>ERZ1026792.1852-NODE-1852-length-12261-cov-3.161859_pt1 | contig 12261 bp, 18 predicted proteins | sample MGYA00520884_ERZ1026792 | MGnify/ENA primary metagenome ERZ1026792 (study PRJEB33270, sample SAMEA104284473) | anaerobic digester metagenome | biome: Anaerobic digester microbiome; feature: mesophilic sludge digester; material: Anaerobic digester biomass... | reverse complement strand
GATTGTAATACTAAATTTAGTAAAAATTTTTGTTTTTGTAATTTCTATCCCATTTGTACTGAAATGAGTCTGATAAATAGCATCCAAATAGATGTTTTGTACCATTTCGAGAGACACCATAAAAATGTCAAAAATAATGAAAGTTAAAAAATCACCCCAAACCGATATTAAAAAATGCCCCAGATTGCAAAATTTGGTACCTACAAGCGATTTTGTAGTAGAAGTACGTATAAAGTACATGGTACTGTTAGAAAACGCAACCTTGGTACCACCTTATTCAACCACAGCGAAATGGGAATTTGATATATATAATATTTACTACATATTGACAAAATTATAAAAGTGTGCTACAATTAATAAAATGGAGTAATAAATATGATAAGAGACATTGTTGTGATGGAGTATAAGTAATGCCAGAAATAGATTTTTCCAATCTACCATCAGTAACAAACTATACATTCTATCCATTATTATTTGATGAGAATCCATTAGAAATTTTAATTGGTGGGGCACACAGTGGAAAGTGCTTTGGAAAAGGTACTGAAATAGTAATGGCTGATGGAAGGTTGAAAAGAATAGAAGATATAAAGAAAGATGACTATGTGATGGGGGTGGATTCAAAGCCAAGGAAAGTATTAGGTACAACAAAAGGGTATGGGAAACTGTATAAGATAAAGTTTAGGGGGATGGATGAGTTTATTGCCAATAAAGAGCATATACTATGTTTAGTTGACAATGAAGAGAATTATTATGAATACAGTATAGAAGAGTACCTGAAAATAAAAAATAAACTGTATATGTATAAAAGTAGTATAGAATTGCCTGAAGTAGAAACATTTGATAAGCCATATGATATTGGTTTTATGGTAGGAAGCAATAATACTTTAGGTAGAGACAGCACATTTTTTATTCCAGATGAATTTTTATACAATAGTAAGAAAGTAAGAAGTAAAGTATTAGCTGGAATATTTGATGCAAAGACAAATCCGAAGAGAGGAGTACAGGATAAAAGAAAAGATTTCTATGTGAAGAATAAAATATTAGCTGAACAAATTCTGTATCTTGCAAATTCTTTAGGACTATACGTAAGTTATACAATAAAAGATGGAGTATACAGAATAAAAATAAAAGGGAATTTGAAAAGTCTACCATGCAAAAAATATAAAGCACATAATATGAAAGGCAAATGTACATTCAAAATTGAGGAATATGGGGAAGGTGAATATTATGGGTGTATGGTGGATGGGGACAATAAGATGCTGCTTAAGAATTTTGTTGTTACCCATAATTCCTATTTTACTGCACAGAAAATTATTTACAAAATGGTAACAGAAAAAGGGCATAGATTTTTAGTAGCAAGAAAAGTAAAGAAGGAAGTAAAGCATTCTTGTTATGATTTGTTAGTACAAACTATACGTAATTTTGGAATGACTGATTTGTTTTCATTCAATAATACAGAAGCAAGCATAAAATGTAAAGTAACCGATAATGCCATATTTAGTGTTGGACTGGATGATGTTACAAAACTGAAAAGTTTTTTTGACCCTACTGATTTTTGGCTGGAAGAGGCAGACCAAGCTGTTCCAGATGATGTGAATCAACTGAGACTGAGATTGAGAGGTAATACAACTTTTGTTAAACAAGGTATATTAACATTAAATCCAATATGGGCTGGACATTGGATTAAAAAAACTTATTTTGATGAACCGAAAAAAGGAGTAACACTGCATCACAGTACCTATAAAGATAACAGGTTTTTGCAAGAAGATGTTGTACGATATTTGGAATCTATTACTGACCAATACTATAAAGATGTATATGTTAATGGTAATTGGGGAGTATATGGTGGTGTAGTATTTTCAGACTATATTATTGAGGATTTGGATTATAGTTTGGACAGTTATGAAAATTTATTTATGGGTATGGATTTTGGATATAATCATGCTTCAGCTCTTATCTTAGGTGGTTTTAGGGATGGTGAACTATATGTTATTGATGAACTATATGGAAAAGGTTGGACAAATTTACAGTTTATTATGAATGCTGAAGAATATTATGGGGACTTAGGTCATAGTATGATAATAAAAGCAGATAGTGCTGAACCAGACAGAATCGATGAATGGAATAGTAGAGGATGGCATGTAGAAGGTGCAACAAAAGGAATGGGGAGTTTACGGTTCGGTATAGATTTTCTTACAAGACAGAGAATGCATATAGATAAAACAAAATGCCCAAATACTGCAAAAGAGATACAGATATTCCATAGGAAAAAGATAAGAGATAAAGATGGTAATGAAGAATATACTGATGATTTTGTAGAAGTGAATGATGATTGTATTGCAGCATTGCGATATGGCACAGAAGAATTATGGCACGAGGAAGTTTATTCTGGTTTTATTTCAAATTATAGTTTAAGCGATTTAGGTTTATAGGAGATATTTTATGGAACTATTAAAAACTGATAAAGATGTATTAACTACTTCTGATATTCTTTCTATTATAGAACAATATGAACACAATGAAGTACAGGTATTCAATGTATTATGGAAATACTATATAGGAGAAAATGAAACAATAACTAAAAGAAATCCGTTTGCAAATCCAGCAGTTGCAGCAGGTTCTAAATTCAATCCACAGAATGCAAATAATAGAGGTGATATTATAACTCATAACTATACTGATGCAAATACACCGAATGCAGCAATTCCTGTACCGTATGGTAGAAAAATAGTGAATACTTTTTCTGGATATGCTTATAGGCCAAAATACATTACTTATAAACCCACTGAATTAGTAGATGGTTCTCCAACGGGGCCAAAAAATTCAATGGAAGCTATAAATAATCCCGATATAGAATCACATTATCCTGCATATGCAAATTTAATGAATAATTATAATATAAATAATGAGCATTTAAAAACAAGCAGAGCTGGAAGAAATACTGGTATTTTTGGAGTTTCTTATGAATTATTGTATATAGATGGTGAATTTACTATGGATAATAAATTGCCAGTAAAGGCAGAAGTAAAATTCTTTACTGTTGACCCACGTGAAATGATACTTCTCTATGACTATAGTTCTGAACCGAAAAAGAAAATAGCAATACGGTTTTATCCAGTAAATAATGGAGCTTATAAAGTAGAAGTGTATTATAAAGACCACATTGAAATTTATAAAAGGTTGAAAAATGATACTTCAAATCAATCTTTTATTGGTAGTAATGACTGGAATCTAGTAAAAGATGCTCCAGACCAACCTAACTTTTTCAATGATATTCCTGTTGCAGCATATTACCTCGGTGATGAAAGGATGGGACTTATTAAACCTGTCATTGGACTGATAGATTGTTATGATATGCTTATTTCTGATTCAATGAATGAATTTGACAGATTTGCAAACGCATATCTTATTATGAAACGGTTTGGTATAACAGACCCAATGAAGAAAAAGGAACCTAATGCTATATCAGCGGCACTACAGAATTTGAAAAGATATAGAATAATGGAACATTTGGATAAAGATGCAGATATAAAGTTTTTAACAAAAGATATTCCCTATGGGTTTATTCAGTTTATGACAGATTTAGTAAAAAATCAGATTCATATACAGTCTCATGTTCCAGATTTTGCAGTAGAAAAGTTTAGTGGTGCTTCTGGTATAGCTATTCAAAGATTATTGTTTGATTTTGAGAATCTTGTTTCTTCGGCTGAGGCTGATTTTGACACTGGACTGTATGAAAGAATGAATCTGATATTTAATGTCTATAAAGTATTAGGTAGACCATATTGTCAGTCCGAAGATATTGTTATAACTCATAAACGGAACACACCATTGAATGTACTGGAATTTGCACAGACTGCACAGGCATTGAAGGCAGCAGGATTCAGTTCTTATCTTGTTACTGATTTTATGCCTGATGACATTGTACCCAATACAGAAGAGGAACTAAGAAGGCAGGAACAGGATAGAGAGAATATGATGCCTAGTGTAGAGCAGACAAAGAAGGATTCTAAAGGTAATCCTATAGGAACATTATATGATATGACTGGTGCAAAATCAAGTTTTGATGAGCAAGGTAAACCCATAGGAAAAGCTTTTAATGATAAAGGTGAACAAATTGGAGAATAAAGGAGTAGAGCTATGGCAAAGAAAGTAGAAGAACCTGTTTTGGATGAAATAAAGCAGGAAGTTGAACCTGTTTTGGATGAAATAAAGCAGGAAGTTGAACCTGTTTTGGATGAAATAAAGCAGGAAGTTGAACCTGTAAAACAGGAAGTTGTTTCGGATGAAACTATTGTAGATGTGATGCCTTCATATTCTGAAGTAGAAAGTGAAGAAGACAAAATAAAGAAGTATGAAGAATTTCTTACTAAATATAAAATTGATTTAGAAAGGGAAGCTGATACAGCCGATACTTCTTTCCATTTTGCGAGTAATGAAGTGCTTTTGGAATTGGCTAAAACTTACAGTGATATTCCATATAGCTATAATGTAAAGGTGGCTGATGTACTTTACAATGAACTAATACGGAGAAATTTAGTTAAAGAAGCCGAGAAGCTGAAAGAGTCATTGAATAAGAGTACATGGTATGTGAAACCTTGGATGAGATTCTAATATGCCAGATTTTCAGGTTTTTAGAAAAGAAACAATAGTTCCAGCATTTCTATCCTTATTGAAAAAGTATGAGGATAGAATACAAGCAGCATATTATGATGCTTTGATGAATATACAAGGTGAAATGAAAATAATTTATGATAAATATGCTATCGATGGTATACTAACTACTTCTGATTTAGCAAAATATAATAGATATGCTGCAATAGAGGAACAATTATTGGACATCTTGGAACCTGCTATAAAAAGAGGCTTGTATGCAATAAAAACAGCATTGCCAGAATTGTATAAACAGTCATTTTTTTATAATGAGTGGGCTTTAGATATGACTACTGGTATACATTTAGGTTTACTTATTCCTTCTGCTGCTCAAATAGCAAAATTATTTTCCATTGAAGAAATAAATAATAAATTTTATGCAGAATCATTAAAAGAATATACAATAGTATCTAGAAGGAAAATAAGAGAAGCATTGATGAATGGATTGGCTCAAGGTAAAACTTTTGAAGCTATGAGCAGAGATTTATCAAAAGCTATTGATATTTCAAATAGTAGAGCATTAAAAATAGTAAGAACAGAAGGGATGAATGCACTTACTGCTGGTTCAGATTATACATACTATCAGGCATTAGATAATGGTGTTAAAGGATATATGGTATGGGACGCTGTTTTGGATTTAAGAACAAGACCCGACCATGCAGCTATGGATGGAAAGAAAAAGGATATGGAAACTGGACTTTATACATTACCGAATGGTGAAACCACTCCATATCCGCATTGGGAAGGATTAAGTCCAGAGCAGCGATGTAACTGTAGGTGTCTTGAAAACTTCTTTGTAGAAGGGCACGAACCAAAATACAGAAGAACTAAAGAGCAAGGAATTATTCCCTACATGACCTATAATGAGTGGTACAAAAAATATCATGGAGGAGGTGAATAATGGCTAGAAAACCTAAATTGGGTAGTGGCAAACGATTTGCTGCTATTGAAAAGAAAGCTAGAGAAGCTGGATATGAAAATCCAGCAGCAGTTGCAGCAAGTGTTGGTATTAAGAAGTATGGTGTCAAGAAAATGACTAAATTGGCACAGGCTGCAAAAAAAAGAAAGAAAAAGGCGGGCAAATGAATAATAAAACTGCTACAGGAAGTTCACTTTCTTGTTATCTTAATTGGATTGCTACTGAATTGCAGAAAAAGGAGTTTGGAGAGGTGTCCATTAAATTTGTTGTTCGTGATGGAACTATAGTTGATGTAAGAAAGGAGTCGGTGGACACGGAACATTTTAGTAAAACTATACAATAGGAGGTACTTGACAAAATATAAAATGTGTGCTATATATGGTTAATGATATAAAGCTGGCTGGAAAAACCAGAGGCGGGAGATGTTGAATAGCGTCTTCTGCCTTTTTTCGTATAAAGGCAAAGGAGGTTTTAATTGAACAAAGCAAGACAAAGAAAACTTGAAGCTAGACGAAGAAGACTTGCAGCATTGCATAGTGTTCCTAGCGAAAAGGATTCTGTTGTTGAGAATACAAATAAGGATTTGGTTACTGTACCAGTTGTTATACAGAATGAATCAAATACTTCAAAAACAAGAAAATCTAGAGGAAGACCAATGAAAAAAAGACTTCCGAAATCTGAGTAGGATTAAAAATACTACAGGATTTTTGTGAAGGATACAAGGAGAAATAATATGAATGATGAGACTATTACATTTGAACAGGTAAAAGCTTTTTTGGAAGCAAACAGTGATGATGAGACTATTAAAACTTATTTGAAGGGATTAGTTCCAGAAGAACCAATAACTCCTGATAAGGTTAAGGCTTATCTTGATACACCAGATGGTAAAGCGTTAATTCAGCCGATGATGGACAAACGTGTTACTGAAGCATTGGATACATACAAACGGAAAACATTTGATAATGAAGTCAACGCAAGAGTTGCTGCTGAATTATTGAAACGTAATCCAGAAGAGACACCTGAGCAAAAGCGTGTTCGTGAGCTTGAAGAGAATATGAGGAGAATGAAAGAAGAACAAGAGATGGAGAGACTTAAAAGTCAGATTAAAGATTTGGCATTTAAGGAGGGAGTCAGTTTAGATTTTATTGATAATATTCCATTTACAAGTGTAGAACAAGCGAATTTGTATATTCGTAATTTCAAAAGTGAATTGGAGAATGCAAAAACTGCGAAAGTGAATGAACTTCTTGCAAGTGGTTATAAGCCTGGAGCAGGAAATGAGATAAAATCTACTAATAAAGTTGATTTATCTAAACTTTCGGAGAAAGAAATGATTGAGATGGAAATGGCTGGTGAGCTTGATAAAGCTCTTGGTAAAGTATAATTAAAAATTTAAGGAGATAAATATGGGTCTAGAAAATTTTATACCGACAATATGGAGTTCTAAACTTTTTGTTAGACTTCAGAAAGCTCTTGTGTTTGCTTCATTAGTTGATAGGCAATATGAGGGCGAAATTAGAAATGTGGGTGATTCTGTAAAAATCAATGAGATTGGTAAAATTACAGTAAATGATTATACAAAATATGAAGCTATTACTTGGCAGAAACTAGATAGTGCACAGAAGATTCTAACTATTGACCAAGCAAAGAGTTTCTCTTTTACAATTGATGATATTGATACAGCACAAATGAATCCAAAAGTTATGAATGCTGCAATGACTGAAGCTGCTTATGAAATTGCAGATGTGGCTGATCAGTATATTGCTTCATTCTATAAAGATGCTGGAATAACTAATACTACAAATATGGGTTCTGTAACTACTGCTGTTTCAGTATCTTCTGGGAATGTTATTAAAGTGCTTTCTTTTGCATCAAGATATATGTCAGAAAATAACGTACCACAGGCTAACAGATTTATTGTTGTTCCGCCTTGGTTCCATCAGAAACTACTTCTCGCTGAAATTGGTGGTATTTCTGCTTCTGCTGTACCTAAAGTATTTGATGATGGTGCAATGACTAGTGGTTATATTGGTGATGCTCTTGGATTCAGAGTCATTGTATCTAACAATGTTGCTGAAGCTGCAACTGGTGTTTCTGCTATTATGGCTTTCAATAATACTGCTATTGCTTATGCTGGACAGATTAGTAAGATTGAAGCAGTAAAACGTGAGAGTTATTTTGATCAGGGTGTGAAGGGATTATATTTGTATGGTGCTAAAGTTATTAGGCCAGAAGCACTTTGCACATTATACTTATCTGAAGGTAGTGACTAATTGGAGGTAAATTATGGGAACGAAAACAATAAATCCAGTAAGTGTAGCTCTAGCTGGAGTTGAAATTACTAAAACTGATACTAGTGGAACCACAACTTCTATTATAGTTGCTCCTACCACAGCACAGAGTTCATTGAATTTTGAAGATTTGTTTGTGGTTGTTGAGAATTATGCTACTTCTGCTTCTTGTACAGTAACAGTGAAAGCTGGTGATAATTATTCAGAAGTAGGCATTGGGAATGCTCCTAGTGTTACTATTGCTACGGCTGCTACAAAAGTAATAGGTGGTAAAAAACTTGAGTCTGCTAGGTTTAAGGATAAAAATGGCTATTTGAATTTGGATATTACTACTGCTGCTACATGCTATGTATATGCAGTAATGAATCCGTTTACTGCCCTTAATCCGAAATGATATGGAGTTAAAGTAATGCCAATAACTACTGCTACTGCGGTAACTTTGTACACTTCTATAAGCTGTTCTGCTCAAACAATAATAGATAAGCATCTTATAGAAGATGTACAAATGGCTATAGTAATGAGAACTAATAATTATTTTACAACTGATATTGATTTACAGGATTATGTAACTTTTGACCCAGCATTGAAAACTATTACTTGCAATGATGTCGATTTCATAATAGAGGGTTTTATTAAAGGATTTGATATTTATGTCTATGGAAGTTATCTGAATGATGGATATTATACATTAAAAAATGTTACTAAGAATGTATTGGAGCTTGAAGACTGCACATTATATAATGAACCATCAGATAGACCAATACTTATATCTTTAGTAAAATGGCCTCAAGAATTAAGCAAAATAGCTTGCAAGATGATAGCATACGATTATGACATAAGACCTAAAAGAGTAGGGATTCGTTCTCATTCTTTGGGGCCTTTTAGTGAAACATATACAGAAACTGGGTTAGATGATTATGGATATCCTATAGAAATAACTGGTGCTTTAGAGAAATATACTATAGCGAGGTTCTATTAGTATGATTGATGATTTACTAACAATGAAAGATATACAGATAATAAGAAAATCACAAACATACGATGGAATGGGCGGGTTTACAGAAACTACAACCGCAACGACAGTAGTAGGAGTTATTTATCAATCTGGAACGGGTGGTAGAAAATATCTTTCTGATAAAATGGTGCAGGAAACCACTCATGTTTTAGTAATGAAACCTTCGAGTTATACTTTTACTTCTAATGATGTGCAAGTAACTCATGGAGGGAAAACATATACGATTATAGGTATTCCTGATGATGTTATGGGGTATGGAGAAATTACCGTGGTGGGATTGAGGCAAGCTATATGATGGATAACAAAGAATTTAATTTTGCAAGTATTCGTACAAACTGGAATGGTGATGAGATTAAATCTTTAGCCAGAAAGGTTGTTGAAGGCAGTGTGTGGGATTTAGCTATGGAAGTAAATTCCAGAGCAAAAGAATATTGCCCGAAACGATATGGATATCTTGCAGCTTCAATCAATGTACAGATGAAGAATAAAGGAACTGAACTTGAATCACCTGAAAAGTATAGAAGAATGAATCCTCCACGGGGATACAATGTTGAGCATTTTGAACCAATAACACCACCAGAAATTGAAACTGAAGCTAATATAGGAACTGCTGTACGGTATAATTTTTACATGGAATATGGAACTTACAAAGATGCTGCACAGCCATTCTTACGACCAGCTTTTGATGAAACTTTTGGTAAATTTAGTGAGATTGTAGAAGTTAATGGCAAAAATGTTTTTGCTGATTATATGAGGAAATGAAAATGAAGGATTATCAGTTTATAGGTTATCTCATGAATCAGTGTACTGCAATAACAAATATTTGTAGCACAAGGATATATCATGGAGTAGCTCCACAAACTAGTTCTTTATCTTCATTATTACCTTTTATTACGTATTATCAGCTCCCTGGAGGAGCTAGAAGTAATGGATTATGTCATCCAATTTATTCTGTAAACTGTAGGGCAGCTAATGCTGCAACAGCAAGGGATTTAGCGGATGAAGTATCAAAATTGTTTGGTGGAACATGTGGAACAGGATGTATAGGAATAGCGTCAACTTTTGTTGCAGAGCGAATGTCTGTAGTACGAGATACTGGTATTATTCCTGAAACTGATTGTTTCAATGCTCCAGTTGATGTTCTACTGGTTTATTCAGTAGATACTGTTAGTTAATTATTTTATAAGGAGATATATATGCCTAATTATCAAAATTCTAGTGTGAGTGTTGCAAACCTAATTATAGGCAACTGCAAAATTGAAGTAGCACCATATGGAACTACTGCTTTATCTACAGCATGGACTAACCTTGGTGCTGGTATTGTGAATAGCTTTAAGCATGTTCCTACAAAATATAGTGTACAGGCTGGTAATGCTCCTGACCCTATTGAAGGTGTTGCTACTGAGATTGCACAAATTACTGGTGAACTTATTGAGTATGATGCTACAGTTCTTTCTGCTATTAACTGTGGCCTTATTTCTGCAACTGCTACTTCTTCTGTAAGTACAATAATAGCTGGTGGAAATTCTAATCTTACTCCAGTAGCATTTAGAATAACAAACAAGAGAATCAATGCAAGTGGAACTACAAAGTATACAACTCTTACAGTATTCAAAGCTACTTTGGATGGTGGGCCTGAAATCACTTTCAAATCTGACAATGATACAGACCCGATTGCTGTTATGCCATTTGCTATTACTGCAAAATTGGATACTTCACTTTCTGCTGGTACTCAGTTGTATACTATAACAAGAGACTTGTAATAAAGGAGTGCTTTGTAAATGGATAAGGAAACTGAAGGCATTGTTGATTTGGATATTTTGAAACCACCTAAAAAGATAATAAAGTTGGGTGGTGTTCAGATAGATGTTTCTTTCGTTCCTTGTGGAATAACATGGGAAATAGACTCATTAGTAAGGAAACTATCTGAATATGATGAAAACAAATTGAAGGATGAGAAATCATCTAAAGAAGCATTGGATATTATCATAAAATTGTGCAGTACCTTTGCTTCTTTCAAGAATCCAGAACTCAGTGAGAAGTGGTTCAGGGAAAATGTTGAAATGCCTCAAATAAACGCCTTTGTAAGTTTGATTAAAGAAGCACTCATCAGGTCTTATGCAGGTGTGGAGCAATATGGAAAAAACTGAAAGGGGGCCAAGGGGGAGACGGAAAAGTCCATCTTGGCCCACTTTTCATAGGAATGGCTCTTTTATATCCATGGGCAACAAAGGAATATCTATTGAATGAAATGTCCATAGGACAGATTATTATGTACTACAATTTGGGTATGGAAACAAAATATCCTACTCCAGATTCTACAGAAAGCAAATTAAGTAATATGTCATATGAACAGTTAAAAGCTTTACGTGATGAAATGAGGGAACAAGGGTTGTCTACTGTAAAAGAAGTTGAAGAGAAGAGAGAACAAGAAGCAGCAGAACTAAAACAGAAATTGATTGAGAAGTATGGAGATATAGAATGAGTGGTGCTTATTTAGGTCAAATGATTGTTCAGATACTTGGTCAGACTTCTCAATTTGATGAATCTATAAATAAAAGTGAAAAAGTATTTTCTGGTTTTCATGATTCTATTATAAAAGACATTGGTTCAATAGCTAATTCAACAAAAGGACTTAATGAACAAGCGGCAGTTTTATCTAAATCACTTGAAGACGCACAAAGTCGTTTATCAGAAGCCCAAAAAAGAATGCAGGAACTCATCAATAATGGTGTTTCTCCAATGTCTGCTGCATATGTAGGTGCTAAACATAATTTAGATTTATATACTAAACAAGTAGAATTAGCAAAAAGACAGATAGACGAGATTGGAAAGTCATACAGAGATACAAGTAATCCAATGAATGAATTTATTGGAGAGACTGAAAAGCAGGTTCATGCAATAACCCAATTAAGAAGTCAACACAGTGAATTAAAAAAACAGATACAAGATTTGATTATAGAATATGCAAATTCTGATAAAGTAATAAATGAAGTAATAAATATTTATAATGAAGATAAATAAAAATAAATAGCTTGCTTGTACTTCTATATCAGGAATTATTATTACATATAATTTTATAAGAACCTATCATATTCAGACATTCTTTATTACTTTTTAGGAATTTCAATTTATCAATACATAATAACTAAAATTAACTTAATATTTTTTGATTTGCTTTTTTTTAAATCTACTTTATTATATATTTAATCAAACTATAAGTGAGGTTTTTAAAATGAGCTCAAATGACAAATGGGAATTTTACCAAGATTCACAAGATCTTTGGAGATGGAGAAGAATAGCACCTAACGGAAGAATAGTTGGTTCTTCATCTGAAGGTTATAAGAACAAAATTGATTGTATTAATAACGCAAGGAGAAATG
>ERZ1026792.1848-NODE-1848-length-12307-cov-11.176108_pt1 | contig 12307 bp, 6 predicted proteins | sample MGYA00520884_ERZ1026792 | MGnify/ENA primary metagenome ERZ1026792 (study PRJEB33270, sample SAMEA104284473) | anaerobic digester metagenome | biome: Anaerobic digester microbiome; feature: mesophilic sludge digester; material: Anaerobic digester biomass... | reverse complement strand
AACCTTATTGGGGCAATCATTTCTGGTCGCGAGGATATTTCGTGAACACTGTAGGCATCAATGAAGAGATGATCCGCCGATACGTCAAGTATCAAGAGGATGAAGAACGAAAGACTGAGAAAGAACGTAATGATTTTACCCTCTTTTAGAGTGTCGTTTTATAAAAGCCACCGTCTTTGACGGTGGTGTTTTACTATCTTGAATAAAAACATTTATAATGAATATCTTTCAAAAAATATTTCTTAAAACGAAAAAAGAAACTGATTTAAATGAATCTAAAATTCAGTGCAAAGCTCCTTATTCCAGCATGTACTTGAATGTTGACGGGAAAATTGGGGTTTGCTGTTATAATAAAATCGATTTATTGGGAGAATATCCTCAAACTTCGTTAAAGGAGGCATGGTTTGGAAAAAAGCGCAAAGTATTCGTGAAAAGAATGCAGCGCAACAAAATGTCTGAAATTTGTGAAATCTGTCTTGATCAAAGTGAAAGTAATGCCTTTATTTCCTCAATTCCCAGCACATTTAAAAACAATGATATAAATTCTGAATATCCTGCTGAGATCAGCTTTGAATGCAGTAATAACTGCAACTTGGAATGCATTATGTGTAACAATGGTTTATCTTCCAGCATAAAAGTACAAAAGGTTGAAAATTCACCTCATGGGTTAAAAATCTATGATGATAATCTTATTGCGGAATTGCGTAACTTTATTCCACATATTAAATCTGCCAGATTCATTGGAGGTGAACCTTTTCTTATTCCGTTATATTATAAAATATGGGATGAAATTATCAAATTGAATCCAGACTGTTATATTTTAATCACAACGAACGGTACAGTATTGAATGAAAGAATTAAGCAATTGCTGATCAGAGGAAATTTTAATATTTGTGTTTCCATCGAGAGCATTAATGCAATTAACTATGAAAAAATCAGGGTTAATGGAAATATGCAAAAAACAATGGAAAATATCAGGTATTATTTGGACTTTTCAAAAGACAATAGGAGAAATTTCGGAATATCAACATGTTATATTCAGCAAAACTATGAAGATATTCCTGAATTGATTAATTTTTGCAACGTAAACAATGTGTACATTTGGTTTAATCGAGTTGCACATCCGTCTAAATGTGCACTTTGGAATTGTAATAAAACATTACTTGAAAAGGTCTTAACCTTTTATAAAACGGTTAATTTTCGTTCTGATACAGAGGTTGAGAAAAGTAATCTGAAATCATTCAATGAACTTATTGAATTGACGAAGATATGGTATAACCTGTCAATTGAAAGAGAGATAAAGCTTCCGGGGCTGGAATTACTTACAACAAAAAAATTATATGAAATTCTTATTAATAATATTCATTCTTATTTCAGGAATCGGAATGGACAAGATGAATTGCAAATGGTTATTGACAAAATGGGAAGAGTAATTAACTCACAACCAAATGAGTCTATCCGCCGTTCCCAATTAATATATTTTTTAAATACACCTGTACAAGTGATTCATATATACGCTAAATGCAATTATTTAAGTTTGCTTTACTAATTGTTTTATAATAAACAACTTAACTCACTCCTCGAAGAATCCTTAATCGGGTATTCGTAATAATTCAAATTCTGAAGAATTGTCACATTCCTACTGGTTCAAACTTATTTCGCTCAGTCCATTGTTTCAATCTATAAAACAAAAATTTTGGAGATATCAAATACCAAATCACAGGTCTAACAGTTTTTCTGTTTTCAAAATCCACAAACATTGCAGAAATGATGTTTTTACATGATCTTGATTTGTCAGCATTTTTAAAAATGTAATCGAGCAGTTTTGGGTATTTTAAGAATCTTCTAAGTTTGAAACTTGATCTAAGTTCTTTTCCAATTTCTTCATTGATCAGATTATCGTATTGTTTTAAAAAGCGGGCTGAATAATCGTTATTATCAACAGCAAATTTTGCAATTTGAGCAGCTATTCTGCCACTGATAGATGCATTACTTATACCTTCACCTGTAAATGGATCTATTAATGAAGCTGCATCCCCTGTTAATAGAAAATTTTCCCCTGAAAACAGGTTATTTCGTCTTCGAACTGGAAGTAAATGTGTTTGGATCCCTCCAATTATTTTGTCAGAATATATCCTTTCGGATATCAAGGGATAATTCTCAATAAGCTGATGGAATAGTATCTTGTAATTGGTTTTTAAAGAGTTGAAATTTTTAATAGTTGTGCCATATCCAACATTTGCAATGCCATTTGGCAGATCAAAAATCCAAAAATATCCAGGAAGTAGCTCTTTTAAAAAATACAATTCAATGGTGTTGTTTTTTGATGGTTTTTTTCTTTCAAAGTAACCACGAACCCCAATGCATGAATTATTGTTGTATTGTTTAAGTTTAAGATGTTGCCTGACAAAGACTGAATATGCCCCCTGAGCATCAATAATCAGATTTGTATAAATAGTGACTTCTTTTGAATTGTGTACAGCTTTTATTAAATAAGCGCCATCCACTTTAATGTAATTTAAAACCTTTATACTGCTTAAAAATATTATCTCTTTTTGCTTTCGTACTTCTTCTAATAAATTATAATCGAAAATTTCACGCTTTTTGACCAAGACCGTTATTTCTTGGTTCTTTTTTAACTGTGAAAAAACATTGAATTGTCTTTGTTCCGGAGAAATAATATCAATTCCATAAGAAGGGAGAGTATTTGAATCTTTTAAGATTTTCTTTTCAAAATCCAGATTGATTCTGGCTAATTCGTGAATTGCTTTCATTGTAATTCCATCACCACAGACCTTATTTCTTGGGAATTTAGATTTGTCGATTAACAGTGTTTGAATATTAAATTTTGCCAGATGGAATGCACAAACCAATCCGGCGGGGCCAGCGCCAATAATACAAACATTGATTTTATAGCTATATTCCATACAATAAAGAAAGGTCTTTAAATCACACCACAAATAATACAGAAAGGATTGGTTTTTTCTTCAATCAAAAAGTCAATTGTCTGCATTGTTAATTTCCCATTTAAGTGAGAGCCTGATAGATCCCGGGAATTCATTAATATATTTTTTCAAGGAAACAGGTAATGGATCTTTAGATTGGTTCATTTTAAAATAGATCACGTCAGTTAAGTTTAAAAGTAATTCACTTTTATCCTTTATGAATTGAATGTCAAGTGAATAAACGGTGTCGTTCAACAAATTCTCAGGGATCCATGTTTTTGCACAAAATCTTCCTGAATTGGAATGCAGTGAAATGCTCGGTTCTTCCAAAATACTATTTGAAGCAAGAATCATATTCCCAAAATGATAAAGAAAAAATCCTACATCAATAATATCTGATTCATTTTTTTTCCAATAGAATATTTCAAGGATCAGTCTTTCATCAATATACATGATCTCACCAGGGACGCTATTTTCAGATCTGATTTGTACACCAGTCAACCTGAAATAGTCATTCCCCGGAGCTGTTGAAAGATTGTCCCAAAATACCATACTCCTCGTTTTGAGAGGTTCTTCCTGCAATGTTTCTACAGTTTCTAAGGTATTTTGAGCTTCTTCTTTTGTCTTGTTGGTTTTGTCTGTGGTTTGTTCCTTTGGTATATCTATCGAATTCAGGATGGTTCCTTCCATGTACTCTGAAATTATCTTCCCCGGAATTCCTTCTTCAACTATTTTACCATCTTCCAGCACGATAGCCCTTGTGCATAATTTCACAATGTCAGCAGGAATATGGCTGACCAAAATAACGGTTTTGCCCTGCCCGAACATGGATTGCAGTTTCCTGGAACTTTTTAACTGGAATTCCGCATCGCCTACCGACATGACTTCATCCAGCAACAGGATATCTGAATCAATGCCGGTAAACACCGAAAAGGCAAGCCTTAAAAACATGCCGCTGGAATAATACTTCACGGGAGTATCAATGAATTTCTCCACCCCGCTGAAATCAATGATCTCGCCCATCCTTTTCCTGATCTCATTCCGGTTGAGGCCGTTTAATTCCCCACTAAGGTATATGTTCTCCCTGCCTGTCAGTTCCGGATGGAAGCCTACACCTATGTCGAGGATAGAGCTCATCCGGCCAAAAATCTCAATTTTACCGGAAGTAGGTCTTGTTATTCCGCTCAGCACTTTCAGCAACGTGCTTTTTCCGGCGCCATTCTTCCCGATAATACCCAGCACTTCGCCTTTTTTCACCTCAAAAGAAAGGTTATCGGGCGCTAAAATATTTTTACGGCTTTTGATGTTATTTTGGCTGCCAGGAAAGAGCTTCCGCATAACGAGTTCCTTGAAACTGTTTGTATGGGAATAATCGATCATGTATTCTTTGGATATTTCCGTCACGCGGATCGCAGTAGCACCCATTCCATCCTCCTTTCAATTTACATTCTGTCCACCAGTTTGTATTCTACCCTGATAAAATAGATCATCCCGGTCACAAACAGGAATATAACGGGTGTAAAGCCGAACAGATAATTCAGGGACGAAATCTCAGTACCCAGGATGCACCACCTCAGTCCGCTGATGACGCCGGCCATCGGATTCAGAAAAAGCAGAAAAGAGTATTTCGCCGGGATCATTACCTCCGGGAAAAATACCGGAGTCACAAATATCCCAAACCCGATGATAAAGGGGATAATGATCTGCAGGTCGCGGTACCTTGCCGTCAGCGCGCTTAACCAGACCGCCACGCTGAGTCCCGTGGCGAGGTTCAGAACAATGAAAACAGGCAAAAAAATCAGGTTAATACTGAACGGATTCCGGAAGATCAGCATAAAGATCAGGCACACGGCTATCCAGATGCAGAAATCGATCAAACCGACGACTGACTGCGACAAAGGAACAAAAAGCCGCGGAAAATAGACCTTCTGGATAAGGTGCTGTGACTGCTGCATGGAACTTCCCACATATCCCACCAGGAAAGAGAAAAAATACCAGGAAGCCATTCCCGGAAATACATACAAGAAATAAGGGATATCCCCGGTATTAATTTTGATAATGAATCCGAAGAAGAAAGTAACAATTCCAACACCAATTACTGACTGAAGGATACTCCACAAAATGCCGAGGTAGGTTTGGGCATATTTCACCCTGATATCCCGTATGGCAAATGAAAGGATCAGGGAAAGGTATGCCCATATGCTTTTCAGGTAATCCGCCAAGTCAGTTCTACTGGTCAGAACTGTTTTAAATTCACTATAACTTCCAGTACCTTTGAACATTAATTTCAGATGTCACTTTGCGCGTGACTCATGCAAATATAAACAAAAACAATCTTGCTGAAATTGAAATGATTGAACAAATCATCAAGTATGGCCGGTTTTATACATAATGGAATTAGACACGATCCAGTAAAAACTATTCGATGTTCCCGAAATGGGCAAGTAATCGGATACAAATTGTAAATTTACGCCGGCAGAAAAGTGATTGCCTTATGTTTCGCGAATGTTTTAAGAGGGATCGTTTTATTTTTGGGGTAATGATTACCCTGGCGGTTCTGCTTTACGGGAATACAATTCCCAATGACTACTCCCTCGATGATACCTACGTCGCCCAAAACAATCCCAAAGTGATGAAAGGCCTTGCCGGCATACCAGAGATCTTTACCAGCCGGTATGTGGATGAAGAAGGAAATTCTTTTGGTTACAGGCCAGTTGCTATGGCTACCTTTGCGATCGAGTATGGATTGTGGGGGGGAAATCCGCATCTGAGCCATCTGATCAATGTATTAATGTACGCAATTGTACTCCTGTTGCTCTTCCTTATCCTCAGGAAGATTTTTAAAACCACCCACGTTTTTTTCCTGGTGTGCATGGTTCTGCTTTTTGCTGCCCATCCCATACATACCGAAGCAGTGGCCAGTTTGAAAAACCGGGAAACATTGCTGAGCTTTTTATTTGGTCTGGTTGCCCTGCACTGTTTCCTGAAATGGATGGATTCGAAGAGAGTGTCGCTGATCTTTGCCGGTACTTTCTGTTTTATCATTGCCTTCCTTTCCAAACAGGATGTCATCACCTTTGCTGCCATTATCCCTCTCGCTTTATTCTATCGTTCTTCAGAGCCAATTCGTTTAAAATGGACAGGTAGCCGGTTATTTTTTGTTCTGAAAAGTCCAACTATATACCTAAGCCTTGCTCTCCTGAGTTTTCTCGTCTTTTATTTCGCCACAAGGAGACTGGGTGCGATCCCTACTGCGATACTCTACTTTTCTACATTGGTCTTCCTTATTCTTTATTACCGGAAGCTGAAAAAGAGTAAGGAAATGGTTCCCCGGAAAAAATTCTCCTGGCTGTTCTTTTCACTTGGGATTTTGTTTTTTCTTGCAGCCATATTTTTCTTTAAAGCCCGATTTGCATTGTTATCCCTTATCGCCTTTGCCGTTTTCTTCACCCGACTTCCTGAGAATGTGAAAATCCGGAAAATATCTATTCCAGGGATTTGGTTGACCCTGATGATATCTCTGCTTATCCTGTCTGTTGCTGGTATCCTGTTTTACAGGCTTCCCAACCTCTATCTGCCTGCCGAAGACAAAGTCGTTTACAATTTTGAGAATCCGCAGTTCGCCGGTGACCTTTCCTATCCCACCTTGCCCCTGGCATTTTATACCCTTTGGTTTTACCTTACCAAGCTGCTCTGGCCCCACCCGCTGGGATTTTACTATGGCTATAAAATGATCCCCGAAGTAAGCTGGACCACCCCGGAAGTGATCTTTTCCATCCTGTTTCACCTGGGCATCCTGTTATTTGCCCTATGGAAACTGCCGCGAAAACATATCCTCTCCTTTGCCATTTTGTATTACCTGGCTACAATTTCCATCTTTTCCAACATCATCATTAAAATACCGGGTATCGTAGGTGAGCGGCTGGCCTTTTTCCCATCCCTGGGCTTCTCTATTGCCCTGGCCTGGGGAATTTTTAAACTGATGGGTATTTCTCCTGAAGAGGAACGGATTCCCCGGAACAAAGCAGTGGGATTATCCTTTGCACTATTACTGGTGCTCATCCCCTACAGTGCCAAAACCTTCACCCGGAACCGCGACTGGAAAGATTACCTTACCCTGTTTTCGCATGACATCGGTTACCTGGCCAACTCTGCCAAGGCAAATAATACTTATGCCAATCAGTTGATGAAAGAGGCTTTCAACAATGACGTGAAAAACCCGGAACCGGCAGTTCAGAAGAAATATCTGGACCTTGCCGTAAAACATCTGAAAAGAACGGTGGAAATCGACTCAACCTACAAATTTGCCTGGAATAACCTGGGATACATCACGTACCGGTATCTTGACAGCAGGGAGGAAGGGATCAGGTACATGGAAAAGGCTGTGCAAATAGATTCAAATTATGAGCTGGCTCATTTTAACCTGGGTAATGTTTATAAAAAACAAAAGGATTTTAAGAAAAGCATTAATCATTTTCGTGAAGCTCAAAGAATTAATCCTGGCAAAATGCTCTATTTTGCGGAAGAAGCAGATGCTTGGTTTCTGTCCGGGAACCGAGAGAATGCATTGACGATTTTTGAAAAAGCCTCTGAGATTGATTTATCGGATGATTTACCTCTGATCAATATAGGAAATATTTACTGGATGTCAGGTGATACACTCAGTGCTGTTGAGAGCTGGGTAAAAGCATTTGAAAGAAATCCAGCCAACCTGAATGTCTGCAATAATCTGCTGGGATATTTTACAAGAAAAGGAGATGAGGCTAAAGCTGAGTATTACAGAAGTAGAAGTAAGGTTCTGGAACTTCAATCTCCAAACCGGTAATGACGACAATAGTTACAACAAGGCTTTTTAATCTCCAATCGGCTAACTGTATCCGATGGCAGATTAATATTTCAGATAGCCGATTATAGATTAAATTGCTATTTACATATAATAAACTCCGCACTTCATCTCTGCAACTACTCTCTTTTTTAAATAACTCGGATATTTGGGGTGATGAGATAGCATCTTACTTAATTGTAAATATTCAGGTGCCAACCTGAGGGTAAAAGAACAATAAAAACGAATCCCAACTTTGTGCGTTTAACCAGATTTCGTTGAGGTGTGTTTTTTTGATTTGATTTCATAAAGACGATTCTCGCCGGGGTTCAATTTTGAAATCCAGGATTACGGTTAAACAGTGCTGATAGTGTGATTCATAGAGTTAAACAGTGCTGATAGTGTGATTTATAGATGTGTATAAAGATTACCCTGATTATTAGCTTTTCACTAAATCCTTTAACGATACTTGTTAAAAGCAATCGCGTCAATGGTTTCAAAAGAGGAATTTCGAAAGCAAGACTATGAACAATTGGTCAATTTTGTTTCTGATCTTTTAAAAAAGAGTGACGCTATGGCTCCCTCAATGTGTCGATCCATAAAAGTCTCATCTCCAGATCTATATTTTTGTTTAACAAGCAAAAGCCACAAAATGGTTCGGATAGGAAAGGATGATCTGCCAACTTCACCAAACAGTGCAGCAAATTCCTTTTCCAGAGATTCCTGGTCAATCTTCTTTGCCAATAAGCAAAGTTCATGTTGCGGATTGATGAGGTTGACCGGGATGGTTTTGAACATCAGGAGCAGCGGATGCCGTGGTAGTTTTTTCAATGTGATTTCCAGGATTTTGATCGAATTTTATCAAAATCGCTTGACAAACAACATTTCAATGAAAATAAGTTATTGATAATCAAAATATTAAAGATTATTAAGGATCAACCAATTATTCAAACCGGAGTTGTGAGAAAATCAATGATGTTCTTGGATATTAACAAGCCAGTCATTATATTTGTCATCTAAGAAGAAATATTTAGTCAGCAATCGATATATTGATCTGCTGGTTAGATGTTGTTAATGGACAATAAAGAGATAAAACAATGGACGATATTTAAATATTTTGAATATTGGACAATCAGAACTACGAAGAGTTTTATGTACGAAAAGCTAAATAATTATGAATTAATTCATAATATAACCAAATCGCTAATAAACTTAATAAACTAATATGTCATGAAAAAGTTTACCTCCCTGATTGGATCGGTTTCTTTAATGTCCATTATCTTTTTATTAATGCCTCAGGATTTGTGGGCACAAGCCGGTAGTAAAACATTTTCTTTTACATCTACAGGTGCAGAACAGTCTTTCACTGTGCCGCAAGGAGTGACGAGCATTACCATTCAAGCCTGGGGCGGAGGAGGTGGAGGAGGGGGAGTCGCTAGTAATTCCTCAAATTCAAGGGGAGGAGGAGGAGGAGCAGGAGGTTCTTATGTCCAGGGAACTATTCCGGTTGTTCCGGGAGAACAGTATTCTGTGATTGTTGGCTGGGGAGGTCCTGGATTATCAGCCTCGAATGGAGGTGATGGGGGGAGTTCCATTTTTTTAAAGGGTACTACTACATACTTTGTAGCATTGGGAGGACCTGGCGGGACTGTAGGTAATAATGCGAATCCGTGGGGAAATGGAGGGATAGCACCGGATACCGGAAATACATTCACTGGAACTAGTACTGCTAGTAATTATGGAGGTAATGGTGCCGTCGCCAACTATCAAGGCAATTCTGACGGAGGTGGCGGGGGAGGTAGTGCCGGAGCTTTGGGTGGAGGGGGTGATGCAACATATAGTGATGGCGGAAGTGCAGGTGCAGGAGGTGGAGCCAAAGGAGGAAATGGATATAGTGCCACTAGTGATGGCCCAGGTTATCCCGGTGGTTTTCCAGGTGCTGGTGGAGGCGGCGCCAAGCTTCGCGATGGAGGAGACAATTATGCCGGTGGTAATGGTAGCAATGGACAGGTGATCGTGAGCTGGCCAGCGCCATCTACGACATCTACAATGGCAAATAACGATGTTTCAGCGGATTCAGTTTGTGCCGGAACGACCAAGGTCCCCATCCAAAGTTTCACGATTGCCCAATACCTCAGCAACGCCACTCTGACGGGGTTAAATTTTACTACCACAGGTACCTATACAGGTACGGATATATCAAATTTTAAATTATGGACCAATACAAGTAATAACCTATCAAGTGCCACTCAGGTTGGTTCAGCCATTACCACTGGTTTGGGAGTCGGATCGCATTCGTTCGGAACCATTTCACAGCCGTTGACCTCCGGAAATACGCGCTATTTTTGGATTACTATGGATGTGGCATCATCGGCGACAAGCGGACGCACCCTTGGAGTCAATGCCCTGAGTACAACCAATTTCACTGTCAGTACAGGAAACAAAGCAGGCAGCAGTTCGATCGGCGGAACGCAGACGATCATTGCTAAGCCGACAATCGCAACAGTCGCCACCCCGGCAGACATCTGCGCTGGAAGCTCATTGACCACCACACTGTTGCCGGCACCGACTGTGACCGCCAACGGTTCGACAGTCACGGCCCAGGGATTTGAGCTGGAGACCTCGGTAGGAGGCGGAACCTATGCAGCTTTAAGCTTACCCTACACGGTGACCTTTGCTGACAACGGGAAGAATATCCGTTACTATGCTACCAACGGCTGCGGAACAACATACAGCAACCTGGTGGTGTTGACTGTAGACGACAAACCGACAATCGCAACAGTCGCCACCCCGGCAGACATCTGCGCTGGAAGCTCATTGACCACCACACTGTTGCCGGCACCGACTGTGACCGCCAACGGTTCGACAGTCACGGCCCAGGGATTTGAACTGGAGACCTCGGCAGGAGGCGGAACCTATGCAGCTTTGAGCTTACCCTACACGGTGACCTTTGCTGACAACGGGAAGAATATCCGTTACTATGCTACCAACGGCTGCGGAACAACATACAGCAACCTGGTGGTGCTGACCGTAGACGACAAACCGACAATTGCAACAGTCGCCACCCCGGCAGACATCTGCGCTGGAAGCTCATTGACCACCACGCTGTTGCCGGCACCGACTGTGACCGCCAACGGTTCGACAGTCACGGCCCAGGGATTTGAACTGGAGACCTCGGCAGGAGGCGGAACCTATGCAGCTTTAAGCTTACCCTACCCGGTATCCTATGCTGACAACGGGAAGAATATCCGTTACTATGCTACCAACGGCTGCGGAACAACATACAGCAATGTTGTTGTGTTGACGGTAAGAACATTGCCAACAGTCAGTATTACCGGCAATAACAGTCCCATTTGTTCGGGTGGAAATGCTGTATTTGATTTATCAGGTACAAGTGATGCCACGGTGACCTATAATATAAATGGAGGTAATAACCAAACCGTTACTTTAATGGGCGGAACGGCTCAGGTGACCCTTAGCGGAGCTACAGCCAACCAAACGCTGAACTTGGTTTCAGTAGCCGATACATATTGTTCGCAAAACCTGAGCGGTTCATCAACAGTAATTGTAAATGCATTGCCAGCTTGTTCGATTACAGGTCTTGATGGTCCGGTATGTCCTTCCTCCTCCAACAATTACACTGCGCCTGTAGGTATGACTACCTATGTATGGAGTATTTCCGGCAATGGAAGCATACCGGGAGCAACCAATCAGCAAAATGTATCTGTCACAGCCGGCAGCAATTGCAACCAATCTTTCACGCTTACCCTCGTCATCACCGATGGCAATGGTTGCAGCTCCAGTTGCCAGAAAATAGTGAGTGTGACAGACAACACGGCACCGACACTGACGGGAACGGCGTATGCCGGGACGACCGGGACGAATGCGTGCATGGCAGATGCAGCCACGGCAGCGCCATTCAGCGCCGCCGACGCGATCCAGGGTTACACTGACAACTGCGGCGGAGCGGTTACGGCAGAACTGACCGATACCCAGGTAACGGGAACCGACTGTGCCTGGACGGTAGAATATACCTTTAAAGTGGTAGATGGCTGTGGGAATGAGCTGACGGGCCAGACTTATTCCAATACCGGCGGCGACAAGACTGCCCCGACTCTTGCCAGTGGCATGAGCTGGCCTGCGGACGTAACCGGCATAGAAGCCTGTAAGAGCGTTAACGCAGCCGGTGCTACTGAAGCTGAAATAGCAGCGTTGTATGAGGACAACTGCGGTGCGACGGTAGTTGTCACCAAGACAGTACACACCGCTTTATCGGGCGATGACTGCAGTTGGAGCATCACATACAATTACAATATCAGTGATGGGTGCAACAGCGTCGACAATCAGATCACCTACAGCGGCGGCGACAAGACTGCCCCGACTCTTGCCAGTGGCATGAGCTGGCCTGCGGATGTAACCGGCATAGAAGCCTGTAAGAGCGTTAACGCAGCCGGTGCTACTGAAGCTGAAATAGCAGCGTTGTATGAGGACAACTGCGGTGCGACGGTAGTTGTCACCAAGACAGTACACACCGCTTTAT
>ERZ1026792.1838-NODE-1838-length-12341-cov-3.103406_pt1 | contig 12341 bp, 14 predicted proteins | sample MGYA00520884_ERZ1026792 | MGnify/ENA primary metagenome ERZ1026792 (study PRJEB33270, sample SAMEA104284473) | anaerobic digester metagenome | biome: Anaerobic digester microbiome; feature: mesophilic sludge digester; material: Anaerobic digester biomass... | reverse complement strand
GGCAGAGGATTGCACGATGATCGGGATCCCCTGCGCTTGCAGCTCGGCGGCGTCTTGAGGGGTGATGGGCACCCGACGCTCCCAGTCGCTCTTGTCCTCGCGCCGAACACCAATCAAGGCCGTCATAAGTTTTCCTCCTGTGATGGCTTGCGGGGAGCAGAAAGGCCGGTGCTCGATGCACCGGCCGATGCCAGCCTCCCCGGGAAAAAAACAGAAAGCGTGAGCTCGGCCTCCCTGCCGATGTGGCAACAGTATACGCCCATCGAAGGGCTTTTGTCAAATAGTACCCGCAACTTGACAGCGGTTCCCGGCTGTGCTAGAATTCACTTGCTTACCCCAGGGGGGTATTTGGAGGAGCGGGGAGGGACATGGCAACCAGGGATCAGGAGGAGCTCATCGCTGATTTCGTGAACCGCAGGCTTTGGGCAATTGTGGGCGCCAGCCAGGACCGGAACAAGTACGGCAACCGGGTCTTTCGCTCGCTGCGGCATGCCGGCTATAGGGTATATCCCGTCAACCCCAATGTCACAGAGGTGGAGGGTGCCGTTGCTTATCCGACGCTGGCCGAGCTTCCGGAGCGGCCCGAGGTGGTGAACCTGGTGGTACCGCCACCCGTTACCGAGCAGGTGGTCAGGCAGGCCCACGAGCTGGGGCTAATGCGCATCTGGATGCAGCCCGGTGCGGAATCGGACGAGGCCATCGAGTTCTGCGAGACACATGGCATGCAGTTGGTGTACGATGCCTGTGCCATGGTTCAAAAACGAGAGTGGGATCAGGAGCCAGCAGAGGAGGGACAATGAACGTCAATCAGGCCAGGAGTGTCTACGTCCAGGTGTATGGACACCGAGTGCGGGAGAGCTGCGACTCGGGCGGCGGCTGAGGTGTATCACGGTCTTCGTTGGAGACCACGCGTGTGACCGAGATGTATCTCAAACTGCGCTACGGAGATGCCGTGGAGGTAACCTACGTCGACCTCTCCGACCCTGCAAACCAGGAGCGCTTTGCCGAGCTGATGGGGCTCGTCGACGAGCGACACCTCGGCTTTCCCCTCGTCACGGTGAACGGGGAGATTCGCCTGGTGGGCTCGGCCCACTACTACCACATCCTCCCCATGGTCGAAGAGGCCATGGCGCAACGCCCTTCCTAGCCTTAAGCACAGATGCCGGGCGTGGCGGCGAAATGCCCGCGTGCCATGGCCCGGCAACCATCGAGGGAGATTGACAAGTCTCCCTCTTTTTGTTACACTGCGCTGGCGGGATTGACTCTTGACTCGCGAAACTTTTGGCGGCATTCTGCATCTAAAGGAGTGTAAGGGTGGTCAATGACGCCTTTGCAGGTGAAGCGGAGCTGCTGCGAGGGCTGAGGGCAGGCAAGCCGGAGGCTTATCGCCAGCTCCTGGAGCTGCATTCGGCGAACGTATACAATGTCGCCTATAAACTGCTCGGCGATGAGCAGGAGGCGGAAGACGTCCTTCAGGAGACGTTCCTGAGCGCCTTTGAGGCCATCGACGGGTTTGAGGGCCGTTCCAAGCTCTCCACCTGGCTGTATCGCATCGCCTACAATGCCAGCCTGATGCGCCTGCGCAAGCGCAGCCGGATGACCTCCTTTTCGCTGGATGTCCCTCCACCTGGTGCGGATCCTGACGGCGAAGGTTCCTACGTGCCCCGGCACCTGGTGGATTGGTCGTCGGTGCCGGACGACCAGTTGCTCACCGCCGAAGCCCGAGACGTGATGGATCTCGCCATCGCCGAGCTGCCCGAGACCTTGCGCGCGACCTTTATCCTGCGCGACATCCAGGGGCTGTCGGGGAGCGAGACGGCCGAGATTCTGGGCATCAGCGTTCCGACCGTCAAGACACGGCTCCACCGTGCCCGGTTGTGGCTTCGGGACCGCCTGTCGGACTATTTCGAAGAAGGCGCCCGCGGTGTGCGGGCTGCGGCGTGACCCGGGCGTATTGTGGGGGTTGAGGGGGAAGTTGTGTGTAGTGACGAAAGACATGATTGCAGAGAGCTGTTGAGCACGCTGTGCGACTATGTGGACGGGGAGCTGGAAGAGGCGCTTTGTACCGAGCTGGAGGCGCACCTGGCCGAGTGCCCCGATTGCCGGGTGCTGGTCGATACGCTGCGGCGCACCATTGTGCTTTATCGGACACAATCCCGGCCATCCATGCCCGACGATGTCAGGGCCCGCCTTTATCGCGTGCTCAAGCTGGACTAATAACGGCGTGTTGGCGCCACCTGCGAGAAATTCGGGCCAGGGATGAAACCTTTGGCCCGATTTTGCATCTAACGGGGTAAAGGGTGCGGGTCGAGACCCTGAAAAAACATGATGGAGGTTCCTAAATGGCACTTATTTCTGCAAAGGATGCGGAGCACCTGCGCAATGAGTTTGAAACCGAACTGGTAAGCCCGGTCAAGATCTTGATGTTTACCCAGAGCGTCGAATGCCAGTTCTGTGGCGAGACACGCCAGATCGTAGAGGAGGTCGCAGAGCTCTCGGACAAGATCACGGCCGAAATCTATAACTTTGTGTCGGACAAGGCAGTTGCCGAGTTGTACGGCATCGACAAGATTCCGGCCATCGCCATCCTACGTTCAGAAGACGAGACCGACAAGGACTATGGCATTCGCTTCTACGGCATTCCGTCGGGTTACGAGTTCACCAGCATCGTCGAAGACATCATCGACGTCTCCAAGGGCGAATCGGGCTTGCAGCCCAAGAGCAAGCAGGCAGTGGCCGAGCTGACCGAGCCGGTCCATTTCCAGGTCTTTGTCACGCCAACCTGCCCGTACTGCCCCCAGGCTGTGCGCCTGGCCCACAGGTTTGCCATGGAGAGCGACCTCATCCGCGCCGACATGATTGAAGCCATCGAGTTCCCGCACCTGGCAAACAAATACAGCGTGTACGGCGTGCCGCGCACGGTCATCAACGAGAACTATCACCAGGAGGGGGCGGTTCCGGAGCCGATGATGCTGGCCAAGCTGCTGGAAGCGGTGGGCAAGGCCCCGGCCGTCACGGAGCACGATCACGAACACGAGCATGGGAACGGACACGTTCACACGCACGATCACGTCCACACCCACTAACCGCGGGCGTTCGAGGCAAGAGATGAAGGTAACGATTTACACGACACCGACCTGTGGCTACTGCTACCAGGCGAAACAGTTTCTCAAACGGCAAGGGGTGTCGTTCGTGGAAAAGAACGTGGCCGCCGATCGCAAGGCGGCCATGGAAATGGTGCGGCTCTCGGGCCAGCAGGGGGTGCCGGTGATCTCGGTCGGCGGCCAGGTCGTAGTCGGCTTTGACCAGCCGCGCCTGATGCAGTTGCTGCAGAACTCCCAGCCCAAGCTGGGCGCCGCAGTGGCCGATGCGGCCCGGCAGGCGAAAAAGAATCCCGGCATTCCCAGCTCTGGCGCATACGTCGGCCGGGTGCGGAGCGGATCGCCGGCCGAGCGTGCCGGGCTGCGCCAGGGTGACGTCGTCACTGCCCTCGGCGGCCAGCCTGTGGTCGTCGCCGACGACCTGCACAAGCTCGTATCCGGCATGCCCAAGGGACGCGACCTGTCGCTGACCTACGTGCGTAACGGCCAGCAGAAGGAGAGCCTGATCCGGCTCTAGGCCCCGGGTTTGAAGAACGTGGCGGAGTGAGCCGCCAGGCTACCAGTCGACCAGGACCAACGTGCCCCAGGTGGTGGGGTCGCCCCATTCCCGCCGTGGACAGGTCGAAATCATGGACTCCTGATCGACCAGACCAGGAGTGTCGGTATCGGCCAGGCTGAGACAAAAGCCGTAGGCGGTCTCGCTTTGAGGATTGAGGTTGAGCGCCGGCCAGGGTATCGCGGTTTCTACCGTGTACCCGGCCGGCGTTTTTCGTGCCGCCAGGTCGAGGGTCAAGGGTCGCTCCCGCGAGGGCGGCCGCCAGACATAGGCCTCGTGGCTGCCCGCGTCCAGATCCATGATGGCAAAACCCATCTGGCTGTCGTCCTCCGAAAGCCCGTCTGCCATCCGGTCCCCGTCGAGGTCGGTGTCGAGCTGAATCTCCACGTCGTCACCGGCGTAGATGGTGCTTCCGCTGCCAAGCTGAACGAGCCGGTCGTCCTGGATGGTGAGTCCCAGGTAGAAATAGTCCCCGTCCCACATGGCGCGGAAAGAAGCGGCATGATCGTCCCGGTCCTGCCAGTTCTCCGGCCGAAACACCACGTGGGACACACCATACTCCGGGCCGGCCCACTCGTCCAGGCTCCCATCCAGGCTCGGCGGCGCGGGCGCCCGGCGAACGACGATGGGCTCTCCGTTGTCCCGGCGCCAGTCCAGCCGCGCCAGAAGCTCTTCCTCGCGCTGCCCAACGTCGGCGGTGGGCACTGCTGTGGGCGCTGACGTGGGCACCGAGGAGGGCGCGGCCGCGGTCAGGGTGGGCTCGGGCGGGTTCTCGTCCGCCACCTGCGTCGCCGGCGGAAGCACGGGTGGGCCGCCGTTTATGAGGAGCATGGCGACGACGGCGGCGCCCCCGATGATGAGAAGGGCCGCTGCCGCGCCCAGGAGCCAGGGCAGGGCCGAGCGCCTCCGCCGCGGCGGTGCCATGGGCCGTGCAGCGACCGGCGCCGGCCGGCGGGGTGCTGCCGGCTCGAAGGCGTCCCTGGCCGCGCCCTCGGTGGCCCGGCGTAGAGCCCGGACCAGCTCGGCGCCGCGTTGGAAGCGCTGCTCGGGCTGCTTGGCGATGGCCTTGAGGATGACGCCCTCCAGGGCGGCGGAGAGGTTGGGGTTCACCTGGCGGGGAGCCAGGGGCGGCTCGTAGATGACGTTGTGCAGGACGGCATGGGGTGTGTGGCCCTGGTACGGCACGTGGCCGGTGAGCATCTGGTAAAGGACCACGCCCAGGGCATAGAGGTCGGTACGGTGGTCCACCTCACCGCCGGTGGCTTGTTCCGGCGCCATGTACTCGGGGGTGCCCATGAGGGTGCCGGTGCGGGTGAGCTGCTGGGTCTCGGAGGCGGCCTTGGCGATGCCAAAGTCGGTGAGGGTGACGTGGTCGCCGGGGCCGACGAAAATGTTGGCCGGCTTGACGTCGCGGTGGACAAAGCCGCGCTGGTGGGCATAGTCGAGGGCGGCGGCCACCTGTTCGACGATGTGGGCAGCGCGCTTGGGATGGAGGGGGCCCTCCTCCTCGACGAGCTGCTTGAGGGTGCGGCCCTCGAGGTACTCCATGACGATAAAGTAGACGTCCTGCTCCTGGGCGGCCTCGCGTCCCACGTCGTGGATGACGACGATGTTGGGGTGGCGGAGGCTGGCGGCGGCGCGGGCTTCGCGGAGGAAGCGCTCGACGAACTGCTGGTCAAAGCCGAGCTGCGGGGGAAGGACCTTGATGGCGACGTGGCGGTTGAGGGAGGGCTGGTAGGCGCGGTAGACCACGGCCATGCCGCCCCGTCCCACTTCCTCGACGATCTGATAGTTGCCGATTGTCCTGCCGCTCGACTTCATGATGCGTGCTTTCTGGCTTTCGGCCGGCCCTATCCGCCCTCCGTTGTCGGGGCGGTCGCCGGCCCGGGTGTCGCCGGAGGCTCGTAGACAAAGACGCGCTCCATGGCCCGAGAGACCTCGCTGCCACCAATGCCGGCTTCTATAATGAGAACCGTCCAGAAATAGTCCCCGGGTTCTTCCAGTTCCTGGCCCAGGTCCACTGAGCGCTGTGTGTCACGGGTGGGCGATCCCACTGTGTGGGCGTTGGGATCGGTTGGCTCTCCCTGCCCGATGACGAGCTGAAAGGCATAGCCCGCGGGCAGAGGCCCGGGCCCATAGACCCAGGCAAAGGTCACCACGCCCGTCAGGGTGATCTCGGCGGTTGGGGTGACCAGGGTAACGCTGCCCGGCAACGCGTCAGGGCTCACGGTCGGGCTGACAACGACGGTGTCGGTTCCCACCACGCCGGCCGTCCCGGTGGGAACCAGGGTCGCCGTCGGTTTTGCGACGCCGGTGGGGGCCACCACCAGGGTCGCCTCCGTAGTGGATGTCGGTAGGCCGAGGGTAGGGGCCAGGGTCATGGTCGCAGAAGGCGTTGCGGTCCCGGCCTGCAAGAAGGGCAGGGGCAGGATGCCGCTGGCTGCCAGAATGGCAACAGCCACCGCTCCCAGCAGGAGCAGGCCGCCGAGCACAGCCACCAGCGGCACCAGCCGCGAGCGCCTGCCCACCTGGGGTTTGCCTGCGGCCGAGATGGGAGCCCTGACCGTGGGAGTCGCCTCCTCGGCGTTGATAATCAACACCGTGATGTTGTCGTTGCCTCCTCGCTCGTTGGCGAGGGCCACCAGCCGCCGGGCAGCTTCGGGGGGCTGCGCTTCCTGCACGATGGCTGCGATCTCCTGGTCGGCCACGCGGCCGGTGAGCCCATCGCTGCAAAGCAAGAGGGTGTCGCCGGCTGTTATCTCGCCCTCAAAGAGATCGACCTCAACGACGGGCTTGGAGCCCAATGCCCGGGTGACGAGGTTGCGCTGTGGATGGCGGCGGGCCTGCTCTTCGTTCAGCAGCCCGGCCCGCACCTGTTCCTCTACCCACGAGTGGTCTTCGGTGATCTGGGTGATGCCGCGTCTGTTGATGAGGTAGGCGCGGCTGTCGCCGACGTTGGCCACATACACCTTGCGGCCCAGGATGACCGCCGTCACGAGGGTGGTGCCCATGCCGCCCTTGGAGGGATCCCCTTCCGCCTGGGTATAGAGCTGCTGGTTAGCCGCGCGAAAGGCGCGAACCAGGCTCGTGCCCACGTCGTGGGTGGTGTCGGCCAGGTAGTGAGCCATGGTCGCTTCTACGGCGCCCTTGCTGGCGACCTCTCCGGCCTGGTGACCGCCCATACCATCGGCCACCAAAAAGATCGAGCCCTTTTGCGCCAGTTGCCTGGGGTCCGACGGGATCGAAAAGTCGACGTAATCCTCGTTGTGCGGCCGTGCCAGGCCCACGTCCGTCAGCTTGGCAGCGCGAAGCTCCAGCGCCGCCGAAGCCGCAGCCGGGGCGGGCTGCTCTGGCTGGGCTGCCTGAGTGGTCGGGGCTTCTTCCTGGTTGGGACCCTGCCCTCGTGGCTCGGTCATGGACTCCTCCTCCATCTGGCGGTTGCGGTCTACGGCCCTGGCTCGACGGTCAGGCTCGACGACACGTTCCCCTATTATAGCGCGCTACGCCCCGTATCGCAAGCGCAATTCGCCGGCATGTGCTACTTGCTACTTTCTCCATGAGGCTCGAGGGGGATCTCCAGCTCCCCCGGCCTCTGAAGCAGCGACCCGCTGTCGCGGGGAATGGCGACCCCGCGGAAGCGAGCGCCGGTGGTCACCAGTTTTGCAGCAGCCATGCACGGGTATTATCCCAGGAGGATGACCAGGAGCACGGCGACGATGGTTACCAGGATGACGGCTACGATGGCCAGGGACAGGATCAGAATCCAGGTCCTGGTGTCGGAGCGCCCCACTGTGACTCCGGTCCTGGCTCCGCGCTGCGCCCGGGACGCGGCCTCGGGGAATGACCGGGCGACGATGGGCTCCAGGGGTGTGATGGGCTGGCCGCGCATCGTCACCTGCCCAGCTTCCTCGTCCTTGGCCTGCTCCAGGCTGTAGCCGCAGTGAGCGCAGTACCTGGCACCCGGGGCATTCAGCGCCCCGCAAAAGGCGCAGAACGCCTGCTCAAGGGGCAACTGGGGCAGGCCCTGGGGCGGCGTCTTGGCCGTCGAAAGGTCCTGCTCCGCAACAAAGGTCAACTGGGCCTCTCCCATCTGGACCACGTCGTTGTGGCGCAGAAAGCGAGGCTCTCGCAGCCGCTCGCCATTGACCAGGGTGCCATAGGTGCTACCCAGGTCCTCCAGGATTACGTCGTCGCCCTGGCACCAGACCCAGGCATGCCGCCGGGAGGCATAGCTGGCAGCCAGCACTAGGTCGTTGCTGGGGCCGCGGCCGATGGTCATCAGCCGGTCGATGCGCACCTGGCGGATCCCGCTCCTGTCGCGCACGAAAAGCTTGCTCACGTTGCCCTCCCCTCGCTGCCCCGCCTAGTGCCCAAGCACGAGCAGCCCCAGGGCAAAACCCAGGCCGACGAGAATCAACGCTGCCAGGAGGGCCGCGGCGATGAGGGCAGGGGTGAGACGTAGCCTACCCGGCACCAGCCCCAAAGCCCGGTCCACCCGGTCGAGGATTCCTTCAGAAGCTTCCTGCCCGGCGCCACCGGCTCGCCCCTGCCCCGGCCCCTTGACTTTGACAACGAGGGCGCTGACGTTGTCGGGCCCTCCTCGTTCGTTGGCCGCCTGTATGAGGGCCTCGCTGGCCCTTTGGGGCGGGTACCGGTCCGCAATCTCCTGGATCTCGGCGTCGGACAGGGGTGTGGTCAGGCCGTCGGAGCAGAGGATCAGCCGGTCGCCCGCCTCGAGGGGCAGGGGGCCGAACAGATCCACCTCCACGTGGGGCTTGGTGCCCAGGGCGCGCGTCAGGACGTGGCGGCCGACCCATTCCTCGCTCAGCCCGGCTTTCTCCCCCGCGGCCGCCCAGGAATGATCTTGTGAGATCTGCTCCAGGAGGCCACGGCGCAAAAGATAGGCCCGGCTGTCGCCCACGTTGGCGACCCACAGCTCGCCCCGCCGGATCACGCCCGCCACCAGCGTCGTCCCGCTGTTTCGCCCTTGCCGCGGCTTGCGGGCCGCGCCGTATAGCGCCGCGTTGGCCGCCTCCACGGCACGCTGCAGGCTGGCGGCCACGTCCGAGCCGCCGTCCTCCATGTAGGCGCGGATGACGCAGTCGACGGCCTGCCGGCTGGCCAGCTCCCCGCCCTCGTGGCCGCCCATGCCGTCGGCCAGCAGAAAAAGGCTGCCTTTGTGCGCCAGCCGCCCGGCATCCTCCGGCTGGAACGTCCCCAGCCAGTCCTCGTTGTTTCGCCGCTTGCGTCCCGCATCCGAGAACTGCCCGATCTCCAGGTCCATCGTCCTGTCGAGGCCCGCCCCGTGCCGGCCGGCCCGGTCCTGGAGGCGATGCTGGGTGCCCCCGGCGGGACTGCTCCAGCCTGACTCCCCCTGTTCCTTCATGCTTGCCTGCTAATCGTCCGTGACGTCCCGGATCTCGATGGCCAGGGCAGGCCCGGACAACGAGGCGCTCTGCCCGACCTGAAGCGCTGCCGAGACCGAGCAGCTCCACATCTCCGCCTCGGCCAGGGGAAGTGCCAGGTCGATCCTGTGGGGCGTCTGCCCCTCGAAAAACTCGATGGTGGGAGCGCTCAGGGTTCCGCCTCCACCCACCGCTGCCTGGCTCCAACTGCCATGGATAGCGACGCGGGAACCGTCAACCGCCTGGATTTCGATCCGGTAGCGGCGCCCGGGCAGGAGTGGCTGGTCGGCAATGACCACCGGCGCCAGGGGGCCAACGCCCTCCTGGCGGACCACCACCTCGCCGTCGCCGGCCCCAGCGGCGGGCGCCTCCCGCAGCAGCGGCGTGGCGACGGGTGTGATGTCTGCTTCGCTCTCCGTCGGGGCGCCCGGGAGGGACGTCGCCTCCGTGCCTCCAGCGGGCAGGTCCTCACCTTCGACCGCCGCTGCCGTGGCCGACTCGCCCGTAACTTCCTGCTTCTCACCCGAGCGTGAGACCAGGTTTGCCGCCAGGACGCCGATGCCGATGAGGGCCAGGAGAATGACGATGCCCAGAACGCCAACCACGATCTTTTCGCGAGAGCTCATGTTCGACAGTGCCATGGCACGAACCTCCTTTCGCCTGGACGAGCCGCTCCCCCGGGCTAGTCTCGGGAGAGCGGAAAGCTCAGCCCCGTGTTCAACGAGTCGCGCAACTCCAGCAACCAACCCAGCACCCTGGATATCGCGTCCTGTACTGCCGGATCATCAGGCCGCACGTCGATAGGGATGACCATACTCACCGGGATGGTGGTGCTGATATCAAAGGTCTGATCGATGCTGACGGGGACCTCGGTATCTACGTGGACGCTGGTGTTGATGGGCACGTCGATGTTGAACCTGCCCAGGACTCCGGCGTCGATGGGCACCTTGACCGTCGTGTTGATGGGAAATTCGCCGCTGAAGGGGATGACCATTTCCTGCTCGATGGGGATGCTCGACGAGACCGGAATCGTTCGCTCGAAGCGGTACTCGTAGTGAAAGCCCTCGCCTTCCAGGTCCTCCAGGGCGCCAATGGCCGCGTCGAGCCCCTCGACGGCCGTGCGCTGCGCGCCGGATAGCGAATTGATCATGGCTACGCTCAGGGCGAGGGCCGCGAGGCTCATCACCAGGCTGATGCCGACCAGCACCCCGAGAAGCCCCGACCGATGGGCCGGCGGCGGGGTACGGGTCCCCGCCACGGGCAGGTGGGCATGGGGAGCCGGGGTGGCGATCTCTTTCTCCCCCGGATCTCTGTCCAGATTCGGGCGGGCAAGGGGTTGCGTCGGGTATTCGTCGACGTTGTTAGCGCCTGTCATCGTCCTGCTTCCTGCTGCTTGATGCCCAAAAGAGAGCGCACCCGCGCCTCAGCCTGGGCGATGGGCTGCGCGATGGGGTCCTGCTCGCCCGCCATGGACAGTGCCTGGGTCAGGCTAGGATAGCCGGCCTCCCGTTCCGCCTGGAACCGTTGCGCGAACTCGCCGGAGGAGATATCTTCCAGTGTCTGGCGGAACCGGGCGGGCAGGTCCGAGAGCATCAGCTCCATCGTGCGCACGAACCCACCGTACATGGCCGTGGGGCCGTGCACCTCGGACGCGGGGAAAAAGCCCCGCTCGCGAAAGGCCCTGAAGACCGTCTCCATCTCGCCCGACATGTACATCTCGAGCACCATGGCCTCGGGCGGGATGCCTGCCTCCACGCCCAGAGTAAAGGCGCTCATCACCGTTACGCCGATGACGGCGCCGATGGTCTGCTCCACAAAGAGGTCGAGGTCCGCCTCGCGCCGGGCATCCAGCTCCAGGACGCCGGCCTTTAGCGCGCCTGCCGCGTCGGCAATGCCCAGGAGGCGGGCCAGCGCCTTGCCGCTGGCATCCTGTTCCACAGAGCCATAGGCCAAAAAGCCCTCTCCGCTCTGGAACCTGCCGCGAACGTGTTCGCCCCCCATTCGCGGTGCCAGGAGCAGAACGTCCACCCCCTGGGGCGCCGACACCAGCCCATAGGCCAGGTTGTAACCGGAAGCCATGAGGATGGCGGCTCCGGGCGACAGGTGGGGGGCGATGCTGCCGGAGAACAGGTCGGGGATCACCTCGTCGGGCAGGAGGATGAGCACGACGTCCGAGCCGGTGACGGCCTCCTCGATGGCCAGGACGGTGAACCCATCGCGCCTCGCCTGGCCGGCGTACTCATCCTCGACGTTGCCGACGACGAGCTGACCAATCGAGCCGTCCCGGGCGGCGACGTCACGTAGGTTAAGGGCCAAAGCACGTCCCAGGTTGCCATAGCCCAGGACTGCCACGCGCTCGCCGGCCAGTGCTCCAGGCTCCGCGTCGCCAGACCGCCAGAAACGGCCAGGGTTGTGTGCTGTCATGCTGTCCATTCTCCTTGTTTTCGAGTAGTCGATTGGTGAGACGTTCCGTCTACGACGCGCCGGTACAGGCCGGTGCGATTCCAGCCGAGGGCGAGACCGGCCATGAGCAGGCTGCCCGTGGCCCGCCACGTGCGCCACGTGCGGCGCATCGTCACCCCCAGGGAGCCAACGGCTCGCGCTGCCCAGGCCAGCCCTTCCTCCAACTGCTCGGGCGTCATCCTGGACGGGACAAAGACGGCAGTGCTCAGGTCGTACCGGCTGTAGTCTTCCGGGAAGTGGGTGTAGAGCAGCCGTTCCTGCCGGGCCAGGCGGTCGTACAGATCGGTGCCCGGGATGGGCGTGAGCAGCCCGAAGTGGGCAATGTCCAGGCCGGTTTCCAGGACAAAGTCGACGGTCCGCTGGAATGTGTCCGGCCCGTCGCCGTCATAGCCAAAGATAAAGGTGCCCGACATCGCCAGGCCTCGATCGTGGATTCGCTGGATGCATTCGGCGTAGTGGTCGACGCCGATCTTCAGGTTGACACCCTTGCGCATGAAGCGCAGGCTTTCCTCGTTTAACGATTCGAGCCCCACGAGCACGGTCATGCAGCCGCTCTCCTTCAGGGCGACCAGCATCTCGTCGTCGCGGGCCACGTCCAGGGAGGCCTGCACGGCAAACGAGCGTCGCACGCCTCGCCGGGCGATCTCGCGAAAGAGACTCAGGGCCCACTCGCGGTCGACAAACACGTTCTCGTCTGTGAACAGGATGGGCCGCCGCGTCGTTGTGGCCAGCTCGTCCACCACGTCCAGGGGCGGCCGCGCCCGGTAGCGGCCGCCTTCCATCTTCCATAGGGTGCAAAACTCGCAGCGATAGACG
>ERZ1026792.1833-NODE-1833-length-12356-cov-2.404694_pt1 | contig 12356 bp, 11 predicted proteins | sample MGYA00520884_ERZ1026792 | MGnify/ENA primary metagenome ERZ1026792 (study PRJEB33270, sample SAMEA104284473) | anaerobic digester metagenome | biome: Anaerobic digester microbiome; feature: mesophilic sludge digester; material: Anaerobic digester biomass... | reverse complement strand
ACCGAAAGTAGTCGAAACGCAGTTTTTCCAGGAGTTCATTCGCGATTTTATTTATAATCTGGAACCGACTCTGGAAAATGTCAGCCGACTTTGTCAAATTCTGAATTTAGCTCCGCAGATGATGAATAACTTCCTGTCAATTTTACCGGTCGAGCTCTTGACGCGGTTGATAGCAGTTGTCGAAGAACCTTACTGGAAACCAGAAATTACCTCTCTGCGCGATACACTATTAATGCTTTGTCGGATTTATCGCAGTAGTAGTTATTATTTCAAGCGTTTTGTACAGCGGGCGTTCAATACTTATGCTGAATACATCACTTCGTTAACCAATCAACCTAAGCTCAATCAATTGGCTGAAGGTCTTTTCCGCAATATTGATAATTTCGATTCGCTCAATGAAAAAATTACCCGGTTGGGTGATTATTACGATTTCGAGTTTATGCGTTTGGGAATTGCTTTATTAGACGGTGCGCCCTTCGATAAAATTAATCGAGAATTCACGAATTTTTCGGATAATTATCTTCAGATGCTTTTTGAACTCTGTCAGGAGGAAGTAGCGGCGGCTGATCAGAAAGAGATCCCGGAAATGCATGATCTTTTGGCTATCTTTACAGCTGGCGGGCATGCCCGCGGTCAGGCTTTTGACGATGATTATGACCTAATTGTTTTGTTGAATTCTGATAGTCCGGCTATTTTAGACTTCGGTAATAAAGTCATACAAAAAATGAATAAATACATCCTGCGACGTTCCATCATTCCCCAATTCCGCTTTGCTGACCGTTTCCGGCGATTTGTGACCACTTTCAGCGATCTGCGTAGATTATTCGAGCGACCCGATGAAAATACTTTCATTGATCAATCGCAATTGCTGGGCGCGCGTCTGGTAATTGGAAGTGATTATTTTTTGAAAATATTTCAGAGTGAAATTATTACTCCATTCATTTTCCAGCGTAAGGCTGAATTTATCGAAACGATGTTGAATGAAATGAGATCCCGCCACAATTATTATAATAGTACTAAAATTGAAGTTCCGGAAATCAAGGAAGGTCCAGGCGGCTTGCGCGATTTCGAGAATTTTATCTTTATTCTAAAAGCCTACTTCGAATGGGCTGAACCTTTGACCGAAACGTTGTTTTCGCGGATTGAATCGGCAATAACCAATGACGACAGTAACTTTATAGCTCTGGTGCGCGATTATCAGTTACTGAAGCATATTCGCGATCTATATCGCCTGTCAGTTTCTAACGATGATCACCTGGATAAGGCTTACTTGGATCAGCTGGTTCGACCGTTTTGCCTTGCCCATGGTCTGGAACTAGAAAATGGCGCTGAATTGGCGGAGTTCATTCAAAGGATTATGCGAAAAAATGTAGAGAGAATCAACATTTTACTGCGGACATTAGGATTGCCGGAAATTGGTGCATTGCCAGCGAAATAATTCGCCACTTTGAAAAATTTGAGTTTGAAACTATTTGGCAGTTCATAGTATCTTTTTTAGAACAGTTGACGCTGATTCAATGGGTCGCTAGATTTTTGAGTTTGGTTTTCAATTTCTGGTAAGGTTTTCTACTTTAGAAAAATATTTGATGATTGATAATTCTCCAGATCTGTCTCAATAATGATTGCGTTTCCATACGGCGGGCGGTTATTGATAATCCCACTGACATGCCCTGATAGAACTGAGTAAATTCCCAGACCTGACATTTCCTTATGTTCGTTCCGTGAATAATATGCAAAATCAACACCATGATGACCATCATCCTGTCCGGGATGAGGTGTCTGGTAAGGATTCTTTAATATTTCAGGCAATTCTGACAAAGAAATATCCTGCAGTGGAGAACAAATTTCCAGAAATGGAACAAGTATCGGCTCTGGTGTACTTGTGACAGGGGTTGTGTATATGGGAATGGATGATTTCGTAAATGAAGGGGTAAAAAATGGAATTATTTCATTGTTCACAGGAGAAGGGTCTGGATTTAACGGAGAAGCGGATGAACAGGCAGATGGTAAAAAGAGGATAATAGCCAATCCAAATAGAATGGATACAGCCGATCGTTGGTTTTCAAATTTTCCAATCATTGTCATTGTCTTGGTAAAGGATCGATGAATATTTCCTTTTCGTCAACGGTGCCCAACTCAGGATAAAACACATTGATCCGCAGGGGAGCGGGTTTTATGAATTGATAACCACGAGTATGAAGTGTGATCGTCAGATGTTCTTCGGGTGATTCGATGATATATGTATGTGAAATTACTCTGCCCATATTGTCTGAAAGGGCAAGTTCCAGGCTTGGATTTTCCAAAAAGGGTGTTAATATCATCACGACTCGCAGGCGGGTCCCATCGGGATAGAACTCCACCTGCACATCCACCAGCCTGACCTCAGCTGGTGGATGTGCATCTTCCGGAATATTACGCTTTATTTGATGGTGCTGCATCGAAATTACGAAATTTGGCGGGATTCCATATAAAACCGTTTTTCTTCAGCTTCCCCCATGGAAAATGTTTTTCGGGGAAGTGCTCCATCCAGAATGACTGTTTTAAAGAGGTCATTTTTGGACATCCCTGGAAGATAAAAACCAATATTCCCGGGTTGACAACCCAAGACTGTGACCGATTCAGACCCATGAACATAATCGATTTTTTCAGCCCCGCCTTGTTTGACCCAGGGATCCAGGAATGATTGAAGTGTTCCGGCAGGCAAATTTGACCTGGGATTCTCAACCCGGACGACTTTGCAACCTTCCCGGGAAATGATGCCGATTGCGTGTTCGGGACCAGTTTGGTGTTCCACGATTGCAATCATATCCTGGTTTGAAGAACAAGGTTGGATTCGTATGCTACCCAGGGAGGCAATCATTCCATCAAAAACATTCTCGCGGACATTAAAAAGAACCCGATGGATCGGTTTGAACTCCAGCCCTTCATCATGAACATTTTCAAGTTCGATGAGGGCGTATCTGGCTGGGTGGTTCATCCCCACCACGGGTTTCATTTTTTCCCAAATGGATTTGGCGGTGGCAAGCGAATGATTCCCATCGCCCATTGCATAAAGGAGAACACCCTTCTCAGGACCAACACCATAATGACTGAAAAAACGTTCCCGGGATGCCAGATTTTCCAGCGCATGGATGACATTCTTTTCCAGATTAAGATCATCCACAAAATACCCACGCAGATGACCGCTGCCAAGCATCAACTCTAAATCATATAATTTTGGCAAACGGGCAGCAACATTACGTATCGGTTCAATGACTGTTTTTTCGGGGTCGTCGATCAGGACCAGGATGTGGGGGATTTCAAGTGGGGCACCTTCCCGGATGCGGATGCGGGGTGGAAGACGATCTAGAATGGTTCCTTCGGTGGCGCGGATCATTGATTGAGATCCTTCGTGAAAGTCATATTTTTCCAGATCGAGAGCCAGCATCAATCCGTGACGGGTTTTCCCATACACATCCCGTTCCACGTATATTAACCCTTCATGAGAGATGAAAATATTCTCATCCAGGTATTTTTTCATCAATTGCTGGGTGGATTTGATGCGGTCAGTCTCTTTTTCGGTTCCCAGAAATACTTCAGGTAGAACCATGTTGTACGTGGAGGGTGAAGCGCCGACAATATTTTCAACCTGCTTCCAGTAGTCAGGTTCGGAAGTAAATTGATCACAGGCAATTACCGCCCATTTCCGCATGTCCACTCCCGGACGGGGAAGTAAAACATCAGCAACCTGAACTCCAACTGATGGATAAAGCCTCATGCTTGAGAATCCTCCTGATTTATGATAGTCACATTTTACCAAATATTGGTATGGTAAAGAGAATTAATTAGGTGCCGGTTACATTCCAGCCATGTAAGCGATACCAAGCGCACCAGGACCTGTGTGTGTCCCAATCACCGGGGTCAGGTCAACGATTATGGCATCATTTATATCATTGAGGTTCATTTGACTTCGGACCTTATCCAGCAACTCCTGGGCAGAATTGGCTGCGTTGGAATGAACAATCGCAAATGAGATTGGAGAATGTCCATTGATTTCTTCCAATGTCATCGCAACCATGCGATCCAGGGATTTGGAAAAAGTCCGTACTTTATCCACGGGTTCTATTCGCCCATTTTTCAAATCCAAAATGGGTTTAATATTAAATGCATTACCGACGAAAGCAGCTGCTCCACCAATGCGCCCGCCGCGTTTCAAATATTCCAGTGTGTTCACCACAAATTTAACTCCAACTTTACTTAGGGCTTGTTCGACAATTATTTTACATTCTCCGAGTGTTGCCCCAAGAGAAGCTGCCCGGGCAGCTTTTAAAATTGGAAAACCCATTGCCATGGATGTAAATTTTGAGTCAATAATTTCTATGTGCGCATTGGGAATCATAGCCTTTGCTTGCTGCGCCGAGTCAACAGTGCCGGATAAACATGATGAAATATGAACAGATAAAATGTCATAACCCTGATCAACCAAGGTTTCATATATCTCCTTAAAAGCAGCCGGTGATGGTTGAGATGTTGTTGGCATCACATCACTTTGCTCAAGCCGCTGATAAAAATCAGAAGGGAAGATATCGACATTATCAAAAAAAGTGTTCTCTCCCCATATGATGTGCAGAGGAACTTGATAAATGGCATAATTTTTGGATAACTCTTTTGGAATATAAGCAGTACTGTCAGTTACAATTGCCACTTTTGACATAATACCTCCGGAATGAAATATGTATGGTATCAAAATAAGTAAACCCGAACATCCCTTAATGGATACGCTCATATTAAGATGGGGTACCCATCATTGTGTTTGGAGAATTCCCTTGACCGAAGTGATATAACCAGCTAAAATGCAATCTGTTCACCTCCCGGATAGGGCGGTTCATTTTGTTGTCAATTTTTGTGTGTGGGTCTGTGTTTGAAAATTTAAGTCAACGCTTGAATCAAATATTTCAGAATCTCCGTCGAAGGGGAAAATTAACCGCGGACGATGTTGATGTTGCCATGCGGGAAGTTCGCATGGCTTTGCTTGAAGCGGATGTACATTATTCAGTGGTGAAGGACTTTGTTGCCAGGGTGCGCGAAAGAGCCATTGGACATGAAGTATCCAGAGCATTGAACCCTGCCCAACAAGTGATTAAAATCGTCCACGAGGAATTAATTCAGACGCTGGGTGAGCCTTCGCGGTTGAATCTTAGCGGATCCAAGCCACGCGTGATTGTATTGATTGGTTTACAGGGTGCAGGTAAGACCACTGCTGCAGCAAAACTCGCCAACATCCTGCGAAAGCAAGGTGAACGGGTGTTGCTGGTGGCTGCTGATCCTTACCGACCTGCAGCTATTCAACAATTGCAGCAATTGGGTGAGCGGATAAGTGTTCCAGTCTTCACTCTGGATGGCGTAAAACCACCTAAGTTAACGACCCTGGCACTGGATCAGGCTCAAAAGGGCGGTTATACTGTAATGGTCATCGATACAGCCGGGCGATCCCAATTGGATGACACCCTGATGCAGGAACTGCGAGCCATATACAAGAGAGTAAATCCTGTGGAAGTTCTGCTGGTTGTGGACGCGATGATTGGGCAGGAAGCTTTACATGTGGCGGAGGGGTTCCGGGATACACTTAGCCTGACTGGATTGATCTTTACAAAAATGGATGGCGATGCACGCGGAGGTGCAGCAATTTCAATCCGCAGTGTGACTGGAGTTCCTATCAAATTTTTGGCGACCGGCGAAGGGATGGACGCGCTCGAAACGTTTGACCCTGGCAGGCTGGCTTCAAGAATATTGGGAATGGGAGATGTCATCGGTCTGATCGAACGGGCGGAAGCGTCCCTGGATCAACAGGCAGCAGCTGAACAAGCTGAACGAATGATGTCAGGTAATTTCACACTGGAAGATTTCGTCAGTCAATTGCGTCAAATCCGACGGATGGGTCCATTACACCAAATCATGGAGATGCTGCCTGGTAACATGGGGCAGGTCGCCCGGACAGTGGACCCCCGTGATGCGGAAAAACAATTTAAACAAACTGAAGCGATTATCAATTCGATGACATTGGAGGAACGAAAATATCCTGATCTATTGAATGCCTCACGGCGGCGCCGGATAGCGAGGGGATCAGGGACGGATGTGCAGGATGTAAACCGGCTCATCAAACAATTTCGAGAAATTCAAAAAATGATGAAAACCATGCAAAAATCCGGTGGACGCGGAATACAACGTCTATTCGGTTAAGCCAGGCAGGATTTTGTGGTACGCTTCCTTCAGCGCCTCAACCCCAAATGTCACGCCAAAGCTTTAGATCAGTCCAATATTTACAAACATGTTTATTTTAAGGAGATAAATTTCGATGGTACGAATTCGTTTACGCAAAGTTGGTCAGCGCCGGCAAATTAATTACCGCATTATTGCGGCAGATAAGGAAAGCCCCCGCGATGGCAAGTTCCTTGAGATTTTGGGATTTTACAACCCCAGAACCGAACCATTTACCCTGAAAGTCAAGGAAGATCGTGTTTATGATTGGATGTCCAAAGGGGCACAGCCATCCGAATCCGTTATGAAGCTCTTTCAAAGTGTAGGGTTAATGGATCGGTACGCCCGGTACAAATCAGGTGAATCATTGGAGGTTCTCCTGGCAGAATCTGCTGCATATTTCGAAAGTCGGAAAGTTAATCCCAGCACGACGGCTGCTTCCAAAAAATAGCAACCAGGGTGCAACTCGCCCTTTCGTCGGTATGCGGAGTGATAGATTACCACCCGCCAAGGACATTTGGAATAAGTGTCCAGAGAAAAAGGAGAAACCGTGAAAGAGCTGATTGAATACATCGCGCGAGCACTGGTGGATCAACCGGACCAGGTATCTGTAAAACAGGAGAGATTCGGCAGCAAGTACTGTCTTGAATTGCGCGTAGCCAAGGATGATATGGGACGGGTGATCGGAAAAAACGGTCGTGTGGCAAATGCAATGCGCATCTTGCTGCGTTTTGCTGCCGGTCGAGAAGAGAAACAAGTCTCTTTGGACATCATTGACCCAAGATGAGTAATAAAAATATCCCCGGCTCCATAAAAAAAAGCCCCGGAAAAACAGGCTCGCCCAACCCGGGCGAGCCTGTTTTCTTGGCAATCGGATTAATCCGCCGTCCACATGGTGTATGGGGTGAAATGACCATGGAAATATTAACCGATTTCCCTGAAAGGATAAAAGCAGGAAAACGGTTCCTGGCTGGGGATGATCATCAAGAGATTATTATCAGCTCTGTCAGGAGAAAAGATCCAAACCTATTAATATCCATTGAAGGTTGCGAAGATCGGAATTCAGCTGATTTATTTCGAAACACCATTTTATACGTCCAAGCCGACCAGATTCCTCCACTGCCTGAAGGGGAATATTATCACCATCAATTAATTGGTTTATCCGTTGTGGATAAAGAAAATAATCCACTTGGTATTGTCGAAGACATTATTGAAACACCAGCAAATGATGTTTTGATTGTGAAAACCTTGGATAAAAAGGAAATTCTACTTCCCATTATTCCCTCCGTAGTGCTGCGAGTATCAATTGATGAAGGTAAAGTTCTGGTGGAACTCCAGGAGTGGGAGTAAACAATTTGGATCCAAAAGGGTATTGGGTGGGATTCACCCTTGTGAAAGGAATCGGAGCAGTCCGAATCCGCGCATTAATTAAATATTTCGGCAATTTGGAAACTGCATGGAAAGCAAATCTACAGGATTTACTAAAAGCTGGAATGAGTCAAAAGGTTGCAGAGTCGATCCTGCATACACGAGCATCTGTGGACCTGTCTGAAATATTGGAGCAAATGATCCGGGATGGTATTTCCATTTTGACCTGGGAGGATCCTGGATATCCCAAATATCTCAAGGAAATCAACCAGCCGCCTCCTGTTCTTTATATCCGGGGTGAAATTTTGCCGGATGACGATTTGGCGGTTGCTGTGGTAGGGACCAGGAGGATTACATCCTACGGCAGACAGGTTGCTGAAGAGCTTGGCTCTTATCTGGCACGGAATGGAATTACCATGGTGAGTGGAATGGCAAGGGGTGTGGATGCCGTAACTCATGAAGCAGTTTTGCGAGCCAATGGACGAACGCTTGCGGTTCTGGGGAGCGGTGTGGATGTCATTTATCCGCCCGAATACCACAAGTTGGCGATGCGGATCATCAAGCAGGGAGCATTATTGAGTGACTATCCCCCTGGAACCCAGCCAGAAGCAGGTAATTTCCCACCACGAAATCGAATTATCTCCGGTTTGGTAAGGGTTGTGATTGTAGTGGAAGCCGGTGAAACCAGTGGGGCGTTGATAACTGCTTCTTTTGCGGCTGACCAGGGAAGGGATGTTTTGGCTGTACCCGGAAATATTTATGCACCTCAAAGTAAAGGAACAAATTACCTTCTGCAACAGGGGGCAAAACCTTTATTGTGCTTTGAGGATGTATTGGAAACATTAAATATTGATCGGGTGGTTGCGCACCGGCAGGCAAGGGCAATCCTGCCAGGGAACCCGACGGAAGCCAATATTTTGGGGGTATTAAGTGCTGAACCTATTCATATTGATGAAATTTGTTCATTAACAGGCTTGTCAATAGAGGAAGTATCAGCTACACTCACGATTATGGAATTAAAAGGCATGGTTCGTCAGATGGGTGGAATGAATTACACGATTGCCCGGGAAATACCAGGTCTTTATGAGGTGGATCTTGAATAAACAATGTTATGCAATCATCATGGCAGGCGGGGGAGGAACCCGTTTATGGCCATTATCGCGAAAAAAACGCCCAAAACAAACCATTCATTTGTTCGGAAACCAGACCCTGTTTCAGATGGCTTGTGAACGGTTGGAGGGTTTCATGGAGCCCGAACAAATATTCATCATCACAGCACCAGATCAAGCCCGCATCCTTCTGGACCAGGTTCCGCAATTAAGCAGGGACCAATATATTTTGGAGCCGATGCCCCGCGGGACTGCAGCGGTTGTCGGTTTAGGCGCGGTTGCATTAAAACATCGTGATCCAGAATCAATCATGTGCGTCCTCACCGCAGACCATTTTATTACTCCCATTGATCAATTTCAAGATTATCTTACAGCGGCGTTGGAAGTTGCCAACCAGGGTTATCTGGTTACACTTGGCATTTATCCGACATACCCTTCCACCGGGTATGGGTATGTTCAGAGAGGGGAAAAAATAGGTGAGTTTAATGGACTTTCTGCTTATGAAGCGGTTAAATTCAGAGAAAAACCCAACCTGGAGAATGCCCGGATTATGATTTCTTCCGGTGATCATACCTGGAATTCGGGGATGTTTTTCTGGAGGGTGGATAGGATTCTGGAAGAGCTTAAAAATTGGATGCCTGAGCTTTATGAAAAATTGATGGAAATTGACAAAGTTTGGGGGACACCCCGACAAGAAGAGGTGTTAAATCGAGTATGGCAATCCATTCAACCCCAAACCATCGATTACGGAATAATGGAACCAGCAGAGCGGAAGGCGGTTGTGCCGGCATATGAATTGAAGTGGAATGATGTCGGTAGTTGGGAATCTCTATTTGATGTTTTACCAGCCGATGATAACGGCAACATTTTTCTTGCCAGCCATATTGTGGATATGGATACTGACAACACCCTGGTCTATTCTGGGAATGAAGATCGTTTGGTTGGATTGATTGGCATCAGCAATATGATAATTGTTGACACCATGGATGCGCTATTAATTTGTCCCCGAACTGATTCCCAGAAGGTAAAGGAATTGGTCCAGATGATTCGAGAACGAGGAATTCATCTTTATCTCTAGGAGTATTACCTATGGAAGCTTATTGTTTAAAATGCAAAACCAAAAGGGAAATCCAAAACCCCAAACCTGCTTACAACAAGGTTGGAGCACCAGTTACAAAGGGCGTTTGTGGTGAATGTGGAACCGTTTTATACCGAACCGGAAGAACACCCGCACATGAAGGAATTGATCCAAACGAATATATTTCTTCTCAACGCAGCGGCAAGCTGGTCATTGTGGAATCACCAGCCAAGGCTCGCACGGTGGGACGATTTCTTGGAAAAGGATATACAGTCCGGGCTTCCGTTGGTCATGTGCGGGATTTACTTCGATCATCATTGTCAGTCGATGTGGAAAATAATTTTACCCCCAAATATCGGGTTCCCAAGGAGAAGAAAGAAGTAGTTAAGGAATTAAAGGAACTTGCCCGGCATCATGCCGAGGTTTACCTGGCAACTGATCCTGATCGGGAGGGTGAAGCAATTGCCTGGCATCTCATGGAAGCTGTTCAAATTGACCCCAAACTATCCAAGCGGGTGGTATTTCATGAGATTACTCAAACTGCAATTGAGGAAGCATTTTCAAATCCACGTCAAATTAATATGGATTTGGTAAATGCCCAACAAGCCCGGAGAGTCCTCGATCGATTGGTGGGTTACAGCATCAGCCCCATTTTATGGGAAAAAGTACGCAGCCGGTTGTCTGCCGGACGGGTGCAATCTGTTGCCCTTCGATTAATCGTGGAACGGGAAAGAGAGATCGATGCCTTCATTCCGGTTGAATATTGGACCATAGAAGCTGAATTCAAACCACAGGGTGGAAAGACTACTTATCGGGCTCGCCTGGTAAAGTTGGATGGAGATGATCCAGAATTAGCCGATGAACCGTCGGTCGAGCCGATCGTTGCGGACATGCAATCAGCGCAATATATTATCGCTAAGATAAAAAAGGGGGAACGTCGGAGAAAACCATCCGCTCCCTTTATTACAAGCACGCTGCAACAGGAAGCATCGCGTAAATTTGGTTATACTGCAAGACGGACCATGTCGATTGCACAACAACTTTATGAAGGTTTGGATGTTGGAGAAGGTGGCAGTACTGGTCTGATTACTTATATGCGCACGGATTCGACAAATATTGCGGAAGTGGCTCAAAAAGAGGCGCGGGAATATATTCAGCAGATCTATGGTGAATCATTTCTGCCAAAAACACCGCCGCAATACAAAACAAGAGCAGTTTCAGCACAGGAAGCGCATGAGGCAATCCGACCGACTTCGGTCAGTCGGACGCCGGAAAAAATCAAACAATATCTATCTTCAGACCAGTTCAAGTTATATCAACTGGTGTGGCAAAGATTTGTAGCTTCGCAAATGGAAGCAGCTGTTTTTGATACGGTATCTGTGGATATTGTGTCCAAGACTGATCTTCATGAATATCTTCTGCGGGTTTCCGGATCCACTGTGAAGTTTCCAGGTTATCTTGTGGTTTATGAGGAATCCAGGGATGAAGATCAAAAGACAGAGGAAGAAAATGTAAAAATTCCACCAGGTTTGGAAGAAGGGCAACCGCAAATACTGGTGCAATTGTACCCGGAGCAACACTTTACTCAACCCCCACCACGCTTTACAGAAGCGACGTTGGTGCAAACCCTGGAAGAATATGGAATTGGACGTCCTTCCACTTACGCGCCCATTCTTTCAACCATCCAGGAACGCGGTTATGTACTCAGAGAAGCAAAACGTTTAAGTCCTACGGATACGGGCATTCTTGTTAACGACATCATGGTCAAGCATTTTCCCACCATTGTTGATTTTCATTTCACCGCTCACATGGAAGGTGACCTGGATCAAGTCGCAGCGGGAAATGAAGTGTGGACAAATGTAGTGGGTGAGTTCTACACCGAATTTAAACCCATGTTGAAGAAAGCTCAGGAAGCCATACCGGTCACAAAGACAGAACTGGAAAAAATTGGACGGAGCTGCCCGGATTGTGGCGGCGATCTGGTTATCCGGTGGGGGAGGTACGGCAGGTTCATTAGCTGTAATAATTTTCCGAAATGTCGTCACACCGAAGCTCTATTGGAAAAGATAGGCGTTATTTGTCCGGAGGACGGCGGGGAAATTGTAATTCGGAAAACCCGTAAAGGTCGGATATTCTATGGTTGCGAGAATTATCCAAACTGTTCCTTTACCTCATGGAAACAACCCATTCCCACACCATGCCCGAAATGTGGTGGCTTATTGGTGGTATCCAATAAACGGGAAGCCCAATGCACGAAATGCGAAGAATCCTTTTTATTGGAACTGTTGAATGAAGTAGCAATCACAACGGCATGATCCTTGCAACAGAATAAGGCATGTGTCTCGAGATAATCACTGGAAATTTGTTGCAACAATTAATAATTTGTTCTAAAATGGACATGAACATTAATATGAACATTTAGAAAAGTGATTTTTGAGACAAAAATGATGGCAACTCTTTGCTTTAAAAATTATGATTTTTCGCAGGAGCAGATGAAATGAACAAAATCATTGAGAAATTTCGAAATCCGTTATATGCTGCCATTGCTGGACTTATCATTGGGC
>ERZ1026792.1829-NODE-1829-length-12381-cov-2.347397_pt1 | contig 12381 bp, 11 predicted proteins | sample MGYA00520884_ERZ1026792 | MGnify/ENA primary metagenome ERZ1026792 (study PRJEB33270, sample SAMEA104284473) | anaerobic digester metagenome | biome: Anaerobic digester microbiome; feature: mesophilic sludge digester; material: Anaerobic digester biomass... | reverse complement strand
GTTCACCACCGCGCCGAATGAGGACGGTTTTGCGCTGCGCTTTCATGATGACGACGCGACCGGCCGGCGCTACCTGGCCCTGGCGCCTGCGCAGGCGCTGACGCCCGCGGCCATCGTCCCCTGGCAAGGTACCGATCTGCGCCAGGCAACGGACGGCGCCGACTACATCATCATCACACCGGCCGAGTTTGCCGCCGCGATCCAACCCCTGGCTGAACAACGGCAGGCCACTGGCCTGCGCGTGCTGGTTGTCAACCGCGACGATGTCTTCGACAGCTTCAGCAACGGGCGCCCCAGCCCGTTCGGGATCCGTGATTTCCTGCGTCATGCCTTCGACAACTGGCCGGCGCCAACGCCGCGCTTCGTCCTTCTGGTGGGCGATGCCAGCTACGACTACCGCGACCGGCTCAAGGGCAAGTTCAAGAACCATCTGCCCACGTTCCTGCTCGATACCACCTATGTGGGCGAGACCGCCAGCGACAACTGGTTCGTCAGCTTTGGGGGCGAGACTGATTACCGCCCCAGCATGGCGATTGGCCGTTTGCCCGCGCAGAACGTGGAGCAGTTGCGGGCGATGGTGAAGAAGACCCTGGCCTACGAAACCGCACCGCCCAGCGGTGAATGGCGTCGCCGCGTGATGCTGGTCGCCGACGATGATGACGCCGCGTTCACGCAGATGTCGGACACGCTGGCGACCGACTATCTGTCCAAGACCTATACGATTGACAAGGTGTACATCGGACAGACGCCCAACGCCAACGCCGACGTACTGAAGACCTTCGACGAAGGCGTCAGCATGGTCAACTACGTGGGGCATGGCAGCCTGGATGTGTGGGGCGCTGAAAAGGCGCTGCAGAGCGCGGACCTGGTGAAGATGAACAACAACGGCGGGCGCCTGCCACTGCTCGTCACCATGACCTGCCTGACCGGGTTTTTCCATCATCCTACGGCCGACTCGTTAGGCGAAGTGCTGCTGCGTGCGGCCGACAAAGGCATCGTCGCGGCCCTGGTGCCCACCAGCGAGTCAGTAACCTCGCAGCAAGAACCCCTGGCAGATGCCTTCTACCGCGAGCTGCTGACCGTGGAGGGCGCCACCGTGGGTGAAGCCATGATGCGGGCCAAACAGTCCATGCCGGACAACGGCAGGGCCTATCGCGACGTGATGGAGACCTTCAACCTGCTTGGAGATCCGGCCCTGCGCCTCGTCAAGCCGGCCGCAGAGACCGCGTCCCCGTGAAGCGGACACCTATCGCATGGCGGCAAGACCCTGCAACGGCTAGTAGTGCGCCAGGCTGCCGTCAATCTTGGCCCAGCGCACCGCCTGTTTGAAGGTGAATAGACTGAACGGAACCAGGATCAGGCAGAAGACGATCAGGGCGCCGATGTCGGGCAGCAGGATCGACCAGGACGCATCAGTGAGCAGCGCGTTGCGCATCGCGCGCAGCGCATAGGTGACCGGGATCAGCGCGGCAAAAAATTGCAGCCATGACGGCAGCAGTTCGACCGGATAGTAGACGCCGCCCAGCAGCAGCCCCACCCCACCGACAATGGTTGTCACCGGGTCTCCCCGCTTCGTCACCATGATGAAACTGGCGGCCATGATACCCAAGCCACTGAAGGCCACGATGGTCAACACCAGCACCACGAGCGCGCCCAGGTAGTTGGCGTTGCCCAAATCGGCGCCAAACACGAGCGTGCCCAAGAGAAGATAGATGAACACGCGCAAGGTGGTGAAGAGATAGTCCCACAAACAAGATGAAATGATGATCGTCGGCAGGTCCGTGGGGGTGAGCAGCATCGCCTCCAGGGTGCCGGTGATCTGCGCATCGCGCAAATTTTTGGCAAAACCGGAGATGGCAATCGTGAAATAGAGGCTGAACGCCACGCCGATCAGCACAAAGGCGAAATAATCGCCGTTGTACGCGTCCAGGGAGGGCTGGCGTTCGCCGTCCACCAGGCGGGCCAGAAAATAAAACATGAAGACGTTGAGAAAGATACCGACCAATTGCAGCAGGAATGACAGTTTGTAACTCAGTTCGATGATGAAGTCGCGGCGCAAGAACCAGCCGGCTTTGCCCAAACGCTGAACAAGGGGGGATGGCAGACGCACAGTCCAGTTATTCATGGCTTTGTTCCTGTGTCAGCGTGACGAAAAGCTCTTCGAGAGAGACCTCTTCGTGCCGCACGGTCTGGATACAACCGCTGGCGGTGACAATGCCGGTGATGGCATCGGACAGCAAATGATCGTCGGCGACGGTGAGCACGAGATGCACGGCGCCGTTGGCGGCCGCTTCCTGGTGCAACGTTGGAATCTGCTGGCAAAGCCGATCTACCTGCGCCGGTGTCAGGCCCTCCACCGTCAAGTGATAGCGATGGCGTGCTTGCAGCGCCTGGCGCAGGTCGGCCAGGGTGCCCACGGCTTGCAGGCGTCCCTTGTGCATGATCCCCACCCGCGCGCACAGCTTGGCCGCTTCGTCCAGGCGGTGTGTGGTGAGAAAGATGGTCATGCCCTCACGGGCCAGCAGTTCATCCTGGATCAGGCTGTGCAGTTGGCGCGTGGAGTTCGGATCGAGGCTGCGGGTGGGTTCATCCAGGAAAAGGATACGCGGGCGGTGCAGAATCGCCCGTGCAATGCTCAGGCGCTGGCGCATGCCGCTGGAATAGGTCTGAAAACCCGCATCGCCCACCGCGCTCAGCCCCAACTGGCTCAGCACTTCATTGACCCGTGGCGCAATGTGCTGCTTGGGCAGATTGCACAGTGCGGCAAAGAACTCCAGATTCTGGCGGCCGCTCAGGCGCCAGTAAAAGCTGCGTTCATCGCCGGTGGACATGCCTATCTGGTCGCGCACGTGGTCAGACTGCGTCACCAGGTCGAAATCGCCCACGCGGGCGCTGCCAGCGGTGGGCAGAATCAGCGTACAGAGCAGCTTCACCAGGGTGGTCTTACCGGCGCCGTTGGGGCCGAGCAGGCCAAACAACTCGCCCGCCTGGACGCTCAGCGTGATATGGCTCACCGCTTCCGGTGTCGAATCGGTGTGCTGGCGCAGCCAGCGCCGCACGCCGTTGGTTGGGGGATAACGTTTGCTCAGATCATGCGTCTCAATCGCCAGTGTCAAACGATACGCTCCCGTTGTGTTGAGTGCTATGCATGGCCCAAGTATACTGGTATCGGGGAGCCTGTCAAAGCCCTCCCACTCCGTTGCTGTATCTTTGGGCGAATGTGCAAGTTGTGTTAAACTCTGACCCAATCAGTGCGCGAGCGCACACTCAACCTACGAACACGACGAGATTTCTACACGATGAATATCGGCATCATTGGTTTACCGAGTAGTGGCAAGACCACCATTTTCAACGCGTTGACGCATGGACAGGCCGAAACAGGCACCTACCATGCTGGCACCTTCAGTGTCAACATGGGCGCCGTCAACGTCCCTGACTTGCGTGTTGATAAACTGAGCGCCATGTACAAACCACGCAAGACGGTCTATGCACAGGTGCAGTTCAAAGATGTGGCCGGCATCGAAGGCGGCAGCAGCAAGGGCAGCTCATTGGGCGGTCGGCTGCTCAATGAATTGGGCGCCAACGACGCCCTGCTGCACGTGGTGCGTGCCTTCACCAACCTGGCGGTGCCGCACCCCAATGGCAGCGTCAACCCGCGGCGTGACTACGAGGCGATGGAAACCGAGCTTATTTTGTCGGACATGGCGGTGATCGAGAAACGCCTGGAGCGCCTGCAAAAAGAACGCACACGCAGCGAACAACCCCTGGAGCTTCCGCTCATGCAGCGCCTGATCGCACACCTGGAAGCGCAGAAACCGCTGCGCAGTATTGATCTGACCGCGGAGGAAGAGAGACTGCTGCGCAGCTACAGCCTGCTCAGCTTGAAGCCGATGGTCATCGTGCTCAACGTCAATGACGATGCCGATGCCAACGAAGCCGAGCAGCAACTGGGCGCGCTCCTGGGCAGGGAGATCTTGCTGCAACTGCGTGGCAAGTTAGAGATGGAATTGGCGCAGATGGATACCGCGGACGCGGCCATGTTCCTGGAGGAATTCGGACTGAGCGAGCCGGGGTTGGATCGTGTCATCCGCGCGGGCTACGACCTGTTGGGCGTGCAGTCGTTCTTCACCGTGGGCGAAGATGAAGTCCGGGCCTGGACCGTCAGGCGGGGCGCGCCTGCCGTCGAAGCGGCCGGGGTCATTCACTCAGACCTGGCCAAGGGTTTCATCCGGGCTGAGGTGGTGTCCTACCAGGACTTGATTACCACCGGTTCCATTCCGGAGGCGCGCCGGGTGGGCAAATTCCGCCTGGAAGGTCGGGATTACATCGTCAAAGATGGGGATATTTTGCACGTGCGCTTCAATCTGTAAGGGCGCACCCTTGCGGTCGCCCCCGCGGGCAGGCTTGTTGGCTACGGCGCCATGATGGCCTCAAACCCCGGCAGGTTGGCGTCACGCACCTGGTCGAGAAGGTCCTGCAGCAGCGCCGGCTTGCCTTCCACGTGTTGGATCAGGCGTTGAATACGCTGCGTCTGGCTCATGGCAGGGACAAACTGGCTGAAGACCGCACGATAATGGTCGTAGCAGAAAATCTCGAATTCATCTGCCGTAAAGGCGCCTTCCAACAAGCGACGCAGTTGCGTCGAGTTCAACAAGGCCGGCGCTGGGCTGGCGGGCGCCGGGAACGGCGCCGGATCTGCATCCCGCCGGGCGATCTCTGATTCCAGTTCGGTGATGTGCCTGCGAATGGAGCGCAACTGATTGCGTAGTTCAAGGCTGGCGAACTCTTCGCCGCCAAAAAGGATAGCCGTGTGTTCCTGGAAGGCTAGATTTTCTTGCTGCTGTTGCAATAGAAGACGCAGCGTGGTCAGATCGAAATGGCGCAGGTCTGATTCAGGCATGAAAAATCCTCTCAGTGATCGTCAATGACATGGCAAGTGATGCAGAAAAGCTGTATGGCAACCCTATTGTAACCCACCTGCTAGACAACGTCAACCAAGTCCTTTATGACAGACAGAGCGGCGTTCGCCCGCCATCCAGCGCACGAGTCTGTCTCTGTGCCATGATGTATGTAAGCGGCTTGCTCAGCGGTCGCGCAGCGATGTACTGGTCAGATCGGTTAAACCGGAGGTAATGCTTTTATGAAAGCCGTTGTCATGGCGGGAGGAGAAGGCTCCCGTCTGCGGCCCTTGACGATCGGACGCCCAAAACCGATGGTGCCGATAGTCAATAAGCCGGTCATGCAACACATCCTGGAATTGCTCAAACGTCACGGCTTCACCGACATCGTGGTGACGTTGCAGTACATGGCCGACTACATTCAAGACTACTTTGGCAATGGTCAGACCTACGGCGTGAAACTTCAATATGCCATCGAAGAGGCGCCCCTCGGTACGGCCGGCAGTGTGCGCAACGCCAGTGCCTATTTGGATGGCACCGACCCCATCCTGGTCATTAGCGGCGACGCGTTGACCGACTTCGATCTGCCACGTATCGTGCAGTGGCACCGCCAGCGTCAGGCGTTGGCGACGATGGTGCTCTACCGTGTCCCGAATCCATTGGAGTATGGCGTCATTGTGACCGATGACGAAGGCCGCGTCACCCGTCTGCATGAGAAACCGAGCTGGGGCGAGGTCATGTCTGACACGGTCAATACCGGCATCTATATTTTCGATCCGGCCATCCTCGACGTGATCGAACCAGGGCACAACGCGGACTGGAGCAAAGACATCTTCCCGCGGCTGCTCGAAAAGGGTGCGCCCCTCTACGGATATGTCGCCGAAGGCTACTGGTGTGATATCGGCAATCTCACCGAATACCGGCGTGCTGCCGCCGATGTCCTTTCCGGCCGCGTACGGCTTGGCCCGTTGGGTCAGAATCGCGGGGGCGATGTGTGGACCGGAGAAAACGTTGAGATTGCCCCTGACGCCCAACTCATCGGCCCCATCTACCTGGGCAATGAGGTCAAGATCAAGGGCGGCGCTGTCGTTCACGGCCCCACCTTCATTCGCGATTACACCATCGTAGACAACCGCGCCCAGGTAGATCGCAGCCTGGTCTGGCGCAACTGCTACATCGGCGAAGGCGCTGAGCTGCGAGGCACCATCGTCTGCCGGCAATCCACCATGAAAGCCAAGAGCGTGCTCTACGAAGGCAGCGTCATTGGCGATGGTTGCGTCATCGGCCAGGGCGCGGTCATCCATAGCAATGTGAAACTATGGCCGAGCAAAGAGGTGGAAGCAGGCGCCACTGTCAAATCCTCCATCATCTGGGGCAGCCAGGGTCGTCGCGTGCTCTTCGGTCGCTTCGGCGTGACCGGTGTCGTCAACGTGGACCTGACCCCTGATTTTTGCGCCCGGCTGGGATCAGCCTTCGGCGCCACGCTGCCCAAAGGCGCTTACGTCACCATCAACCGCGACCCGCACCGCAGCCCGCGCATGTTGAAACGCGCCATCATTTCAGGCGTGCCCTCATCAGGCGTCAACGTGTGGGACCTGGGCAACGTGCCGGTGCCGGTCGCGCGCTACTTCACCCGCGTGACCGAGGCCCTGGGCGGCGTGCATGTACGCCTGTCGCCACACGACCAGCGCGTGGTGGATATTCGGTTCATGGATGCCGACGGGCTGAATCTTAGCAAAGAGCGCGAACGTAACATCGAACGCACCTTCTTCCGCGAGGACTTTCGCCGCGCGTACATGGACGACATTGGCACGATCGAATACCCTGGCCTGGTCATCGAACGCTACGCGACCGGCTTCATGAAGGCGCTGAACGTGGAAGCCATCCGCAGTGCGCGCTTCAAGATCGTGATTGACTATGCCCATTCGCCAAACTCCGATGTCTTACCTCCTCTGCTGGCCAACCTCAATGTGGATGTGGTTCCGCTCAACGCCCGTGTGGATGCGCTGAAGATCGCCGTGCAGCAAGAGGACTTCGAGGCCAACCTGCGCCAGCTTGCCATCATTGCCGGCGCGCTCAACACCAACCTGGGGCTGCAGTTGGATGTGGCCGGCGAAAAAATCTTCCTGGTTGACAACCACGGCCACATGCTGGCGGACACGACGGCCGCCATGCTGATGGCAACCCTGGCCTTGCAGAGCAAAGGCGCTGGCACCATCGTCGTGCCGATTGACGCCTCGCACGCCTTCGAGTGCCTGGCCGATCGTTACGGGGGCAAAGTGGTGCGCACGCGTGCTGACCTGCATGCCCTGATGATCGCCGCGCAAGAGCCAGACGTGATCCTGGCGACAGATGGCGCCGGCAACTTCATCTTTCCCGAGTTTCAGCCGGTCACTGACGGCTTGATGGCCACGGCCAAGCTGCTCGAATTCCTGGCTACACAGCAGGAGCCGCTGTCGGACCTGGTGAACGGTCTGCCGGAAATCTACATGGAGAGCAGCCGCGTGGCCTGTCCGTGGGAAATCAAGGGCAGCGTCATGCGCCGCCTGACCGAGATTCACCATACCGGCGAGATCCAGGAAGGTATCAAGCTAACTTATGGCGAGCGTGAGTGGGTGCTGATCCGACCGGACCCCGACTATCCCCACATCATGATCACAGCTGAGTCAACCACCTCAGAAAAGCTGACGCGTCTCCAGGAAAGATTTCAGCTTGAGGTGCGACGCCTGCGCGACTTGACGGAATAGCGGGCGTTGCCGCCCTTACTTGTCATCGGGCCTTTGCACATCGCCTGGTACAGCTTGGCGATGACTGGCGGCTTATGCGCGGCGCTGGCCTGGCTGGCTTGGACCGATATCGAACGCCAGCGCCTGGCCGCTGAGCGGCCTCATTCTCATCATCACCACGTACCCGGCAATCGCACCCTTCATGACCGTTTTTTGCGCCTGGCGCCTGGCTGGCCGGCAGCCCTGCGTCGCGCCGTGGATGATGCCCTCCCGCTGTTCCTGATCGGGCTGGCCTGTGGGCGGGTGGTTTTTGTGCTGGCGCAGTGGCCGTATTTCGGCGAGCATCCCCTGCAAGCCCTGCGCCCCTGGGAGGGCGGCCTCTCGGCCCACGGCGCGTTGGCCGGCGGCTTGGGCTTGCTGGCCTGGCGGGCGCAGCGCCGGCCAGGCGGATGGGCCATTGCCGATCGCTACACGCCTCCTCTGCTTTGGCTCCAAACTGCCGCCTGGCTCAGTTGCTGGTGCGCCGGCTGTGCCTTTGGGCGTCCGGTGGACATTGTGCGCTGGCCGGGGCTGGCCGTGTTCGATTGGCCTGACATTTATGGCGTCTTGTTGCCCCGCGTGCCGGTGCAAGGTCTGGGGGTCATCATCAGCCTCGCGTTGCTGGCGGGCGCGTGGTGGTTTAATCAACGACAGGGCGCGCCGGGCGCGCCGGGCGCGCTGGCGGGCGCCGTCCTGTTCCTGGGCGCCCTGGCAGACGCCGGGTTACAACTTCTACGCGCGGATGAAACCTGGCTTTGGTTCGGTCAACGGGCCGCGTTGGCGGCCGATCTGCTTTTCATGGCGCTCGGTGCGGCCTGCTTCGTCCTGGCCTGGCGCAGGCGCTTTGCCCAAAAGCAGCTTTCATGCTAAACTTGCCTGGGCGCGGGTCATCGAGACCCCACGAATCGTCTGCCCTCGTAGCTCAGGGGATAGAGCGTCGGTTTCCTAAACCGTGTGTCGCAGGTTCGAGTCCTGCCGGGGGCGCTAAAACACAAAGCCGGGTCATTCGCCCGGCTTTGTGTTTTCGTGAAACTTCCTTGCTTTGTAACTGCTCAGGCTGCGTGCCGTCGCGGAGCGATTGAAATCGCGCCGGCGGCGGCGCCAATTTTCGCTTTACTGCGGAGGGTTGGCCGCCCCGCCCTTCAGTTGATCCAGGTTGACCAGGAAGGGGCTGCCTGACGGCAGAAGCATCACCGTGATGTTGGGCGCCAGCTTTTCGATGTAGCGATAAACCAGCAGGTTGTCGTTCGTGCCGATCTGCTCGTTGACCAGGCGCAGCGCCTCTGCTTCGCCCTGTGCGCGCAAAATGGCAGATGTCTTGACGCCTTCGGCCTCGATGCGCTTACGTTCAGCCTCCTGCTGTTCACGCTGCAGGGTGAACTGCATTTGCTCGGCCTGCTGCTGCGCGATCTGCTTTTGCTCGATGGACGTGGCGTAGTCATCGGTGAAGTTGACATTACGAATGTCGAAGGCCAGCAAGAGCAAGCCCTCTTTTTCGAAGCGCTCGCGAATCATTTTCTCGATCTCAACCTGAATCGCGGCCCGTTTCGTGCCGTAGACATCGGTCACCTTGTTCTGCGACACCATCAAGCGCACAATCGAGCGAATCGTGGGGCGTACCAGGATGTTTTCGTAGTCGCGCAGGTTGTTGTGGATGTCCGCGGCCCGCGCCGGGTTGAGCTTGAAGCGCGTGGACGAGTCAATACCCACCTGCAGGCCTTCGGACGTTGGCGACCACAACGAGTCGTCGCCTTGCACCTGGCCCTCATTGGCCACCTTAGTCATGGTGTAGACCTGTTCCAGGGTGCTGTAACGATAAACAGTTTCCACGTAGGGCACAATGAAGTTGATGCCCGGATACTGCGGCAGATTGCGGGTGCCGCTGATAGCATTGAAGACGACACCGACTTCGCCGGCATCAATCACCACCACGCCCGCGCCCAGGGTCATCACAATGAGGGAGATGACCAGCCATCCGACCAGCAACGGCGGGGAGAGACGGGCTGACGTCGTGCCGCGGCTGCGGCCAATGACCACGTTGATGACATACGCGAAGAAAGCCAACAACAACAGCCAGCCAAACAGGCTTAGTGCTCGTGCAATTAACATAGAGACTCCTTGAATTTCGATCGGGCCATAGACGAGATCAACGATGCCTCATCTTGGCCGCGCAGCTTACGCTTTTTACATGATTTGGGAGAGATCGCCAGCAAACAAGCATCATTGTACCACATCTCGCACGAAAAGGCTGTCCATGGGCTGTCAAACAACCGCTAATTCCCTGGCGCGCTGACCTCGAAACTTGCGCCAGATTCATTCGTATTCATGAACGCGTGCAAAGCAAAGTGCGCACAAGGCTGCAGACGATGCCCATGTCCAAGTTGGCGGGCAAGGTCGCGCAGTTCATGCCGCAGGTGGGTGGTCGCGGCAGCAGCGGGGGGACGAACATCAACCTGGGTAACCTGCTGGGCGGAAACTAATCATCCTGGCGGCGGGCGCCTGTGATCGCTGCGCCGCCGTTGGCGGGCGGACTCGAAGCAAAAAACGGCCGCGGCCACGGCAGCGTTTAGCGACTCAGCTTGCGCGATCGGAATCGTCACCGTACCCACGGCCAGGCGCCGTGCGTCGGCACTGGCGCCCGCTCCTTCATTGCCAATGATCAGCGCGGTGGGCAGGCGCCAATCCACGGCATCATACAGCGTGTCGCCGTGTGCATCCGCCAGCCAAACCTGGCGACCGGTGACCGCGGCGGCCATATCCGCCCACGTCTCCACGCTGCGCACCGGCAGGTACAGATGCGCGCCCATGGCCGCGCGCACCACCTTCGGGTTGTAGATATCCACCGAGCCAGGCGCCAGCAGCACGCCGGCACAGCCCGCGGCCAGGGCCGCGCGCAGGATTGTGCCCAGGTTACCCGGGTCACTGAGCGCGTCCAGCACCAGCAGCAGGCCGGCGGCCGGAAATGGCCGGACTTGCGGCCAGGACGCCACCGCCATGATGCCCGGCGAGGTGGTCGTGCCGCTGATGGCATCCAGCACCTGCGTGTGGGTCTCTTCGCACACGACCTGTTGGGCACGCAGCCGTGTGAGCAGCGCCGCGGCGCGTGGATTGGTCAGACGGGCGGGTGCGTAGAGAACAAACTGTAGGGGCAGATGGGCGTCCAGGGCTTCTTCGAGCAGGCGCACGCCTTCCAGGCACCACTGCTGCGCCTCCTCGCGTGACCTGCGCTCCTGCAGCAAGGCCCGTATCAGCTTCACGCGCGCATTACTCGAACTGGTGATCACCATACGAAGCTTTCTCAGGCCTCCGACCGGGGGCGTGAACCGCGGGGGGCAGGCGCCTGCTGCAAAAACACCGCGCCAGGTATTGCACTGGCGCGGTGTTGACTTGAAGATGGGAAACAGGTGTTAGAGAGACTGTTTGGCAACATCAACCAGGCGAGCAAAGACGCTTGCATCGCGGACGGCCAGCTCGGCCATCATCTTGCGGTCAATGTCCACCCCGGCCTTTTGCAGACCGTAGACAAAGCGACTGTAGGACAAACCGTTTTGGCGGGCAGCCGCGTTGATGCGTGTGATCCACAAGGCGCGGAATTGACGCTTACGGTTGCGGCGGTCGCGTGTGGCATAGAACAACGACTTGAGCATTGCCTCATTGGCGCGACGGAAAAGGCGATGACGTGTGCCAAACTGGCCTTTCATCATCTTCAGAATCTTCTTGTGTCGCTGCCTGGCCGGAACGCCTCGTTTTACTCGTGACATTACTTTCTCCTCGGATGGCGGCTATGGCCTGGGGTCACATAGCACTTCGTACTGGCCACCCCATATCATGATTTAGGTGTTACTTATGACCTGTCAAGAAACAACTTTCTATTCTTGTGTCCGTGTTCTGCCGGGACAGAAGCGGGAATCTGTTTTTGACAAGCCCTTATTTGTGTTGCAGGTATGGAGCCAACTTCTTGACCCGCTTGATGAAAGCAGTCGCTTTGACCGTGACGGTGTCGCCGTAATCACTCTTCAGGCTCGGCGACTTCTTGCGCTTGAGGTGCCCTTGCCCCTGAATGCGACGCAAGAGCTTGCCGCTTCCCGAAAAACGGAAACGCTTGGCTGTTGATTTATGCGTCTTCAACTTTGGCATACGAACTCTCCCTTAATCTCTCTTCGTTTCATCTTCCCATTTGCACACACAAGCAGAGCGGTGTCAGGTCAGCCCTGTGTGACCCGTCTTGCTCTGCTTGTGATCAGCGGCTGTTGCATCCGCGGCCACTTTTGCCGGCCGGGCGGTTTAACTTTCCCTGGGCATCAGAATCATCAGCAGGCTGGTTCCTTCCATTGACGGTGCTTGTTCAATGGCGGCAATGTCGCCCAGCTCCTGCGCTACGCGATCGAGCATTTCTCTGGCCACTTCTGGATGAGTAATCTCACGTCCACGGAAACGAATACGAATCTTGACCTTATTGCCCTCACTGATAAAGCGGCGGGCATCACGGATCTTGAAGGCCACATCGTGTTCGCCGGTCTTAGGACGCAAGCGTAGCTCTTTGACCTCGATCTGCTTTTGGGATTTGCGGGCATCACGTTCTTTCTTGGCTCGTTCGTACTGATACTTGCCAAAATCCATCAAGCGGCAGACCGGCGGTATAGAATTAGGAGCGACCTCCACCAGATCCAGGCCCTTTTGCCGAGCCAGGATCAAGGCGTCGCGTACCTGCAAAACAC
>ERZ1026792.1828-NODE-1828-length-12403-cov-2.825513_pt1 | contig 12403 bp, 9 predicted proteins | sample MGYA00520884_ERZ1026792 | MGnify/ENA primary metagenome ERZ1026792 (study PRJEB33270, sample SAMEA104284473) | anaerobic digester metagenome | biome: Anaerobic digester microbiome; feature: mesophilic sludge digester; material: Anaerobic digester biomass | place... | reverse complement strand
AAAAAGGCAAAGAAGCGAGAATCGGCAACCCGTTGGGTGACACACGCCCAAGGGCCCTGCCTGCAGGCAGGGCCCTTGGGCGTGTGTCACCCAACGGGTTGCCGATTCTCGCTTCTTTGCCTTTTTCTCGTTGTGGTGCTATACTCGTAGCGCGCCTGAGGGACCATCCTGGGCGATGGCGTTGCAGGATGGCGCAAGCCGAAGGCCGCATGGCGATCAAGGATGCTCACTGTAACGATGACGTTTTGTCGACGATGGAACCAACCGTCGAGCCCATTCGGGGCTCGGGCCAGGCCGCACAGCGCTGGCCGTTTTTGCTTTGGGGGGGCGGTCTCCCCTGGACCGCCCTGGTGAGCCCCATGACCCCCGACGATGCCCTTCTCGTAGCGTTTTCCGAGCTGGCTCCCGATTACGAACGGACCATGAACCGTGAGCTGGAGCAGTACCTCGGGGTCGGCTACCAGGCCTTTGTCGAGGGGTTGCTGGACCGGGCGGCCGTGGGGCCTGACGATTGGGTGCTGGACGTGGCGACGGGCACGGCCCTGATCCCCCGCCGGCTGGCTGTCTCCAGGGACGGCCACGGCAGCGGCCGGGCCGTGGGTGTCGACATAACGCCGGCCATGCTCAACGGAGGGAACAGGGCCATTCGTGCCGGGAACCTCTCGGCCACGGCGTTCCTGGTCGGCGGTTCGGGCATGGAGCTGCCGTTTGCCCCGCAGGTCTTTGACGTCGCCGTCTGTGCCTTTGGCACGCACCACATGGACGCGCCCCGCCTGCTCCGGGAGACGCGCCGCGTCCTGCGGCCCGGCGGGCGGCTGGTGCTGGCCGAGGCGGGCGCGCCCTCCTACTGGCGCACCGTTGCCGGCCGCCTGGTGCTCAAGGTCATGCTCTCGGCGTTCGGCCTGCCCCAATCGAGGTCCAGAAACCAGATCGAGGAGGATGCCGTTAGACAGATGCACACCGCCACAGAATGGCGCGCCATGCTTTCCAATGCCGGTTTCGGTGCGATCCAGGTGCGCGAATTGCGCGCGCGCCGTGCCTGGTATCCTCGCGCCCTGACCATGTACGCAGAGGTTGCATAGATCGAGCTTGCCGGGAGGACGTTCCAGGCAGGGGTCGCGACAAAAAGGAGAGATGCGACGAATGGAAAAGCCAGCAGACTTGATACGGCAGGGCCGAAGCGAAGAAGTATGGAAGCGGTACTGTGGCTTCCTGGACATTACCCTGGAGCAGTTTATGGATATCCAGGAGCGGCTGCTGCTTGAACAGTTGCAGCTCATGGGCCGGTCAGAGTTGGGTCGGACGATCATGGGGGAGCACCCCCCGCAAAGCGTCCAGGAATTCCGCGAGCGCGTGCCGATTACGACCTACGAGGACTATGCCTTCTGTCTCGACGAGCGGAAGGAGGACCTTCTGCCCGAAAAGCCGGTCGCCTGGGCGCACACCTCGGGGCGCTCGGGCAGCTACAAGTGGTATCCGTGCACGGCCCGCTCCTTTGCCAAGATCGGCGAGGGGGTGCTGGCCTGGCTGATCCTGTCCACGACCAACCAGCGGGGAGTGGTGCGCCTGGAGCCTGGCGATATCCTGGTCTACAACGTGGCGTCGCGGCCGTACATGAGCGGCTTCGGGGCCATGAGCCTGCCCGAGCTGTTCGAGATGCGCTACGTGCCGACCGTCGAAGAGATGGAGCAGATGAGCTTTCAGGAACGCATCCAGGCCGGCTTTCGCATGGGCATGCGCACCGGCATCGACGTCGTCGGCTCCATCAGCTCGGTCCTGGTCAAGATCGGAGACGAGTTCTCCAAGGGGGCCTCGGCCAAGGTCTCGGCGGCCATGCTCCATCCGGCCGTGCTCGCGCGCATGGGCCGCGCCTGGGTCCGCAGCCGCCTTGCCCGCCGCGCGATCCTGCCCAGGGATCTGTGGCGCGTGAAGGGGATCATGGTCAGTGGGATGGACACCGACATCTACCGGGATCGGATCCGGGAATACTGGGGGGTGGAGCCGACGGAGGGCTATGGCATGACAGAGGGGCCGGCCACCATCGCCGTGCAGGCCTGGGACCGCAAGGGGCTCTACTTTCTGCCCGACGTCTCTTTCCTGGAGTTCATTCCCGAGTCGGAGTGGACGCGCTGGCGGGCGGACGAGAGCTATATGCCCAAGACGGTCCTGCTCGACGAGGTGGAGCTGGGCACGCGCTACGAGGTGGTCCTGACCAATTTCTACGGCGGGCCCATGATGCGCTACCGGCTCCACGACCTGGTCGAGTTTGTCCGCTATCGCGATGAGGACGAGGGGATCGAGCTGCCCAGCATGACCTTTGCCGGGCGCGTCGCCGACCTCATCGACCTGGCCAACTTTACGGGGCTCATCGACGAGAAGCTGATCTGGCAGGCCATCGCCAACACGGGCATCCCCCACGAGGAGTGGGCGGTCCGCAAGGAGCTCCTGGGCGAGCACGCGGGCCTGCACCTGTACATCGAGCTGAAAGAAGACGTGGCGGCCGAGGACGTGGCGCAGCGGGTGCACGAGCAGTTGATGGACTTGAACCCCTTCTACGTGGACCTGGTCAGCTTCCTGGAGATCCGGCCCATGCAGGTGACCGTGCTGCGGCAGGGCACGTTCCAGCGCTACACGCAGAAACAGATGGCCGCCGGGGTCGACGTCGCCCACCTGAAGCCGCGGCACATGAACGCGCCCGATGCCGTCATCGCGGACTTGCTGCATGCCGGCGACGGGACGGGCGGATGAGGCGCGGCAGGCGCGCCGGAATCGTCGGGGATGACGAATCAATGATGGGGAACCGATGCTAGAGGTCCGTTTCTGGATCCTGACCCTTACACCCCTGCTGACCCTTATCACCTACCTCGCCCTCGGGAATGTGGTCCTGCGGCGGGCGGTCAGCTCTCGCCTGCAGCGCATGTTTGCCATCTATCTCCTGGCCATGGCGCTGTGGAGCCTTGGCTCGGCTTTGCAGCGCCTGGACCCGGGCCACATCCTCCTGTGGAACAAGGTGACGACGGGCAGTGCCCTGGCCATGCCGCTTTCCTTCTGCGGCTTTGTCCTGGTGTTCCTGGATCAGAAGCTGAACAACCTGTTGCGGGTGGGTATCGCCGCCGGCGTGGTGCTGCAGGTGGCCAACGCCTTTGGCCTCCTGGTCCAGGATGTTGCGCTCCTGGAAGGCGGCTTGTTGAGCTTCAAGCTGAGGCCCCTGGGCTACCTGATGTCGTTCTGGACCGGCTCCTACCTGATCCTTGGCGTCATCTGGCTGGCGCGGGCGCGCGAGCGGACGTCGAACCCGGTGCAGCGCAACCGCATCTTGTACCCCCTCGCCGGCGGCACCATCGTCCTCGCCGGCGGGCTCAGCAACCTCGTCGACGTAGTGTCCACCTATCCCGTCGACCACGCGGCCAACCTGCTGAACGCCATCCTGTTGACTATGCCATCCTGCGCTACCACCTGGTGGATATCTCGCTCGTCGTCCGGAAAGGGCTCCTCTACACCATCCCGACGGCGATCATCGGCGTTGCCTACTTTCTCATCGTCGCCCTGGCAACCAGCCTCTTTCACGCCCTGACGGGACTCCAGATATTTATCATATCCCTCCTGGTGGCGGCCATCGCCGCCGTGGCGGCGCAACCCCTGCGCGATCGGGCGCAGCTCTGGATCGACCGGCTTTTCTTCCGGGAAAAGTACGATGCCAGCCTCATGCTCCAGGATCTCAGCCGCACGACGGCGTCCATCCTGGACCTGGATCTACTGACGGGCATCATCCTGGACGGCATCACGTCGACGATCCACATCCGCATGGCGGGGTTCTTCTTGCGGCAGGAGGGCAGCGGCGAGTTCCGCCTGGGAGCCCAGCGCGGCCTGGAGCACCAGGGCCACCAGCGCCTGCGAAACGATCACCCCCTGGTGAGCTGGCTGTCGGAGCACGACAATGCCCTGGACCGTGGGGAGCTGGATCTCTTTCCCGGTTTCAAGGCCCTTTGGGGCGAAGAGATGCGGGCCCTCACCGCCCTTGGGGCCGAGCTGTTCGTGCCGCTCAAGGCCAAGGGCGAGCTGGTGGGCATTCTCGCCCTGGGGCCCAAGCTCTCCGAAGAGCCGTACAGTGCCGACGATCAGCGCACGCTGACGACCCTGGCCAACCAGATCGCCACCGCCCTGGAAAATGCGCGCCTGCACGAAGAGACCCGCCGCCGGTATCGCGAGCTGGTGTTGTTGAACCGGATCATTGCCGCGTCGGCCACCAGCCAGAACCTGGAGTCGATGCTGCACACGGTCTGCCAGGAGCTGGTCCTGGCCTACAGCGTGGACTGGGCCTGGGCCGTGGTCCTCGACGCCGATGGCAGCAGGGCGTCGGCGGTAAACATCCCGGCCATGGCGCTGTCAGCCCTGGCCAGGGGAGTGGTGCAGTCGACCGGCACGTTGGCCTCCCGGCCCGGCGAGGCCGCCCAGCCCACGGCCTGGACCCTCGAAGCCAGCGCCGACCCGCTGCTGGCCTACGTCCTGGAGCGCCAGAGGCTGGTCGTCGTCCATGCCTTCCAGGCCGACGTGCAACTGGCTCCCGTCCGCGAGCAGATGATATCCTTTGGCATGGCCAGCCTGCTTGCCCTGCCCCTCTCCGTCGAGGGACGGGCGGAGGGGGTGCTGTGCCTGGCGTCTCGGGCGCCTCGCGAATTCTCGTCCCACGAGATCGGCCTGGCCCTGCGTGTGGCCGAGCAGTTGTCGGGCGCCCTCGCCCGGGCCCGCCTGGTCGAGACCCAGCAGCGTTTGAGCACGGTCGTCGAGCAGTCGGCCGAGGCGGTCATGATCACCGACGTCGACGGCACCATCGTCTACGTCAACCCGGCCTTCGAGCAGCTTTGCGGCCACGCCCGCGCCGAGTCCATCGGACGCAACCCGAAAGAGTTCCTGGACGGCCAGGGAGAGGGCACGCTCTACTGGCAGCTCGCCCGCTGCATGGAGGACAAGGAGGTGCAACAGGGCCGGGTTGTGAGCAGGAAAAAGAACGGCGACACCTACACCGTCGACGCCATCGCAACCCCCGTGCGAAACCAGGCAGGGGAGGTGGTCAACTATGTGACGACCATGCGCGACGTGAGCCGCGAGATGCAACTGCAGGAGCAATTCCGCCAGTCGCAAAAGATGGAAGCCCTGGGCCGCCTGGCCGGCGGCATCGCCCACGACTTTAACAACCTGCTGACGGTCATCCACCTCTCCACCCGGCTGTTGGAGCAGCAACTGGACCCGCAAGACGCCCTGTGGCCCCACGTGCGGCGCATCGGCGAGACCGGGCAGCGGGCGGCCGCCCTCACCAAGCAATTGCTCAGCTTCAGCCGGCGGGAGGTCGTCGAAACCCAGGTGCTCGATCTCAACCACCTGGTCGAGGACATGAGCGGCATGCTCGAGCGGATCATTGGCGAGAACATCCGGTTCGAGATCTCCCTGGCCCCCGACCTGGCCCCTATCCGCCTGGACCCGTCGCAGGTGGAACAGGTGATCATGAACCTGGTGGTGAACGCCCGCGACGCAATGCCCGAGGGCGGCAGCCTGCGCATCGAGACGGCGAACGTGCGCCTCGACAGCGCCTACGCGGAAGTGCATCCCGACATGGAGCCGGGCACCTACGTCCTGCTGTCCATCGCCGACACGGGCGTGGGCATGACCGACGAGGTGAAATCGCACATCTTTGAACCCTTTTTCACCACGAAAGAGAGGGGACAGGGGACGGGCCTGGGCTTGCCGACCGTGTTCGGCATCGTCAAGCAGAACAAGGGCCACATCCGGTTCGAGAGCGAGGTGGACCAGGGCACCACGTTCACCATCTACCTTCCCCAGGTGGAGGCCAGGGAGGACCGGGTGCTGCGCACCGTCCGGCCTTCGGAGCTGGCGAGCACGCCCCCGGGCGCCGAGACGATCCTCGTCGTCGAGGACGCGGAGGACGTGCGAGAGCTAACCGTCCAGACGCTGACGGCCCACGGCTACCGGGTGCTGGCCGCCAGCGATGGCCTCAACGCGTTGCAAGTCAGCTCCCAGACCGAGGGGCCCATCCACCTGCTCCTCACCGACCTGGTGATGCCCGGGATGGGCGGGCGAGAGCTGGTGAAAGCCCTGTTTCCGGTGCGCCCCGAAATGCGGATCATGTACATGTCGGCCTATGCCGACCTGCCCCTGGTGCAGCAGGCCATGTCCGACCCGTTCATCGCGTTCCTGGCCAAGCCATTCACCGTCGAGGCGCTGACGCAAAAGGTGCGGGCCCTGCTCGAGCGCCAGGCGTAGAACTCGGGTTCTCCCGTTTGCCTTTTCCACGGCACCGTGGTATACTTGTGATGTAAGGTACAAAGCCTCGCGGCTCTGACCCGGTCTCGGGGGAGCCCAGGCTCATCGAGCTATCATCCGCGATCCTTTTTCCGGCCCCGTGAGATCCAGCCGGCCAGGGGCAGCCGATACACTTCTGCCATCTCGCGCTCGTTGCCGGCGACGGCAACGCCAACGTTCGAACATCATATGCTCAACAGGAGGTTTCTATGAACAAGCAAGGACGCTTCGCGTTGGCCCTGTGCGTGGGGCTGCTGGCCCTGATCCTGATGGCCCTGGGGACGACTGCCCGGGCCCAGAGCGGCGTGCTTTTCGTGGCGCCGGATGGAGACTGCGGCGCGGCAGGGCCGTGCTTTGCCTCGGTCCGGGAAGCCGTCCTGGCCGCCAACAGGGGCGACACAGTCAAGGTGGCCGAGGGGACCTACACGGACCCACGCCTCGAGGTGCACATCACCAAGGACCTGGCCATCATCGGCGGCTTTGCCACCACCGACTGGCAGACGTCCATGCCCGATACACGGCGCACGGTGTTGGACGCCGGTCCCACGGCGGGCCACCGGGTGATCCGGGTGGAGAGCTCGAGCGACGTCACCGTCCGGCTGGAGGGGTTGGTGGTGCAGCGGGGCAACTCGGGGCTGGCGGCCGACGGCGGGGGCATCTATGTCGTCAACGGCAACGTGACGATCCAGAACTGCGAAATAGTGGACAACACTGCCACGGGGCCCGTCGGCGGCGGGGGCGGCGGGGTCTTTTTGGAGGACGGAAGCCTGACCATCGTCGACTCGATCATCCGGGACAACCATTCCGGCCGCCACGGCGCGGGCCTGGGGGCGCGCCACGGCACGCTCCTGGTGACCGGCAGCCTCATCGAAAGCAACACGTCGACGGACATGGGCGGCGGGGCGATGCTGAACGGGGCCGATGCCACGCTGCGGAACAACACCATCCGCGGCAATTCGCTCATGGGCGTGTTTGTCACGTCGGGCACGGCCGTCCTGGAGGACAATGTCATCGAGGACAACGATTCGACGGGCAACGGGGGCGGCATCGGCCTGGACGGCGTGCAGCCGCCGAGCGTCACGGCGAGCCGCAACGTGATCCGGGGCAACGCGGCGGCGTCGGGCGGCGGGGTGGGCATCAGCGCCGGCACCATGGCGCTGTACAACAACGACATCATCAGCAACACGGCCACGTCCGACGGCGGGGGCATTGCCGCCTGGGCCAACGGCAGCCTCATCACCCTCGTCGGGAACCGCCTGGCGTACAACGTCGGCGGCAGCCAGGGTGGCGGCGCCCTGTACGTCGCCGACGGTAACCTGAAGCTGGAGAGGAACGCCGTCATGCACAACCAGGCGCCCGGCACCTTTGGCGGGGCCATGGTCATCGCCGGCGGCCACGTCGACGGCATCAACGACGTCATCGCCAACAACTCTTCCATGGCCCAGGGCATCTACCTGTCGGGCGGCACCCTCGTGGCGCGGCACTGGACCCTGGCCAACAACGGGGATTTCGCCCTGTGGGCCAACGGCGGCAGCGCGCGGCTGACCAACACCATCGTCTCGTCGCACACGGTGGCCGGCTATTGGGGCGCGGACGTCGTCGCCGACCGCACTCTCTTTTACAAGAACGGCACCCGCTGCGGCAACGGGGCGTCGTGCACCAACTATATCACCGGCTTTCCGGCCTTTGCCGACGAGGAAGCGGGCGATTTCCACATCGGCTCCCAATCGCTGGCCATCGACGCCGGGATTGACGCGGGCGTGCGCAACGACATGGACCGCGAGCCTCGCCTTGGCACACCCGACATGGGCGCCGACGAGTACTGGGCGCCGGGGGCCCTGAAGTCCCTCTACCTGCCGCTGGTCCTGCGCGCCTCGCCGTAGCCCGGCCCGGAGCGCAACCTGACGTGTCGCAGATTTGACTTGTGCTGCCCAATGATGGTACACTGCTCACGGTCACCGCGGACCCCACGCACCGGTCGAGTTGCCGGCCCCGTACGAGGCCGGCCCAGATGCTACGGAGCAGGGAATGACTACCATCAACGATTTGAGCCTTAGAATCGCCGGCGCAGCCGGCCAGGGAGTGGAGTCCAGCGGCGCGGGGTTTGCCCAGGCGCTAGCCCAGGGCGGCCTTCACGTCTTTGCCCTCCAGGACTACATGTCGCGCATTCGCGGCGGCCTGAATTTTTTCGAGCTCAGGGTCCACGAATCGCCCCTCTATTGCCACGACGATGCCATCCACATCCTCCTGGCGCTCAACGAGGAGGCGCTGCAAGCCTTCTGCGACGACGTCGTGCCGGGGGGCGGCATCATCTACGACCAGGACCTGAAGGTGGATGCGGCCGCCGTCGCCGGCGGCCCCGACCCCCTCCGGAACGCCATGCCCGTGCCCCTTGTGGAGATTGCCAAGGAGCACGGCGAGCGGGTGATGGCCAACACCGCGGCCCTGGGCGCCGCGGCCGGCGTGACAGGCTATTCCTACGAGCGCATGGCCGACGTCATCCGCCAGAACTTTCGGCGGAAGGGAGGCGAGGTGGTGGCCGCCAACCTGCGCGTGGCGCGGGCCGCCTATCTGTATGCCGAGGAGCGCTATGCCGCCGACTTTCCCTGGAAGCTGGCCGCGGTGCCCGACGTGCCCCGGCGGCTCCTGGTGGGCGGCAACCAGGCCTTTGCCCTGGGCGCCCTGGCCGGCGGCTGTCGCTTTGTGTCGGCCTATCCCATGACGCCCGCCACGTCCATCATCGAGTGGATGGCCAGGCACGAAGAAGAGTACGGCGTGGTCACCAAGCACGCCGAGGACGAGATCGCCGCCATCTGCATGGCCATTGGCGCCAACTTTGCCGGGGCGCGGGCCATGACCGCCACCTCGGGCGGCGGTTTTTCCCTCATGGTCGAAGCGCTGGGGCTGGCCGGCATGTGCGAGGTGCCCCTGGTGGTTGTCGAGGCCCAGCGCGGCGGCCCGTCCACCGGCCTGCCCACCCGTACCGAGCAGAGCGACCTGCTCTTTGTCCTCAACGCCAGCCAGGGCGAGTTCCCCCGCCTTCTCCTGGCGCCCGGCACCATTGAGGAGTACTTTCAGTGCGGCTGGCGGGCCTTTAACCTGGCCGAAAAGTACCAGACGCCGGTTCTCGTCCTCTCGGACCAGTTGCTGGCTGCCTCTCTGCGCACCCTGGACCCCGGCGCCCTCGACCTGGAGAGCGTGGTCATCGACCGGGGCAAGCTGTTGGGCAGCGAGGAACTGGATGCCCTGGCCGAGCCCTACAAGCGCCACCGCTTTGTGGACGACGGCATCTCACCCCGGGCCGTGCCCGGCCATCCGAAGGCCGTGTATGCCACGGCCAGCGACGAGCACGACGAGTTCGGCCACATCACCGAGGACGCCGAAAACCGCCGGCTTATGATGCAAAAGCGGATGCGCAAGCAGGAGGTGGCCCTGCGGGAGATGGCGCCGCCCACCTGCTACGGCCCCGACGGGGCGCCCATCGTCCTGGTGGGCTGGGGCTCGACCTACGGCGTGCTGCGCGAGGTCGTCGACCGGCTCCAGGGCCGGGCGCGCCTGGTCCACTTTTGCGACCTATGGCCCTTCCCGGCCAGGGCGGCCCGCCAGGCCCTCAAGGGCGGCAAGCTCGTGGTCGTGGAGAACAACTATACCGGGCAGCTCGCCCGCTTCTTGCAGGGCGAGCTGTGCATGCCGATCCATCACACCATCAGCCGCTACGACGGGCGCCCCTTCGCGCCCGGCGACGTGCTGGCGGGCCTGGAGGAGGTGGCCTGATGTCCGTCGCTCAGCCCGTCACTCAGAAGGACTACGCGAGCCCCGTCAAGCCCACCTGGTGCCCCGGGTGCGGCGATTTCGGCATCCTGGCCGCGGTCAAGGGGGCGCTGGTGCAGGCCGGCCTGGCGCCCCACGAGATCCTGGTCGTCAGCGGCATCGGCTGTGGCAGCAAGCTGCCCGACTATGCCAACGTGAACGGCTTCATGACGCTCCACGGCCGGGCGGTGCCCATCGCCACGGGCGCCCGCCTGGTGAATCCCGGGCTGAAAACGCTGGTCGTCCACGGCGACGGCGACGGCATGGGGCTGGGCATGGGCCACTTTGTGCACGCCGCCCGGCGCAACGTGGAGATCGTGGACCTGTTGCAGAACAACCAGATCTATGGCCTGACCAAGGGCCAGTATTCGCCCACCAGCGATCCCGGCTTTGTGACGAGCACCTCGCCGGCGGGCGCCCTGGACCTGCCCGTGTCGCCGGCGGCCCTGGCCCTGGCGGCGGGGGCCACCTTTGTGGCGCGGGGCTTTGCTGGCGACGTGAAGCAGCTGTCGGGCCTGATTGTCCGGGCCCTGGCGCACAAGGGCTATGCCCTGATGGAGATCCTCCAGCCGTGCGTCACCTTTAACCGCAAGAACACGTACGACTGGTATCGCGAGCGGGTGTACGACCTGGAGGGCAGCGGCTACGATCCCACGGACCGGGCCGCCGCCTTCCAGAAGGCGCTGGAGTGGGGCGATCGCATCCCCCTGGGCGTCCTGTACCAGGTCCGGCTGCCCACCTACGAGGAGCAGGTGGCCGGGCTACGGATGGGGCCCGTGGCGACGCGCCGCCTGGAACCGCTGACCGCCGAGCAGATGGAGCGGCTGCGCGCCGAGTTTGGTTGACCGGAGCCGGCGCGGGCCGGCCTGGATCCATAGACCTTATCAAGAAAGAGGAGGTGTAGCAATGGCGTACGTGATTACGGAGCCCTGCATCCGCGATGGGAGCTGTGCCGAGGTGTGCCCCGTGGAGTGCATCGTGCCTGGCCCCGAGGGCGATGCCCAGTGGGGGATGGCCTACTGGATCGATCCCGACACCTGCATTGACTGCGGTGCCTGCGCGCCCGAGTGCCCGGTGGACGCGATCTATCCCGAGGACGAGGTGCCGGAGGAGTACAAGGACTGGATCGACAAGAACCGCAATTTCTACACGGAGGGTCCGGGCTACTCGGCCGCCTGATCCTTGAATCCACGAGGGGGCCGCGGCCATTGCCCGGCCCCCTCGCTCTTTTGCGGCCCCGGTCGGAGCATCGCAAGGACCAACTGGGAGGCGAAGGCCGTAGGGCCTGTCAGCTCTGCAGCGCGGCCAGCACCTCGCGGCTGTGACCCTTGGGCGTCACCTTGGGAAAGACCTTGACGATGGTGCCCTCCTCGTCGACGATGAACGTGGAGCGCAGGATGCCCTCGTAGGACTTGCCAAACATCTTTTTCTCCCCCCATGCCCCATACATGTCGGCCACCCGGTGGTCGGGATCGCTCAGCAGGGCAAAGGGCAGGTTGTACTTGGCCTTGAACTTGTCGTGGGACTTGATCGTGTCGGGGCTGACGCCCAGGACGGCGGCCCCGGCGGCGACGATGTCGGAATGGTCGTCGCGGAAGGCGCACGCCTCGGCCGTGCAGCCCGGCGTGTCGTCCTTGGGATAGAAGTAGAGGACCACCTTCTGCCCGCGGTAGTCCGATAGGCTGACCTCCTGGCCGCCGTCGGACGTGAGGGTGAAATCGGGTGCGGGATCGCCGGCTTTTAGCATCGTTCCCTCCATCGAGTATTTGTCGATTATTGTACACCGAATGGGGGCGGAGGGCAAGGGGGAGGGCGAGGGGTGTGGTAGGGCGTTGTCAACGAATGGGAAACGAATAAACGCAGTACCGCAAAACTTGCTAAGGGCCGCCTTCATGCGGGAGGGCAGTCCAGCGTTGGGCGAGTTTCTCCAGTTGTTTGCTGGACTGCTTGGCAGAACGAACGTGCAATCGAAAACGACTACGATGGGTACGTACTCTTTGTCGCTCCTGGCGAAAGTCACCCATGGTGACCTGCCTCAGGGCGGTTACAGTTCCAGAGAGCGAGTCGGGCCGTGGAATCAACTCCCAGGCTCCTTGGCGCTGCAGCATCCGTTGTACCAATCCTTTCTGCCCGGTGGTCCGCAACAGGCGCCGGGTCAGGTCTCGGAACTCGCTCTCTCGATCGTTGTTGGTGCGCGGCAGGCCGGGCACGTCATAGCAGGTGAACAGGCCAAGGGCATAATGCTCGGTGGTGCGGACGATCGTCTGATAGAACT
>ERZ1026792.1827-NODE-1827-length-12404-cov-8.853140_pt1 | contig 12404 bp, 3 predicted proteins | sample MGYA00520884_ERZ1026792 | MGnify/ENA primary metagenome ERZ1026792 (study PRJEB33270, sample SAMEA104284473) | anaerobic digester metagenome | biome: Anaerobic digester microbiome; feature: mesophilic sludge digester; material: Anaerobic digester biomass | place... | reverse complement strand
CTATCATGGGCATAATCAACCTTACCGATGATTCATTTTTTGATGGGGGAAGATTTACTAATGATCAGGAGGTTATTGATTACGCCGACAAAATGATTAGCCAAGGGGCGTCAATCTTAGATATTGGTGCAATGTCAACCAAACCATTTTCTACAGAAATTGATTCAAACGAAGAATGGGAAAGGCTTGAAAAAATAATTGCCACACTACGAAAGAAGTTTCCCGAGACTATCATCTCTATTGACACATACCGTGCAGAAGTAGCTAAAAGATCTATTGCTGCAGGAGCCGATATCATCAATGATATTTCGGGAGGCGAAATGGACAAAGGGATGATTTCACTAATTGCGAAGCTCAATGTCCCCTACATATTGACGCACATGCAAGGAACACCGAAAAATATGCAGCAGAATCCGCATTATAACAACATTTTTGAAGAGATATTTACTTTTTTTTCTGTTAAATTAAAACAACTAAAGGATTTAGGTTACTCATCCACAACTATTCTCGACCCTGGTTTTGGCTTCGGTAAAACGGTAGAGCACAATTATTTCCTATTAAATTCTCTAAAAAAGTTTAAAGAGCTGAATTGCCCTATTTTGGTCGGTGTATCAAGAAAGTCAATGATAAATAAGGTTTTAAATACCACGCCTGCAGAGGCGTTAAATGGTACGAGTGTTTTAAATACTATCAGTTTACTTAACGGCGCCGATATTCTTAGGGTACACGATGTAGCCCAAGCGCGTGAAGCAGTAGAACTAGTAGGTTTTTACAATAAATGCCAAAATCTATAAACCTTGATTACCAAATTTATAATCTATTGTGTCCGATCCGAAAAGTAATTTTAGTCTCATCTACAAGCTTCTTGATTGATATACCTGATTTAACGCTATATGCTTGGAAATGAAATTTTAAAAGGGGGTCGCACATTGTACAAAACAGGAAAAGGTGATCATAATACTCGTAAACACACAAAAAAAGTGAGGGCAAAATAACCCTCACTCATTTAAAAATTAAAACTATGTTTTCTAAAAAAAACTATTCTTTAACCCATATTGATTTATCCAAACCTCTTATTGGGTAAGCATCATTTTCTGTTTTACATTATTAGAAAGCATATACATTTGATAAATGCCGTTGTAAGACCAGCTACTTACTTAGTTAACAATCAACTTACGGAAGTACATCTTTTGATCAACACTGATCCTGATCATGTAAATACCTCGGGCGATACCGGATATGTCGAAAGTATGAGGTAAAAGTGTTGTAGCTTTTACAACTTCTTTACCATAAGCATTATATACCTTAATGTTTGCATTCCCAGCAAGACCATCTAATGTAAAAATACCATGCGTAGGATTGGGGAAGACCTGTAACTGGTCAGTATCAATAATGATCATTCCGGTAGAGGATAACTTTAAGTTATTAACCTCCGACAAACCATTACTCTCAAAATACCCCTGATTCATTGAAGGATTATAGCTTACCAACATGTCGAACAGTTCGCCTGTAGATGGACGATAGACTACAAAAGAGATCGGTTCGCCGTCTTTGAACCCATCGGTATCACCTGTATAAATATCATCCATAAACAATGTGAGTGCAAAGGGAGTACTAATATTACCTACCTCCGTTACCCCTGAACAAAGTCCTAAGGCGGTGAAGCCACCTACAATATCGCCTGTCTTCAATGGGTTATCTGTCAAATTGAAGGCTACTAAATGGGTCTCAGGCGTAAAAGTTACTGCATTCCACGGAGTATTGAGAAGGTTAATGTCTTCGGGAGTGGATAAAGAAGAACTCTTTTGTTGCATACCAAAATCGGCAATACCTGAACTATTTAAACGTACCATATATGCTTTACCAGGTTGAAAATAACCTATAGTATTAATCTGATAGGCAGGCCAATAAACACCGGTGCCAGCAATATCTTTGGCTACTGTGATATCTAAGCTTGAAAAGAGATCCTCTACATTATAGGGTTCGGCGGATAACACCGGTATCAAATTCCACCCTGACACCATAGATAAAGAACTATTTGATAAAGGACTACCACAAACCGGCAAAACGACGTCGTTTATGGATTTAGTAATGTAACCTGAATAAGGATTCCAATCATTAAGGGTGGTGATACCCATCTCAGGCCAGTAGATGCCTTCAAAATTATAAATCAATCCTAAGGACTGATCAACAGGAGACAACACAAAACGCATTGACGGATCGTGGGGCATGATATAACTCGATATACCATTCCAGCCTTCGGATAAAGAGACTAATTGACCATCGGTAACCTGGATAGTAAAATCGCAACACAAAATGACATGGGTGAAAGGATTCTCTATGCAATAGGAAAGAAAATGCGTACCTATGCCGGCTACGGATGGATCGAAAACACTATTGATAATACCGTTACCGGAATAAATACCGCCACCTGGAACGGCGCCTTCTAATGGTACTGGACCCTGATTAAAACAGACTACAAGATCGGCAGGACATTTAAACTCGGGGTCGGCTACAGAGACTAACACTGTGGCATCTTTATAGTTATCACTATCCTCATAGTCGCTCAAGCGATAAACAACACTATAATTACCACCCAAAGTAACCGGCGGTATAGAAAGCTTGCCATCATAACTTAAGCTTACTCCATTTATACCGCCTTCATCTACAATACTTAGGCTAATCTGACCGGCAACAGGAGGTTGACCATTGACAAGATCGTTAACCAGGACATTACCAGCTACACCGCCTTCAAAACTTGATATTACATTGCCACTGAAATCATCATTGTTGGCTACCATGATAAGACAGGGAGAAATACTGTTGGTAACTACAGGAAATCCAAAAGGAGCAGAGGTATTACCATTATATTGCCAGTTAAACTGGACAGCAGTCTCATCGGAGTATGTTGATTCCAAGGGAGGTGGAGCAACAACGGTGATAACAACACCCGAACTGCCTTGCAAAAAACTACCATTAGACGGATCCTCTTGTAAATCCCAGATAAGGCTTGGACTGAAATCGCCAGTATAAAATAATTCCAGATCAACCACTTTAAAGGAAACACTATAAACCATCGTCCAGTCGCTAGTTGAAATATAAACGGGTAACGAAGAGGAATTCAACAATTGAACAGCGCCATTAACGTATGTAGCAGCATCGGAAAAACCGAATAGCTGAACGCCACTTGTGTTAGAACCTTTGTTTATAGAAGGCGGATTGGGCGACATAGAACCATAACCGTCCTTAAAGTTGTTAAACGAAATGAACTCGAGTTGGGTGTCATCGTAGAAAAATCGAACATTCATCCCAAACAAACGTTGATCGGCAGTATTGGACTGAAACTCAACATCAACCGTATAGGTCAGATCTTTACAATTAAGCTCAGGATTGGCAAAACGGACAGTGATAACCGGAGAGCCGGCCATAAGATAGCCTGCAAAGGTGAACAAAGAAAAAATAAATATTAACTTTTTCATAATTGTTAGTTTTACTCCGAAAATATTAATAAATAGCACGTTAAACAGCAAGCGCCTAAAACTTCGCTTATGTTATTAATTTCGTAAGTTATAATTGTACTTTTTAATAGTATTTTTTTAATTTATTGATCTGCCAGTGAGTAAAGGGCCTTTTAAACCCCTTACTCATCTTCAGATCATAAGTTTACTCAATAATGATTCGTTTTATGGTATGATGGCCGCTTTCGAAGTATAGATGCATAACATACATACCGCGTGAAAGGCCATTTAAATCAACAACGCCTGTAACCCCCATGATATCTGAACTTAAAACCCGTTGACCTAAACTGTTAAGCATAACGACATTAGTGATGGGTTTGCTACTTTCAACAGTAAGGTTAGTGCTTGCAGGATTAGGATAGACAATAACATGATTGCTTAAATCCAGGTCGCTAACAACAATAGCCTCGCTCTTGAAATCAACAACACGTGCGATACCGTTTTCGGTAAAATGATCATCGGTAACAGGGAAATCCTGATCATAAATAAAGCTTAGGTTAAAGGTCTCACCTGTGGAGGGTCTGTAAAGCTTGAAGTAGATAATCTCCGACTCTTTGAAACCTACAGTACCACTTGAAAATGGCGCATCGCCCATTACAACCAACTTCATAAACTCGCCAACACCATTAAACTCAACTGATCCATAACAGATACCTGTATGATTGAAAGCTCCTATAACATCTCCAATACAAAGCTTAGACTGAACAGATTTGTCGAAGACAACAACATGTGGAACGGCTGTATTAACAATATCAGACCAAGGAGATGTGAAGTAGTTGCTACTTTTTAAGGTAGGATAGCGATGAGGAGCGGATGGATCATAATCAGGGAATGTAACTGAATAATTGGATGTTACCTTGTTCACCAATAAGTAGGCTTTACCTGGTTGCAAAATATCAAAATCTGAAGCATACTCAGTCCACAAACGTGCAGTGGGCCAATCGTAGATCATCCGGACCTTATTAAGATGATCAGCAAAAAGATCGGTAATAGCCACAGGAACGTTTGTAAGAACCGGTAAGAAGGTAAATAAACCACTGATATTAAAGGTCTGATTAGTCAAGGAATCACCATAAATAGGTAAGCAAGCAGGAGTATTTTTCATCTTGATTTTATAACCTATAGGCTTCCAATCTCCTAACTGATTCTTTGGTGGGATGTCTTCAGCCCAGAAATATTTACCTGCTCTATCAACCATAGTGATAAGATGTTGCGAACCTGGAATCAGTACGATAGGATCAACAACTGTGGGTACAGGTGGATCGTACGGATCAAGATATGAAGACAAGCCCCACCAGCCATCCTGATCGTAATAAATGAGCTGCTGCGGAATCTCTACTGTAACGCATTTGCTTACTGAAGCATTGCACGCTCCAACACCTTCGATAGTGAGACAAAGTTCAAAATAGGGCTGCCAAATATCATTCAGACCTACATAATAAACTGAATTTATGTCGGTAGGATCATCAAAATAACCATCGCCGGTAGTGGTCCACAATACCGAACCATAATTACTGGCTACAACATCAATTTGAAATGGTATCCAGGCGCCTGCAGCAACATCGTAATCTTCACAAGTCAATTTAACTTCAGAATCCATATCAAGAGTTGGATAACCAACAATAGTTAGAAGCATTGCACTCTCAGCAACAGTAGTACAAACAGACTCAGGATAAGCATGTAACAACAATATTACTGAACCATTAGCAATATCACCTTCACCGGGGGTATAGGTAGCATTAACTACAGTATTATCATCAAAAGTACCATCGCCGGAACTAAGCCATTCGACGCTACCATAATTGGTAGCTGTAGCGGTTGAAAGATGATAACTATCACCTTCGCAGATCGTATCATTAACACCTGCATTAGCAACAGGAGCAACTTCAATATTTAATGTAATACATGCCGTTACAGAACCTATGCACGGAGATACAGCATAAACCTCTATACAAAGTTCAATGCTTCCGGCTGCAATATCTTCTTCTCCGGGGTAATAGGAAGTAAACGGATCATTCTCATCTAAGAAGAAACCATCCACCCCACCGCTCCATTGAACTTCGGAATAGTTACTTACAACAGGTTCTAAGGCAAAGAATTCATCTTCGCAAACAACTCCATCACTATCAAGAGATACGGTAGGCGTGTCTTGAATAGTAAGAACAAGACAGTCAGAAGCTGGTACAGTACAGGGATCCAACGGCTCTGCACTCAGACAGAGTGTTACACTTCCTACTGCAAGGTCGTTAGCGCCTAAAGTATAAGTAGGATGAAGAGCAGTAGGATCACTAAAGACACCATCGCCACCACTCCAGAGTAGACTGCTGTAATTGGAAGCTAAAGAGCCTAACAACTCATAAGAACTGCCTGCACAGACAACATCATCCTCACCGGCTTCGACAGAGGGATCGGCATGTACGATAACAGTAGCATGGTAAACGGAAACATCTATGACATTAACGCCTAAAGAATCAGTTATGGAGGTAATAACAATCTCATAATTACCTGCTGGCAACTGATCGCTAAATAAGATATCATCAATACCGACTCCATAATCACAATACGGTGAGCCATTAACTTCCCAACAAATATCAAATGGCGCCAAACCTGCTAAGACATCGCAAAGTGTAACAGTGATGGTCTGACCTTCGCAATAAGCAAACTCTGAACCGGTAGTAGCTGTAACATCATTAAAGCAGAACAAAACTGCAGGGTCTTCAATCACCACTACGGTAACCATGGCATCATCACAATTGGTAGGATTGAGAATCTCACAAATCTGATAGGTAAAGGTGTAAATACCCACCGGTGTGCCGGCAGCTACAGTAACTTCACCGGTAAGCAGATCGAGAACTATACCGGAATGGCTCGGCGGAGTAACAATTGTAAGGCTAACAAGTGAAAGCATAGGCTCCGAACCATTTAGTAAATCATTAGAAAGAACATTAGCTACAGCAACGCCTCCATCATCACTATTGACAGGAGCTCCAATATCATCGTTAGCGATAATAGTAGAAGCAGTAACTACAATCGTGATAACAGCCTGATCGCAATTAGTTGGATTGATAATCTCGCAAATCTCGTAGGTAACGGTATAGGTTCCGGCAGGTGTAGAGGGGGGAACATTCAAATTACCATCAGAATCAATAATAACACCTGTAAGGCCACCATCAGAAACAACTGAAATGGTGATATCTCCTGCATCTACAGGATCATCGTTGAGAAGATCGTTATCAAGAACATTACCGGCAACTCCTCCATCCATGCCATTGATCGGATTACCACTGAAGTCATCATCCACAGCTAAAATATCTGGAGGAGTAACAACAACGGTTACAAGGGCATCGTCACAATTGGTAGGATTGAGAATTTCGCAAATCTGATATGTAAAGGTGTAAGTACCCGCTGGAGTGCTGGGAGCTACTGTAACTTCACCGGTAAGCAGATCGAGAACTATACCGGAATGGCTCGGTGGGGTAACAATTGTTAGGTCAACTAGTGAAAGCGTAGGAGCTGAACCATTAAGTAAATCATTTGAAAGAACATTAGCTACAACAACTCCTCCATCGTAACCATTAACAGGAGTACCAATATCATCGTTGGCAATGATCTCTGAAGGCCCTACAACAATAATCGTTTCAGCCTGTGCAGAACAGCCATTATCATCTGTTACAGTAAGGGTTAAAGTATAAACACCAAGGGGAGCAGGGCCAAAAATTGGTCTTTCAACTTGTGGATCACTTAAATAAGTGGATGGAGACCACTCAAATTGGAGAGGCGTTGCTCCCGAAACTATTGGTTGTAAGGTAATATCATCATAAATAGTTAAAGTTGGATAACTACCGGCATTAACCTCTGGTAAGGAGTAAACCTCTACCTCGCCGCAAAATGTATCTGAACAACCGGTATTGACAGAAACAGTAAGGCAAACAGAATAAACACCGGGAGCGTCATAGAGATGAGTTGGATCTTTTAAATCAGATGTGCTACCATCGCCAAAATCCCATAGCCAGGTACCGGATGAGGACAAATTGATAAAGGATACCTCTGTGCCAAAACAAACAGGATATGCTTCAAATGATACATCAGGTACACTCTCAAAATATAATTTCATAACGTCAACATCAATAACGCTGTAACAAGGATCGTAACCAAAGCCCACGAGAATCAATGTAACATAGCCTCTATGTAAATCGCCAGGACCAGGAGTATAGGTAGGATGTAAAACAGTATGATCATCCCAAACACCATCGCCCTCTCCCATATAGGCAAAATCCCAATAAAGTGAACTACTATATAAGGCACTTGAGCCTGATAAAGTATAAGTCTGACCAACGCAAATAGTAGCGTCTGGACCGGCATCAACTATTGGCGCAGGCTGGATAGTCAGTAAAATTTGACTCTGTACAGGTTCGGCACAAGGCTCGATAGGATATGCTGTTAAAGTAAGGGTAACTACGCCGGCAACCATATCATCAGAACCAATAACATAACATGTGTTGAGCTGGCTTGGATCGGCAAATGTGCCATCTCCCGAACTCGACCAAAGTAACGATGAATAGTTGGCTGCTTCAGCGCTCAAACAGTAGCTGCCTGCATCACCACCACTACAGCACTCAAACTGACAAATAATGGTATCAATACCGGCATATACTGTGGGAGAAGGTGCAATATAAAGAGCAACGCTACTGATAGCAGGGTCTGTACATGGCTCGATAGGATATGCTGTCAAAGTAAGTGTTACACTACCAACAAGAACATCTTCTGCACTTACCGTATAGATCGGCGTCAAAGAGGATGGATCATCAAAAGAACCGGTACCTGTCGAACTCCATAATAAAGAACTATAGTGGTCAGCGCTGGCATCAGTTAATGCCCACTCTGTTAAATCAGGATAACAGATAGACCCTTCAGAACCCGCAAAAGCAGTAGGAGCAGATGAGAAAGTGATGACCATAATATCTACCCTGGGTAGTGTACAAGGACTCTGCGGGAAAACAACAAGGCTAATGATAACGAACCCCTGTTCTAATGCTGCTTCTGAGGGTGTAAACGTGGTGCATATAGAACAATCATCGTCGAAAGTACCCATAGCATTACCTCCTACAACCTGCCATACAAAATTTGAAGTATTGGAAACCACGCCGCAAATCTCAACAGGGCCATCGCCACAAATGATTATATCAGGGCCGGCATCTACTGAGGGCTCATCAACGACGGTAATTACAAAATCACAAGCATTCTCACATCCATTAACATCAACATAGGTATAGCTAATAAGATGTTCGCCGGCGCCAGCATCTGCCGTAACAAAAGTATCGCTGACAACACCGGTACCAGAATAAACACCACCAGAAGGATGCCCTCCAGTGAGTACAACTTCAGGAGTGGTAATACAAATAGAAATATCAGATGGACAGGTAACATCAGGTGAATCAAGCACAGTAATAGTGAAGGTACATGATTCTATACCACTATTAGTAATTGCTTCATAAGTAATTAAATGCTCTCCTACGTCAGCAAAAGCGGGATTAAAATCTGCGCCTCCAACAACTCCTGCACCATAATATGTTCCACCTAACGGTAAACCTCCTGTTAAAGTAAACTGTTCCTCATTCTCACAAACTGAAAAATCATCTGGACAAATGACATTGGGTAATCCATAGGGTACATTAACTTCATCCTCACCCTCTACCGCTTCTTCATTAGGATCTTTACCAAAAGCGATAACGTGATTCAAAACATTACCGGCATCAAGATCATCCTCCGTGATAGTATAAGTAGTGGTAACAGTATAAATATCATTTGGACCAAGTTCATCAATATACCACTCTCCTCCAGTAAGATCGTCTTTAACTTCAATATTAATTATAGTAACATTACCAGTGTTCTCTACTTTAATGGTATAATGGAGAACGTCGCCCACGGAAGCAAAACTACTCTCAGCGACAGTTTTAGTTACAGTAAGAGCAGGATTTTGATCAATCGGGACTTCAGTTTTTGGAGTAGTATTAGGATTATCGCCAGGATGACCGGGATTATTAGGTTCGCCGGAAGAGGGAGCATCAACCGTCTGATCGTTGCTGACAGTGGCCTGGTTCAAAACGTGACCGGCATCAACATCTGATTGGGTAACGATATAAGTGGCTGTAACACTATAACTACCACCGACAGCAATGGTAATACCTGTAGTAGCGCCATTGAAAGTTAAACCTACCATAGGATCGGTGATCTCTACACCGGTCAAAATGTCTATACCGGTATTGGTAACAGTAAAAGTATAGGTGATCTCATCGCCTAACTCAGCTGCAGTTTTTCCGCTTTCGATAACAGCAGTCTTAACAAACTCAAGATCCGAACAATAAGTATCTAGGCATTCATTTTTTTCAGGTTGGCCGTAAGGCATTGAACTGCCATCCCCAATATAATCCCAGTTAAATTGTTCTACAAATTCATCAGCAGGTTTACTAGTGTTTTGCACCAAATCCCTGACAAGTGTTATAACCACACCATCACTCCCTGTTAAAAAACCACCATTATATGGATTTTGTCTCAAATCCCAGATCACACTCGGGCAAAATTCTCCGATCCCTGTATAATCTTCCAAAACGTCAAAACATATAGTATATAATTTAGTCCATCCGGTAGTGGAAATATAGATAGGGTTATGTATGCTCCTCAATTCAACTGCCTCATTTATATATGTCGCAGGGGGGTCAGGGAAACCAAACATCGCCGGCCCGGCATTCGGGCTTGTGAAAACCGGAATTGGATACGTGCCCCTATATTCATATCCTCCCTCAAAGTTGGTAAATTCTTTAATCTCCAGTTTGGAAGTTTCATAAAAGAATCGAACATTCATCCCAAAAAGTTGCTCTCCAGGAGTATCTGAATTAAATTCAACATCCAAACAATAGGTATTGGTTTCACAATCATACTGTGGGTTTGCAAACCTGACAGTAATTTTTGGTTTTGGAAGCTGAGCCATTAAGTGAACACCGCTAAAAAACATTAATAACAGAAGCAGTGTTTTTAAACCATAAAGTTTTGCATAAAACTTTGTAAATAATGAACTAACTCTTTCGTAAAGTAAATTTCTATTCATGATAATAATATGTTTGTTTATTTTTTCAATACTCTTTTTATTTTCTATTTGCAACTTATTAATTAAAAGTGAATTAAATATAGGTTTTTAGTATAAATATTTTTTTAATGTTTTTTCTGTTATGTTTGTTAAACCACAAAAAGAATTATCATTTCCCTGTTTTATGTGTTATGTTTTATAAAGTTGCTCCGGACAGTCCGGAGCAACTTTAATTGATTATTAATTTAGTTAATTTCTTGGTACACTTGTAATGCTTTTATTGTTATATTCCCAAAGTGTGCGATCATTGTAATTGACATCAATGTTCATGTTGTAATCACTAATACGATACCTTGCAATTACATTGTTTTCAAGCTCCCAGAATGAACGGTCATTATAGTTAATATCTGTATCTGAACTTTGTTCATCATTTTGATCGCCATTACCAGCAATCATAGCGAATTTTCCGGGTAAAACTTCTTTTTGACCAACATAGATTCCAAAAAAGAATGGGTCATACAAATAACTCTGCTTATCACGGAAATCATAAGTAATTTTACCATTGTTTACCGGAACTTTCTCATGAGACATAACTATCATGTGATTACGATGCTCTACAACTACATAGTAGCTACCATTCATATCAATGTTGCAACAAGTGTTTTCAGACACAAATTCTATAGTACCATCTTTATGTAACAAAGCAGCAGACTGGCATACAGGCCCTCCGGTTCCTTCCGTATTATCACGTAACGAAACAAGCACCCAATCAACCACTGTAGGAGGATATCCGGCATCTCCAAATAATGGATCCTCATGCGAATCATAAGCCTCACCTTCAGTCCCATTATAGTTCCATGGCGCAATATTGTAAGGCTGGCCCGCCGGAGAATATACATTACCCATAAAGAAATCACTTAACGTCTGACCCGGAAGAACCCTAAAGTCATTTAAAGTTGTCCTCATAGGCAATGAATTGGTAAAAGTACCATCCGTAGCGATAACAGACCCCTCAAGATAAACATACGTCTCAATGGTAACGCATGGATCACCAACAACAGAGACAACTACTATAGCCTGATCGCAATTGGTAGGATTGAGAATCTCACAAATCTCGTAGGTAACGGTATAGGTTCCGGCAGGTGTAGAGGGTGGAACAGTCAAATTACCATCAGAATCAATAACAACACCGGTAAGACCACCGTCAGAAACAACTGCAATAGTGATATCTCCTGCATCTACCGGATTACCGTTGAGAAGATCGTTATCAAGAACATTACCGGCAACGCCGCCATCCATGCCATTGATCGGATTACCACTGAAGTCATCATCCACAGCTAAAATATCTGGAGGAGTAACAACAACGGTTACAAGTGCATCATCACAATTAGTTGGATTTAACTTCTCACAAATCTCATAGGTAAAGGTGTAAGTACCCGCTGGAGTACCGGCAGAGACTGTAACCTCACCGGTAAGCAGATCGAGAACTATACCGGTATGGCTCGGCGGAGTAACAATCGTCAGATCAACAAGTGAAAGCGTTGGAGCTGAACCATTAAGTAAATCATTGGAAAGAACATTGGATACAGCAACGCCACCTTCGTAACCATTGACAGGAACACCAATATCATCGGTAGCGATAATAGCAGGAGCAGTAACTAATACTGTAACAACGGCCTGATCGCAATTGGTAGGATTGAGAATCTCACAAATCTCGTAGGTAACGGTATAGGTTCCGGCAGGTGTAGAGGGTGGAACAGTCAAATTACCATCAGAATCAATAACAACACCGGTAAGACCAC
>ERZ1026792.1824-NODE-1824-length-12414-cov-2.629609_pt1 | contig 12414 bp, 8 predicted proteins | sample MGYA00520884_ERZ1026792 | MGnify/ENA primary metagenome ERZ1026792 (study PRJEB33270, sample SAMEA104284473) | anaerobic digester metagenome | biome: Anaerobic digester microbiome; feature: mesophilic sludge digester; material: Anaerobic digester biomass | place... | reverse complement strand
CTATTACCTCAGCATGGCGAGCGTCTACGATGAGTGGATCGACAAGATCACGGCGCTGCGCACGGAGATGCAGGAGTACTCGCAGGTCGCGGCGATCCTCGAGCGCAAAAAGGAGAGCGAGGAAGATCAGATTCTCGCCGAATTGCAGGACATCAAGCAGCGGATCAACACCTCGTCGGGCATCCTCACCGACCGCGTCAAGACGGCCTTTTTCTTTGTCGTGATCCCCGAGGAGATGGCGATCCTGGACACCAAGAAAGCGGCGGGGCTGTTTGCCAAATACGACGTTCCCCTCTCCGGTTACGTCGTCAACCGCGTCATCCCGGAAACCCTGGCCAGCCAGGACATCCCCGACTATCTGCGGCATCGTCTGGAGATGCAAAAGGGACACCTGGCGACCATCCAGCGCGAGCTGGGCGACGACGTCCTGGGCCATGTCCCCGAGTTCGAGCGCGATATTACCGGCCTGCCCATGATCGAGAAGATGGCCGACGTGCTCTTTGGAGATTGAGACCATGATCGAAAAAAGCACTGCCCAGTTTCTGACCGAGCATCCCGGCATGAAGTACATCTTTTTCGGCGGCAAGGGTGGCGTCGGCAAGACCGTTATGGCCGGTGCCGCTGCCCTGTGGTTCGCCGAGCAGGGAAAAAAGACTCTCCTGGCTTCCACCAACCCTGTTCACAGCCTGAGCAGCATGCTGGGCCAGGACGTCTTTGGCCGCCACAGCCCGGTGCAGGGGACCACGAATCTCTTTGCCTACGAGATCGATACGAAGGACACCATCGAGAAGTCCAAAAAAGAGATCCGCGAGAAGATCGAATGGTTCCTGAAGTTCGCGGACATCAAGACCAAGGCCGACGAGTTCGTCGAGTCGGCGACGATGAACCCTGCCTTCGAAGAGTCGGCCATGTTCGAGAACATGATCGACCTCATGTTCGAGGACAAGTACGACGTCTATGTCTTTGACACCGCGCCGACGGCCAACGCCCGGCGCTTGTTGGGCATGTCTGACGTGTACTCCATGTGGGTCAACAAGATGGTCCAGAGCCGCGAAGAGGCCATGAGCCTGAAGGACCTGCTGTCGTACAGCAAAAAGAAGCAGCAGAAGGACCCCCTCATGGATTACTTGCTCAACCTGCGCACGCGGATGGGCAACGCCAAGGAGCTGTTGTGCGACGACGAAAAGACCTCCTTCTTCTTTGTAACCCTGCCCGAAGCGCTGCCCATCGCCGTCATCAAGCGGTTCATCAACTGGTTCGAAGAGTTTGGCATCCCCGTGGGCGGCGTCATAGTCAACATGCTCATCGACAAGAGCAGCGTGGGGCCCGATGCCCCCGCCTTTGTCAAGAACAGGGTGGCGATGCAGGACGACTACATGGATGAAATCTGGCGCACATTTTCCGACGTGCGGGCCATCGTCCCCCTCTTTGACACCGAGGTGCAGAGCGTCGCCATGCTGAAACGGACAGCCGACAGCCTCTTCTCGGCACCCGCGACCACGGGCTAGCTGTAGGTCCGTTGTCCATGCTCGCGTCGGCAGCAGCTAGGCGCTCGCAGTGACGACTCCTGTCGCTTCAGACGGATCGCGAAACGGCCAGGGTCGTCACTGTGAGCGCCCGGTGCGCTCCGGAGCGCTCGCTGGCGGCGAGGAGCACTCGCAGAGAGTGAGGACCAGTGCTTAATCTAGATCCCTACCTGTTGCTCGTGCTGGTGGCCTGCTTGTTCGTCCTGGCCTTTGGCGTCCTGGGCTTTATGCGGCGCGAGGGCCTGTCGGTCCAGTTTGCCGTGGAGACGGCGATCTTGACCGCAATCCTGGTCGGTGGCTCGTGGCTCATCGGCCGGCCGCTGAACCCCTTCCTGTTCCTCATCATCCTCTACCTGGTGACCATGCGGTCCCGCCTGGTGGTCGACGTGGCCAACACGCTGGTACGTCGTGGCCGCAAGGAGGCAGCCTTCCGTACCTATGACCTGGCCATGGCGCTGCGGCCCGACGATGCTTCGCGGCTCGTCGTCCAGACCAACCGCGGTGCTGCCCTGCTCCACGAGGGGCAGGTGGACGATGCCGTCGCAGCCCTCGAAGACGTTCTCTCCGACAGCCAGAGGGCACGGCTGGGCATCAAGTACGAGGCAGCCGCCTACTATAACCTGGGCTACGCCTACGAGCTCAAGGGCGAGGAGGCCCTGTCGGTGGCGCAGTACAACAATGCCATGGAAGCGCTGCCCGGCTCGCTCTATGCCAAAGCAGCCCAGTCGGCGCTAAAGCGCCGCAAGCAGCAGGGACCGTCCCGTTGATCCCCTGTCGACACCCGGCCTTGTTTGGAGCGGTGCTGCCCGGGGAGCACCGCTCTCCATGCCCGGCCATGCCACGGACCCGGAGGCCGGGCGGATGATCACCTCCAGGCCCGGGGGGCTTCCAAATCGGGTGGCCCTGACGTTGTGCGTCGTGCTGCTGCTGGCCGGCTGCGGGCCATCGCCCTCGCCGGCCCTGCCGGCGACACCTACCGGCCCGGCGGCGACAGTCACCGTGCCCATCGAAATGCCCGTGGTCGTCTCTGTGGCGGGCTTTGTCGACGAACAGACCCTGTCCCTCCTGGACGAGCAGATTGCCGCTTTCGAAGCCGCCAATTCGGACGTGCGCGTGGAGCTGCTGGCCGTCAACCGCGACGCAGGCAGGCGCCAGGAGCAGTTTGCCGAGTCGTTGGCCGCCGGCGACGGCACCGTCGACGTCTATCTCATCAGCCCCCACTGGCTGGCCGGTTACGAAGCGCCTGGCTGGTTGTTCCCCCTGGACGGCTACGCGGCGGATGCCGGCCTGGACCTCGACGCCTTCTTGCCCGCCCCGGTCCAGGCGAGCAGGCTGGAGGGCCGGCTGATGGCCCTGCCGTGGAACACCGACGGGGGCCTGCTCTACTACCGGCGCGACTTGCTGGAAGCCAGGGGCTACACGCCACCGGCGACGTGGGCGGAACTGGAGACCCTGGCCCTGGAGCTAAAGGGCGACGGCGGCCCGGCCCACGGCTTTGTCTGGCAGGGCGACGAGTACGACGGGCTCACCTGCAACACCCTGGAACAGGTCTGGGCGGAAGGGGGCAAGGCCGTGGATGCCGGCGGCCGGGCCAGCTTTGACAGCCCCGAGACACGCACCGCCCTGGAGCGGATGGCGCGCTTTGTGAGTGAGGGGGTGTCGCCCGCCGACGTCGCCGGCCACCAGGAGGCGGCATCACTGGCCGGTTTTCGCAGCGGCGAGGCCGTCTTCATGCGGAACTGGTTCTATGCCTGGGCGCGCCTGCAGGAGCCCGGCTCGCCCACCGCGGGACAGGTGGGCATCGCCCCGCTGCCCACCTCCTGCCTGGCCGGCCAGAGCCTGGTCCTCTCGGCAAGCAGCACGGTTCCCGAGGAGGCATTTCGCTTCATGGCCTTCCTGGTGGCCCCCGAGCAGCAGGCCCAGCTCGCCGCGAGTGGCCTCCTGCTGCCCGCCCTGGCAACGCCCTACCAGGATCCGGACACGCTGGCCCAGAATCCCGTCCTGGGCGAGGTGTACCCGACTCTCCTGGCGGCACGCCCCCGACCGCAGGTCGCCGACTACCCCCGGCTTTCGGAAGCGATTTACACGGAGGTCAATGGCCTGCTGGAGGGCAGCCAGGACCCGGCTGCGACGGCCCGAAACGTGCAGTCTCGCCTGGAGGAGCTCCTGGGAAAGGAGTAGCCTCTCCCGGGCGATCCCGTGAGATAAAGGAGCAGGTTCCGCCACCCGTCCACACAAAAAGGGCGCGGCCGGAGCCGCGCCCTCTATCATACAGGTGGCTAGTAGCGCAGCAGCGCCCCCACCGACCCGACTTCTTCCAACTTGCCGCTGCCGCGGACGATCTCGACCTCGATGCCCTGCTCCAGAGCACGGCGGGTCAAGGTATCGACGATGTCTTCGACGGGCTCCATTCGACCGCCGCACAGCGGGCACTCGTCTCGCTCGACGAGCATCAGGTAACGGCATTCACGGCAGCGATGGCCGGAAGCCGAATAGCCGGCCAGAACCAGCAGCGTGCCTGCCCGGTGCTCCTGCAGCGCGGCCAGCGTGTCGGACAGGCCAACCACGGCGCCACTGCCCCGTTTCCAGCCGGCCCACATCTCGTCGACCAGTTCCCGCTCCCGCTCCACCGCCGCCTTCTCGATGAGCTCCATGGAGCGGGCCTGCACGTCGCTAACGGGCGCGCCGAGATCGATGACAAAGGTGCCTACCACGGCATCCTGCAACTGCTTGGTTAAGACGTCCAGCAACTGCCTGACATTGGCTTCGGAGCCACCCACTACCAGCCGGTAGCAGCCATTGTGCTGGCAAAACGCCTCCGTTACTTCCGCCACCTCTCGCATATTCCGCTGGACCGTCACTTCGCCCTTGCGCGCCGTGCGGACGGCCATGCCGCCGCGCATGCCCGCCACGCCGGAGGCACCGCCGTGCTTGCTGCGCCGCACCTCTTCGCCAAAAATGCCGCTGGCCTCGGCCAGCTCACCAAGCTGGAAGAGGAACATGCGGGCGCCCTCGCTGTCGACCAGGACCACGGCGTAGCGGCCGTAGGCATCCAGGACGTCGGTCAGCGGCTTGATGTAGGGGCGCGGGGAGACGTAGGCGAGGTTGTGCACAGGCACGGCCAGCCAGTAGCTGCGCCAGAAGTCGGAATCCTTGCAGGAAAAAAGTGCGAGGCCCTTGCCCTGCCGTTCGTATTCGAAATCAAAGTAGCGTTCCATGGCCTGGACGTCCTCGGAGGAAGCCTCGCCGGCCACCCCCTTTAACAACGAGCGCATGGACAACTTGTGCTGATCACTCGACTGCTGAGAAGGATCCACGTTGAGGTAAAGACTGAGAACGGGGGAGCCGTCGCTACGAAATTGCACCAATTCGCTCAAATCCTGTTCCGTGAACACGTTATCCTCCTTGAATAAGATAGGACGCTCACTAACCGGGCATCACAGGCGATACCCGGGAACCGTCGGGTCGCTGTTGCAGGGGCCATCCCTGCCACTAGCGGTTGTCAGGTCGTTCCTCCAGGACGACGTCGAGATTGAGCCGATCACCGCCGCGGACGACAGTCAGGGTCACCGTATCACCCACGCTGGTGTAGCGGGCGAGGTAATTGATCAGATCGTCAAAACGCCTCACCGGCGCATCGTTAATCGCCACCAGGATATCACCCCCCGCCAGCACCGGCCGGCCGCCGACGACCATCTCCCGAGCGCCCCCTTGCACGCCCGCTCTTTCGGCCGGGCTGTTCGGCTCGACGGTATACACCATAACGCCGGTCTCGACCCCCAGGTCGAGGGCCTCGACGATCTCGGGGGATATCGTCAGGCCCGTCACGCCCACCCAGGGATGGCGATACCTGCCGCCGCTTATCAGCTCGGGGATGACCCGTTTGACGACGTTGACCGGGATGGCAAAGCCCACGCCCGAGTTCACGCCACTGACAGAGCGGATGGCAGTGTTGACGCCAATGACCCGGCCCTGCGAGTCGAGGAGCGGCCCACCCGAGTTTCCGGGGTTGATGGCCGCGTCGGTCTGGATCACCTCGGCGATCTGAAAGTCGCTGTCGGTGCGCGGCAGGGTACGGCCGAGGGAGCTGATAATGCCCGTGGTGATGGTCCGCTCCAGGCCAAAAGGGTTGCCGATGGCGATGGCCCGCTGTCCCACGCGGAGCGCGTCCGAGTCCCCCAGTTCGGCCACCGTCAGCTCCTCGGCGGGCACGTCGATCTTGAGCACGGCCAGGTCGCTGCCCGGATCGGTACCCAGGATCTCGGCCGGCACCGAGCGCTCGTCGGCCAGGGTGACCAGCAGATTGCGCTCCGCCGTGGCCACGTGGTTGTTGGTCACGACGTGTCCCTCCGAGTCCACGATAAAGCCGGAGCCGATGCAGGAGCCAAACTGCTGCGCCGCCGTGACGCACACCACGGCCGGGCTCACACGGGCATAGACGTTGATGACCAACAGCTCTTCCACGTCCGCGCCGGCGATCATCTCCGGGGGCAGGGGTGTGGGGGTCGAAACGACGACGACCGGCGTTGCCTGGGACGCCGGTCCGGGGGTGGGCGTTGACAGGCGTGTCGCCAACTCGGATAGGTTGCAGGCCAACCCACTCCAGACCATCAACGCCAATAGGAGCCACAGTCCTATTCTTTTTCTCATAAGCAGACCCTATCACCCTCCGGCACGTATTGTCCACTGGACGGGGGACTGCCAGGATCGGGCCGGGCACCCGCAACTATTGTACCCCGAATTGCCGAAAAGATCAAGTGTGCTGGATCACGCTCGAGGATGCGGCTGTTGTATGGTCCCTTGACGGCCCCTGGTATCGTCGAGCACTGGCTCGGCACGCTGCGTGTAGAGAGAACCGCCGAGCCGGCGCACGGCGATCCCAGGCAACAGGACCGACTTGGCAATAGCCTGGCTCGAGGATCGCCGTGCTTGACGTGCGCGTCGCTCGCGGTTATAATGGCCGCAGGTCCGTCGAGGAAGATGTGCCATGCTGCCTCCATTGCTATACGTCGCCGCGGCCTGGGTGGTTGGCCTGCTCGTGGCCCACCATTGGCTGGCTCCCCTGGGGGTGGAGCCGGCCGTCCTGTGGTGCCTCTGCCTTCTTCCCCTGTCCGCCATCCTCCTGTGGCGGGAAGACCGCTCGGCGCGGCTGGGCTGCTTTTGCGCCCTGGCACTCCTGGCCGCCGGGCTGCGCTACCAGGCGGAAATGCCCCGCACTGATGACCCTGACCAGATCGCCTCTTACGCCGGCACGTCCGCCGCCGTGGTGGAGGGCGTCGTGGCCGCCTATCCCGACCGGCGCGACAAAACGGCCAGCCTGGTCGTGGACGTGAAGTGCATCGAGGTCGATGGCGAGCGGCGGCCCGCTTCGGGGCAGCTCCTGGTGTGGGTTGGCCCCTACCCCGCCTACGACTATGGCGACCGCCTGCGCCTCAAGGGCGACATCCTGCCGCCGGCGCCCGTCGAAGATTTCGACTATCGCGCCCACCTGGCCCGCAAAGACATCCACTGCCTCATGAGAAAGGCCGAGGTAGAACGGCTGGCCGCCGGGCAGGGCTCGCCCTTCTGGGCAGCCCTCCACGGGCTCAAGGACCGGGCGAGGCTGGCCCTGGCCCGGATGATACCCGAGCCGGAGGCCTCGCTACTGCAAGGCATCGTCCTGGGCCTCAAGGCCGGCATTCCCAAGCTGCTGTACGATGAATACAATGCCACGGGCACCTCGCACATCATTGTCATCAGCGGGAGCAACATCAGCCTGGTGGCGCGTCTCTTTGCCCTGAGCTTCGGCCAGCTCCTCGGCAAGCGCCGCGCCTGCTGGCTTACCCTGGCGGGCATCGCCCTCTACGTCCTCCTCGTGGGCGCCGACGCAGCCGTGGTCCGCGCCGGTCTCATGGGCGGCCTGTACGTTACTGCCCGCCACCTGGGGCGCCTGGCCACGGCCCACGTCTCCCTGGCAGCCTCGGCGGTGATGCTGACGTTCATCGAGCCTCTGGCCCTGTGGGACGCCGGCTTTCAGCTCAGCTTTGCCGCCACCCTGAGCCTCATCCTCTTCAGCCCGCCCCTGGAGGCGCTGGTGGAGCGCGGCCTGGCCCGCCTGGTCTCCTCCGTTAAGGCTACGGCTGGTATCCTGCGCTTCCTGAACGAGGCCCTGGTAGCCACCCTGGCCGCGCAGGTTCTGACCCTGCCCGTGGTGGCCTATCACTTTGGCCGGCTGTCCCTCGTCTCGCCCCTGGCGAACCTGCTCATCCTGCCCGTTCAGCCGCCCATCATGACCCTGGGCGGCCTGGCAGCCCTGGCCGGCACCGTTCCCGTCCTGGAGCCCGTGGCCCGGGTCGTGGCCTGGCTGCCCTGGCTGTGCCTGGCCTACACCGGCGCCGTCGTCCACGCCCTGGCCGCCTGGCCCCTTGCCTCCCTGGACCTGGGCCACCTCGGCTGGCAGTGGCCGGCCCTGTACTACACCTTCGTGGCGGCGGTCGCCTGGGCCGCGGGGTCCCGCCGGAGCCAACCCGCTCCCGGCGCTGCAATCGGCGCGGCTTTCCAACGCCATGGCAGGGTCCTCCTGGCAATGGCCCTGGCTGCCGCGGTCCTCTGCGGGCTCGCCCTCGTGCAGTTGCCCGACGGCCGGCTGCACGTCGCCGTTCTCGACGTCGGCCAGGGCGACGCCATCCTCATCACCACGCCCGCCGGCCGCCAGATCCTGGTCGATGGCGGCCCGAGCCCGGCCGCCCTGGGCGCCGCCCTGGCCCGCGAGATGCCCTTCTGGGATCGCTCCCTCGATCTCCTCATCCTGACCCACCCCGACAAGGACCACGTCGCCGGCCTGGCGGAAGCCCTGGCCCGCTTTCGCGTGGGCGGCTGGTTGGACAACGGCCGGGCGTCGGACGAGCCCCTCTACCTCCAGTGTCTGGACGCCCTGGAGGCAGCGGGCGTCCCACGCCAGGTCGTCGCCGCCGGCGACCGGCTGGACCTGGAGCAGGGCATCGTCTTGCAGGTGCTCCATCCGCCCCGGGGCCCGCTGCCCGCCGCCATCGACGGCGACAACGAGGCGTCCGTCGTCCTGCGGCTCAACTGGGGCGAGGCCGACTTTCTCCTCACCGGCGACGTGGGCGTCAAGGCCGAGGCCAATCTCCTCGCCTCCGGCCAACCCCTGGACGCCGACGTGCTCAAGGTGGCCCACCACGGCAGCGGCAGCTCGACGGGCCGCGCGTTCCTGGAGGCCGTCGATCCCCGGTTTGCGGTGATATCCGTAGGAATCGACAACGACTTTGACCATCCCGCGCCCGCGCTCCTGGACCGGCTGGGGAAGGTGCCGGACCTGGCCGTGCTGCGCACGGATCAGTCGGGCACGGTCGAGTTTATCACCGACGGAGAAAGGATCTGGGTGCAGACCCAGAGGCGGTGAAAGACCACACGATCAGTCTATAGCGATTTTGACATGGAGGCTGTTGCGCAGTATAGTGTGGCAGTGCGGGGTGTGCCACCGCCGAGACTTCACAGTCAGGGGGTACCATGCTTTCGTGGGAATCGCTCCTCGCCAATGCCCTCCTCTGGGGACTGGCGCTTTCTCTCGTTCTTTTTGTCATCATGGCGGCGAGCATGGTCCTCGCCCCCGACATGTGGGTCGGCGACTATCCGCCCGACATCCGCGAGAAGTACGGGCCGATGCGCCCGCGCTCGGCGCGTCTTCGCTCATTCGTGGCAGTCGCGTTCTTTGCCGCCGTGATCGCCCTACCCCTCCTCGCTCTCCTCACCCTCTTTTCCGCCGTCGGCCGGCTGTCTTTCGTCACGGCCCTGCTCTCGACCTTTGTGGTGCTGCTCGTGTTCAACACCTTCGATCTGCTTGTGCTCGACTGGTTGCTTTTCTGCACGCTCCGCCCGCGCTTTATCGTGCTCCCCGGTACGGAAGGGATGGCGGGCTACCGGGACTATCGCTTTCACTTTGTCGGCTTCCTGAAGGGACTGGGGTTCTGCCTCGTGGGTGCGGTCGTCATCGCGGGGCTGTGGATGGTAGGGCAAGCCGTCTTCCTGCGCTGAGTTACTGCCCGACCCCGCCCTCCTGGAGCGCCTGGGGGCGGCGCCGAACTGGCCGTGTTGCGCACGGATCAGGCGGGCATGGTAGAGTTCCTCACCGATGGCGCGCGGTTGTGGGTGCGGACGAGGCGGCGGTAGTGGGAGTTGGCGTGGCGACCGCTACCGTTACTTGCGGGCTGTCCACTGTCGTTCCATCTCCCTGCGACTTGGCCGACAGCGTAGCAAAAAACTGATCCTTCTCTTGAGCATCTGAAGGCGCAGTGAGCTTGATGAAGAGAGCTTGTGATTCACCTGCCGGTAGAGTGACTGTGCCGGACTCCGTGTAGCACGAGTTGATGTCACCGATGCAGTACTCAGCCGTCCAGCCCTCCGGCCCATCCGCTTTCAACCAAACCTCGAAGGTGTCGGTCACGTTGCCGTTGTTGATCAGCTCCAGCTCAAAGTCTACCGGCTGGGTGTCCGTGTAGATTGGCTTGTAATTATACTTGTCGCTGAGAGCGAGCTCGAATTTATACACCGGTGCGACCGTGGGGGTCGGGGAGGGCGTGTTGGTGGGCGCCACCACCGTCACTGATTTGGTGAGGCAGGTCTGGACGCCGTTCCGGATCTGGAAGCTGTAGCTGTAGGTGCCCGCAGTGCCAACCCGGTCCTCCCAGCGCCAGACGTAGTAGCTGCCGCTTTGGTCCACGCCGTTGAAATGTGGCTTGCCCCCGCCGGCGAGCAACACCTCGACGTAGCCCATAAGCGAGCGGACCTCGATGGTAAACGCCTTGCCGGTCAAGGGGCTGGCAGGGTTGAAGGTCATGGTGTCGCCGGTCCGGCAGACCATCTGCGGTGTGGCCGTCGGAGCCCGGGTGTTCGTGGCCGAGGGAGTCAGCGTCGGCCCGCGGGTGGCGGTGGCGGCGGGCCGCCGGGTGGCCGTCGGCAACGGACGGTTCGTGGGAACGGCCCGCGGCTGGGTGGTGGTCGCCCGCAGCGCCGGCGTCGCCAGCGGCGAAACAAAGGTATCACCAGCGGCGTTTACAGGCGAGACCGTAGGGGTTGGCGAGGGCGGCTGCGGCGTCACCGTAGCGGTGTTGGTAACCTGCTCGGTTGGAGTCAACGTCGCGGTCACCGTCCAGGTAGGAGACAATGTGGCCGTGACCGTAACCGTGTCCGCGGCCGTCGGAGGCGGCGTGTCGGTCACGCGGGCCAGGAGGCCCAGCCGTGAAACGCCGAGGCCGCCCAGGGCCAGGACCAGTACCGCCAGGAAGGCGCAGCAGCCCAGGGCCACCACGCCGGCCAGGCTACCGCCAATCGCCAGCAACCGGGGCGCAGGCTTGCGCGCCTGGTGCCTTTCTGCTTCCACGTAGCGGGCGCACCGGCCAGGATGACCGGCCAGGCAAACGCTTTCCTGAAAATCAAGCGCGGCGCGCGCCGGTTGAAGTGACGCGACCGCGTAACAGCGGTTGGCCACGTCCGGCGTGGGAAAGTATGAACGCTGATCGTCAACGGTGCCCAGGTATGGGCACACTTGAGTGTTCATGGTCTCGCGCCTCACAAGGCCTCCATTAGAGCGAGTCGCCCCTGTGCCGCCCGAAAATTCGAATGGTTGCCCACCCGCCCCTCTACCTCAATGCGCATCGTATCTGGATTGTACCTCAAATTGCCGCGGTCCGCAATCTGGCCAGAGGGAGAGAACATTGTGACACAAAACAGGTCAATCGCTGGTATTGGACAAGAAAACGGATACCCACGTGATGGTCAGGCCGCTCATCTCGTCCACGCGCAGGGTGACCTCTCCGATGGGGACCTCGTCGCCCACCTCGGGGCGGCAGCCCAGTTCGGCCCACACCAGCCCGCCGATGGTGTGCACGTCGTGGTCGCCTGCGTCCAGGAACACGTAGGGCTCCACGTCCACCAGGCTCATGGTCCCCTGAACGACGAGGTGCCCCGGCGCGACCAGCCGGAGGGGCTCTTCCTCCTCGACGTCGAATTCGTCGCGCAGCTCGCCCACCACCTCTTCCAGGATGTCCTCCGTCGTCACCAGGCCGAGGGTGCCGCCGTGCTCGTCGAGGACGATGGCAATCTGCTGTCGCTGCTTCTGAAAATCCGCCAGCAGCGCCTTCACCGGCAAGCTCTCGGGGACGAACGGGACCGGGCGCAGCAGGGCATGGAGGTCAAAGGGCCCATCCGAGAGCTGCTGGCGCACCAGGTCCTTCAGGTGCAGCACGCCGACGATGTCGTCGATGTGCTCGTGATAGACCGGCAGCCGGTTGTAGGGCGTCGCATCAAAAACGGCAAGAAGCTCCTCCTCGCCCAGGTTGTCGGGGATGGCCGTCATGAGGGGGCGAGGCACCATGACCTCGTCCACCCGTTCTCCCGACAGGTCGAGAATGTTGGCCACCAACGCCTGGGCGCGCTCCTCGACCAGGCCCTCGGCGTAACTTTCGGAAAAGAGCAGCTCCAGCTCTTCCAGTGAGTAGAGCCGGGTGCCCTCCCCGGCCGGCGGGATGCGCAGCACCTTGAGCGTCCAGAAGCCGATACGGTTCAGAAAGGTGACCGGGATGCCAAAGATCTTGCCCGCCACGCGCATGGGTGTGGCGAGGGAGAGGGCGGCCCGCTCGGCGCCCTGGAGCGCCAGCGACTTTGGGACCATCTCGCCGACCACGACGTGCAGATAGGTGATCAGCGCCAGGGCGATGACGAACGAGATGGTGTGCACGATGGTCCCCTCAAGGCCGAACCAGTCGTGCAGCGGGGGCTCTATGAGGTGGGCGATGGCCGGCTCGGCGTACATGCCCAGGCCCAGGCTGGCAAGGGTGATGCCGAGCTGGGCAGTGGCAATATAGCGGTCGGTCTTGCGCCGGTCATCGAG
>ERZ1026792.1823-NODE-1823-length-12422-cov-3.375275_pt1 | contig 12422 bp, 11 predicted proteins | sample MGYA00520884_ERZ1026792 | MGnify/ENA primary metagenome ERZ1026792 (study PRJEB33270, sample SAMEA104284473) | anaerobic digester metagenome | biome: Anaerobic digester microbiome; feature: mesophilic sludge digester; material: Anaerobic digester biomass... | reverse complement strand
GAGTAAATGCTGTCCAATTTTGATACAAACACACCCATATCCTCAAATAGAAGAAGGGAACCATTACTAACTGGGAACAAAACCTCTTTCGACACTAAATCAACTACAATAGCCTGATTTGGTGAAAATTGCTGTGTGTTTAAAAATTTTTGTACTCCTAATGATGTTGATATAATTTCAAGTTTATCACTAATTCTTCCTATTACTTTCTTATTAGCATCTAAAAAATAAATTCCATTAGCAGACTTAGTCACATGTTTACCACTTGTAATACCATATAGGTTAGTGATATAATCATACCTTTCCAAGACTCCAGACTTACCAGCAACAAGTTGTGAGCCAGAAGCATCATTTATTAATGCCCTTTCCTCTACTGGAATTATAGCTATGCCCATCTGCTGAAAAGCCACTAAGCCTTGTGATATTTCCATAAACTTAATAAGATTGCCTGCTTTAGAGTCTAAGTCCATGTAGTCATTAATATTTATTCTACTCCATGTGTCAGACAGAGCATTATTAAGTTTCTTTGGAGTTTTAACAATTCTAGTAGTAAATTCATCCACATCTGATTGTAGACTTAGTTCAGGATAGTAATAAATCTTTGGGTCATTCTGTGAATAGGCTGAGTTATATGTGTATAAGTCTTGTGCCTGAACATAAGTTTTAGTTTTATCAGCAGTAATATTATGGATTCCTGCTGCTTCATGCAGAGCCCAATAACCCCACTTGTCTGGGTCAGAGTCAAAGCAAGCATAATCATCTTTGTTAGCTCTCCATACTTCACCATCACTTAGCTTTGGAACTCCTGCAGTTCCAGCATACCATAAGTTAATTCTTGATTCCACTAAGGCTTGAACAGCAATAGGTTGTTTATACTTTCTTGGAACATCCTCATTTAATATGGAGAGCATATATTCAAATATCCCAACATAGGTATCTCCAGTATATAGATGTATATCTGTAACACTCTTATTAATAATTTCAGAACATGGAATATACTTAGTATTTTCTTTTGCAGTTTGAGTATAACCACCATATGGATAGATAATCTGCTTTCTATAGGCATATAATGGATGGGTATTTATAGAACAACTAATGTTGCTAGATAGCTTAAGAATAAAAGATGAATATCTATTACCTCTTCTTGCATGGTCACTCTCTACAACTCGTGCTGTTAAATTAAACATCTTTTTCCCATCCATTGGTATTTCAATGGCATTATCTTGAGTTTTTCTATACTCATAGAAATAGGAATCAGTGATATTAGCCTCATGAGTTTGCTGTGTGGAAGTTGGTCTAACATTAGCACATGCAGGAGACCCCCAAAATGAAAAATCAATAGAACTTCCTGTTTTTACTGCAGCATTATGTAAATAAGAAATTGTGTTGAAGGCAACAATTTTTCTTGCAGAAACCCTCCACTCTTTATAGTAAGCAGCTTCAGGGCTAATAAAGTCATAATATAAACTACCTTGACAAGCTGCATATGTATTTAATGCTCTTGGATAGGCATTGTTATAACCATCACTTGTTTGGTGTAATGGAACATTCTTTGGATGAATATTACCTACATAGAGAATACCGTCTTTATGGAATAATGAACTGAGTATTCCTGCATCTAACACTGTACTATTTTCTCTGGTTCGTACAGCACGAACTATTTGATAGGCCACAATCTCACTCGGTAAGTTACTTACCAAAAATTGTATGCCTAAAACTCTGGCTTCAGTGTCAGAGTGGTATAAATTCCAAGCACCATTATTATTAGCAATTGTTGGAAATCTTATATCTTCAATCCATTTTACTGGAGTTCTTTGACCTTGGGCATTGTAAAATACTATTCCAAATCTGTATATCTCGTCACGTTGGAATCCAACTATAGTTATATCTCCGCCCCACATACTTAAGATATTATAAAAACTCTCATCACTTCTTATTACTGGGCTGTTAATAAAGTTCATTGAGTTTAACTTCCAAAATATCTTAGTTCCAGCATCTGCACTTTCAGCCACATTCACATCAGTAAATTTAATAGTCTTATAAACAAAACTAAAGTGAATATGAGGACCACTTCCTCCAAAGGCATTTCCATCACTTCTGTATATGCCAATATCATTTCCACTGTAATTTTTATCTAATAAATTATATGGATTGCAGTAATCTAGATAATTCTTGTAATCATTCTGATTTGGGATATTATCTAAAATAACCACATCACCAGTTGATGGGTTATACAAAGGGATTCTTCCCATAGAATTTCTACGATATGCTCTTGTATCAATATCTACATCAAATTCCCCTTCTTTAATATTGGCTAAAAATAAATAACCATTCTTACTCTCAATATGCTTAGCTTGTACTGGAGTGTATGAAATAGCAATATCTTCAATTGAAGTAGTTCCAATTACATTCTCAGAAGAAGAGTCTGTAATGTAGAAAGTGTCTGATATTATCTTACCTTCGTAGATAATAGAACATACTGGTAGGTTAATTGAATCTGCATAGTACATTCTAACTACCCTACAGTATTTGTTATTTAAATTTAGTAGTTTAAGTTTAATGCCCTTGCCAGAATTCTCATCAGGACTTAATGACCCTAAGAATGAATTACTACTTGAAGTGTACTCTGAAGAAGTAAGAGGAATTGGGGGAGTTGGGGAAGAATAAACTGTTTCTGAGCCTCCCTTGTCAAAGATTTGATAAACATAACGATAAGTTCCACATTTTAATGCCCCAGCAACAATAGAGTCAACCTTTGCGTTGTAAACAACTGTATTATTAAACAAACTAATGGACGAAATGTTACTTCCAATATCTCCATATGTCTGGAGAACATTTATCCTCATTATTGGGGCAAATATATCATTACTGGAGAAGTAAACATTCCATGTTGTGTCATTCTCAATACTATGAACTATGCTGAGGGAGTTTCCAAATATTAGGTTTGTTCCACGAATTATTTGAATAAAAGCACTGTCAGAATCTATGTTAGCATTACTTTTAGAACTTAGTGTTGAAGTACTAATTTTGTAGATATAGTTTGCACCACCAGGAGTATTGTTTTTAAAGAACAATATTACTAAGTCATTTACCTTATGTAGCCCAACTAAAGAAAACCCATTCTTATAGGCTAATAGCTTGGGCCCATAACCAGTGTCAATGTTAAGGGTATGATTTTGCTCATCTACTGTTAATTTAAAATTTTCTCCATAAATATACTTATTAGATTGTATATATTCTGGAGAAACATCAGTATTCATTCCACCAGTAAATGTATTGACGTGATTCATAGTTAATCATTTAAACTTTTAAATCCCTCAGACCACATCTGATTTCTTGGAATTATTCTAATACTTCTATTCTTAATACCTTCCATAACCTCAACAGTTGGAAGTTTTAAGTAGTTAGCAGCAGAGCCCATGGCCCATAGAGCTTTATCCTGTATATAAGACCATTTCCTCTCTGATAGTTTATCAGTAAGCATCATTTTAAATGCTACCTTCTCTGCAATATAGTTCACTATGCCCCTAAATACTCTTGGGTCTTCTGGAACCATTGGAGTTTCATCTTCCCAAACTGGAAAGCCTAAATATGCTACTTCAAGAACAGTGTTTTGAATACCAGTTCTAATTACTCCATTTTGAACTGAGTATTTATACTTACTATCATCTGACCATCTTAAATAAGATGAAAGGTCAACATTTAGGCTGATAAAAGCATCACTTAACTCTTTTTGAAAAACTCCATTTTCATAGACTCCTATAAAAGTAGTAGCAGCTACAACTGCTGTGGGTGAGTCTTTGCTTCCAGATAATGGATAGGTTCCTACATAAGGACTTAGTGATATACCAGTTGACTTCTCTCTACATCCCAATAGTAAATACTGTTCAGGTGGTAAGTAGCCAGTGTAATCCGTAACGACTACATCTTTAACTCCTGGGATTAATATCTCAGGTCTTCCCATAATACCTATGGCTTCCCAAATAAACTCCATTACATCTCCTTTGGGAACCACTATGCCAAAGTCTCTATGAATAGACTCAATGACATTAGACACTGTTGTATATCTACCACTAAACATGACTATTCATCCAATGAGTTAATAATACTTTTTAAATCAGTTTTAGCTGGAGTCTCAGCGTCCTCATCAGACAGTGGATTAGTTTTGCTAATCCAAGTTTTATTGATGTACTGATACCCCTTATTCTTATCATAATAAGATTTAGAGTAGTTTACTACAAACCCATTCTCTGCCTTAGTAACTGAGACTTCCTCAGTTGTGTCTCCAATAGTTAAACTTTTGCTCCATTTAGTAATAGGTCTAGGAGACTCTATTGCCTTTGTCTTACTAAGCTTTGTCATAGTACTTTATGTTTTTTGCTACCTTAAGGTAACTGGTTAACTTTCTTTTCCACTTTCTTGTTGGAACAAACTTGTAATAGGTTTTATACTTAAAGTTACAAGTTAGTTTGTCCCAAATAAAATCATACACTCGCCCATTTGAATTTGGGTTTGTGTAGTATATAACAGGTTTATTCTTTATCTCCTTAATCTCCTGAGCAGTCTTTCCCTTATATAATTCTGCCCATAACTTATTAGTGCTTCCCCAATCAATAAGATACCTCACAGTTCCGTCTTTTTTAAGAGTTATGGCATCACAAACTCCTCTAATACTAATTGACCCAAATCTGTGTGGTAAATGAATATCTAAATTTTCAAAAATTAGTAGTTGCATTCTATACTCAAAGAACTCAGTTAGTATTGCTGTAAAAGTTCTCCTATCTACTGGATTACTGGACATCTTCTTGTAATGTCTGTAGTAATCAGCCACTGTGTAAGTTGAACTCTCTCTATTTACTCCCCAAAACATTACCTAGCAGGTTTATTAGTTAAATCATCTGTAGCATTGTTGGCTGGGTCTTGTGGGGGATAAAGAACAAAGTTGAACTTAGTCTTAACAATCATATCCATCATAGTAGTAACTAATGATTCGGATATTGGGTACTCTAAGTCCCAGTCATAACTTCCATCACCATGAACAAATTCATAGGCTTCAATTGGATTACTAAATACTCCTTCAATGGTAACATATTTAAGCATTCTATGAATAGAGGATTTACTTGTGAAGTAAAGCCTCTTATCATGTAAGAAAGCATAAATAATCTTATTATTAAACTTACCACTACCAACATATGGAGCCATTGTAGCTGGAATAGGTTCAAAGGACTCTCCAATAAGTTCTGACCCATAAAGCCTAACTATCATTGGAGTATTATCCTTACTATTAATAAAGGAAGGGATTTCTCTAACAGTTCTTAGAATTTTATTAGAATTGTCCAGTGTTGGAACATTTATGGCAGAAACAAGTTCAAGTTCTACCTGAGGCAAAACTTGAATTACATGTGGGTCAATACTTCTTATGGTTTCTGGAGACTCCCTTAGAAGCAGAGCCCTATTACTTTGAATCCAGGTAGCTACTAACCTTTCATCTAAACTATCTGTTACTTTATAGTTTGCTCTATAAAGTTCAATAATTTCATAAACCAATTCATTTAAACTTCTAGTCATTTTAGTGTAGTTTTAATTTAAATGAAACTAAGGCACCACTATTCATAAAGTTATACCCCAATCCTACTGAATATTTTCCCCATGAATATTCCAGTAATGGGGCAGCCAAATCCTTACCTAACAATCCGCTAATATATAAACTATTTTTCTGATTTGCAACAGTATAGATAGTTTTTTCTGGAATAGTTAGGCTATAAGAATATTTAATACTGTCTAACCTGTTTTGTGTGACTTGTTGATTTAAAACACAGCACCCTAATGTATCAAATCTTAGGGTATCTTGGTATATGTTACGAGAGTAGTAAGCTTTATGTATAGTTACATACTTGCGAATTAACTCTGCTGTGTCTGCGGGGATTTGAATAGTATCTTCTGGTAAAACCACAGAGATTAGGTGTGGATTGGTTAAATACTTAGTCTGGGTAATAGTTTTATACTTTACCTCAACTCTTTCAACAACCTCCATGTTTGGGTAAAGTTGGAAGTACATAAGTACTCCAACTATACCCACAATGACACCAGAGAAAAAGACTTTAACTCCTTTAAACTTATTTTGAACGTCCATAAGTTTGTTCTATATTTTTAATTGCATTTACGTGAGCAATAGCAATTCTATCTCTCCAGAAGAACTCCATCATCTTCTTACACTCTTCTTCATTTGTATAGAAGCCATTTTCAGTTAAAACTGCTGGGCACTTTGTTTTCTTTAGAATAAGGAAATCTTTCTCTTTATCAAGTTCAATAGAATTATTGGGTCTCATGCGCCATCCCACATACTTAAGACTATTATAAAACTCTTTAGCTAAAAGGTCAGCAGTAGTATGTCCTTTAGAAGTCCAAACCTCTATCCCATTAGCATTTCTATTAGGAGCAGCATTGCCATGAATAGAGACTAAATACACAAATTTGTCCTTGTGTAAGTTTTTCAATTCATTAACTCTAGCTACTCTGTCTTCTAATGGAATGTCATTAATTTCTGGTACAAGAATACAGTGAGATATGTTTAATACAGTTAATAACCCCGACATCTTTTCAACAATATCTCTGGTAAATTCATACTCGAATAGTTGAGTTCCATCTGACCATACTGGACTTCTTTTACCTGGGGTATCAATGCCATGACCATTGTCAAGAATGACAAAGGTTTTACTTTTGAACAGAAACTCCTTCATTTTCTTCAGCAGTAAATTTAGTCAAACCTTTAAATAAAGTTATCAGTAAAGTTGTAATAGCAGCCCCATACAAAGAAAATTTAGTGTTAACTGGCTGCAAAGTTACAAAAAATACATTTATTGCAGGTAATGCTACATACAATAAGTAGTCTGCAATAAACTTCCATTTCCTATTGGAAGGTTTGTTTAGGTTTTCAAATTTTAGTTTCATAGGCTTATATTTTTAAGTTAAACATCAATTGCACTCTCAAACATTGGAAGTGTTTTCAAAAATTCATATGCTTGTGCAATAAAATTAATATTATTTTCCAGTTCTGGGGTAAATCCGAATTGAAACTCATTAATAATTACACCAGCATCTGCCCTATCCTTATTTTTATACACTCCCACATTTATGTCTATGTGATTCTTATCACCAGTTAACTTAGTGATTTTCCAGTAACAGTCCTTTACTTCCACTTCAAGGTTGCTGTCATAGTACTTACATTGTATTGCCATAGTTTTATAGTTTTATCTTGGTATTCCGTATTGAATTACAGTTATTGTTACTGTCTTACCACCACCAGTAATATTAATTGTACCACTTCTATTATAACCACTATCATTCTCTTGAACTGTTATGATAAGGTTAACACTACCAGTACCACCAATGGGTGATACTGTAAGCCAAGTAGGTGGTGGATAAATACTCCAACTAACATTAGCAGTTAGGTAGTCTGGTTGGGTTTCACTAAATGGATCAAAATATAGTGTATCAAACCTAACCGATAAAATTATTTCTGGTTGCTGGGTTAATACACCATTAATAAATCCTATGTTATCCAAATGTCCCATAACTAACTGTATTTAGGTGATATTGAAATAAATACTCTCCAAGTTCCAGAAGCATCTGGTAAAACCCTATACGCTATAATGTAGTAACCAGCAGCCAGTGATGAGAATGTACCAGAAGTATGCTTAGTTACACTACTACCAGCATCATTAGTCATTGTACCTAACGTAATGGTATATGTACCATTAAGGTATAGCAGTATAGTTCCAGCAGCACCATCATAGAGCCCACTAATGTTAATGGTAGTATTTTGTATAATATTGCTTACTACAGTTTCATTTCTGGCTAATCTTAAATCAATATTTAGAACACCACTGGAAGGTGTAATTACATTCCTCTTATCGTTGGTGTTATAGAATGGGTTGTAATTTTTAACGCTTAATTCCTTAGCGGCGTAGTTTGTGGGTATGCTACCAGCACCAGTGGTTAAATTCCAACCAATGGCATCTACCAATCTGGTGGTAAGTGTGGCGTCGGTGGTGGTGTTTGAATTGGCAACAAATACCTCAACATATGCATATTGACTACTGTACGTATTTGGATAGTAAACAACCCTTACGTTTTGGATGTAATATGTGCTATCATTTATATACTTACTACCCCCCAGCTTAACTATCTGAATGGAATTATCATAGTTATACATTGAGCTTGCTCGAAAACTTAGCCTTTGTTGTCCAGTAATAGATAATTCCAACTCAAAAATACCATCATTTCTACCCACACCACTAACACTGGTTGCTATCCTATACCAAGCACCGCTGGGTGTGTTCTTAGAAATGGTTTGAGAGTTGCTGGCAAATGGTGTGTAGTTGGAATGGGTATGTGAAGCCAAAGCAAATGAACTACTGTGATACCCATCCAACAAATCTGCATCCAGTCCACTTCCAGAACCATCATTGCCCTCATTCCAAACCTTTTGGTTATTGTATGATAAATTACTGTTTAGTATAGGGTCACTAAAGTTAAGACTATTATATACCTCAGAGTTTAGTATTGTTGATGTGTTTGTATCGTAGTAATCCAATCCGAATACATTAAAATTGCCAATACCACTCCATTCCACTATATGTGCATAAGCCCCACTAAGATAGACCTCTATTCCACCATATTTTACCCCATTATAAGTAAATGTGCAAGGTCTAACCTTATCATACTCCATACCGTATAGTATTCCACTGTAGTTTGGCTGGGTGGTATTATACCTCTTGGAAATAACATACTGTAATTTAACATCAGTATAAGTACCATTGCTTCTATGAAAAATAATCTCACCAGCACTCCAACTGTTTAAACTAGGGTTAGTATTGGTTAGCTCACACAGTGCAATCACTGACTTCTTATAGTCACTGGTTTGAACATTAGGTAAATCAATATGAGTTACCTTACTATCCAGAGTAGTTTGTAAGTTGGTTACATCAGATATAATATGAGTATGTGCAAAATCAGTTATTTGTGATTTGGTGTGGGTATGTGATGCTGAAGCAGCTCCTATCTCAGTCAAACTCCAGCTAACATTGGCACTTCCATCAAAGGCTTTCCCAGTACTGCCAATCGTTAGCGTTCTTGCCGTTGCCAACTTGTTTGACGTCCCGGCATTTCCATCTATCGATACACCTGATAGCGATAGTGCTCCGCTCCCTCGATTAATTGCTACTGCCGTTGTTCCTAAGTACATCGTCTGGTTAGTGGCTGCAGCACCTATTTCCGCTAGTGTCCATCCTATATTGGCACTGCCATCAACTGTTTTGCCAGTACTTCCTATAGTAATTGTCCTAGCAGTACCCCAGCTTGCTGTAGTTATATTGCCACTACCATCAAAGGATGTCCCATTTATAGTTCTGGCGGTTGCTAACTTAGTAGCAGTTGCAGCATTTCCGTCAGCATTACCAGTGATAGATGCAGGTAATTTTGCATTAGCATCTAACTTTAGTATTTTGTTTGCAGTGGCTGTGGTTACAACATCACTGGTATTTACTTTGTTATCTAATGCTGTTTGCAATCCACTTACGTCTGATATACTATGAGTGTGTGAAAAATCAGTGATGTCAGATTTTGTATGGGTATGGGCAAAATCTGTAATATCTGATTTTGTATGGGTGTGGCTGAAATCAGTAATATCAGCTTTAGTATGAGTATGACTTGTAAATCCACTTAATTCTACCCAATCTGAATTGGTTATTCCAGTTTTTAAGTAATAATATTTACTATCACTCTCAACAAATACCAGCAACCCTTTATACCTACCAATAGTGGGAATATTGTCTCTGTCTACAATAGTTGCTACAGTAGTTCTCAAGTCAAGAGGAATACCAGCTGACACATTAAAACCAGAACTTAAAGGAATACCAGCCATAACTAACTAAATTTAAAAGTTATATTAAAATTGGTTTGAGTTGTTAGGTTGTTAAACTCATATACATAGTATGGAACATTAACAGTGTTTCTAAAATACGTCCCATTTGGAGTGAAAGTTTCACTTCTGAGGGTAAAGTCATTCTTAATCTCAAAACCATTGGCGTCAAGTATTGAGATTAACTGACCATAACTTTGTGGGTATGCAAAGTAGTATACCTGGTTATTAGGACTGAATGAAAAAGTTTTGTTACTTTTTGAGGTAACACTCTTAGTTAACTGTTGGATTTGAGCCACTGTTAGGTTTTTATTCCCAACGCCATAGTAGAATGGGTCATACCAAACAACAGTAAAATCCCTGGTAATTAATTGATTCTTTGTATTATAGGCTTGTATTCTCCATACATTACTTTGTGCTGTTACAGTTTTAACAACATCAGTAAATGACAGTACTTCACTACCATCATTGGCTAAATTAGTTCCAATGGTTATATTGTTAGTATGGTCTCTAATGGTAATACTGTTTGGGGTTATGTTATTGGAGTTAGTAGTACTCCATGTAAAAGTCCTGTTAGAGCCAGAAACTGCAACTCCACATTCAAGAGTAGTTGCCTGTCCAGAAATACTAAAAGCACTAATAGTAGGGTATTGATATGGATATAGTAACCCATCAATGAGGTCTTTATATTCCACATTATTAAAAGTGGTTCCTGCCTCATATCCTCCAACTGCTTGTGGCATTGGTGCTGGGTTAGTATAGGGTTCTGCTCCCCCACCTCCAATTATTATTTTTCTACTTCTAGCCATATGTTACTAGTATTAACTATCAGTTACTATTGTTTTGACTGTGCCATCTCCAAATTTTATTTTTAAGTCCCCATCTGCTGTTGAATTGTCTTTAACAACTCCTCTGATTTCTTTGTTAATTGCTCTTTCATATTTATCTAATTTATAAGTTTTTAATATAAAACATTCTTCCTGTTATTCTTCCTACACTAGCTGTTGCTTTTATTTCAAAATTTATACTTGAGGCATCTGTTACAGTAAAACCTCCACCAAATGTGCTTCCTGCTGTATACTGATAATCTACAAAATATTTTATTAATGTTGATGATTCTCTAGCAACGACTATTCTTACTACGGCTAATCCACCATCTAAATCTTCATATAGGGTTTGAGCAGTTCCATCTATTACAAAATCAACTAGAGCAGTTCCACTAGATGTATCACTTACTAGTACTATATACATTTCAATTATATCTCCATTGGTAGTTAGTGCTCCACCATTTAAATCATAGGAGTATAAAGTAGTTTCACTAGTTCCAGATGTTACTTGATCTGTAGAATTTTTATATAGTATTGTAGAAGTTGCACTGGGATTATTTCCGTAACTCACTTCTTTTGTAGAAGCATCATAGTATAAACAAGTAGATTTTGATGTATTAGGTATATGCGGTAATTCTAACTTGGCATTAATTCTAAACATCTGAGATTTGGGAGTAGAGTTAAACTCTCCGTATATCATGGAGTTAGTCCTTGCAGTGGCCTCGTTGGTTCTGTCCTGATTATCTATGAATAGTTTATTTCCACCAGTTTCATAATTGCCAGCTTTATATCCTAATGCTACACATCCACTATTTGTACTTACGGCTTTTAATGCTTCATATCCAAAAGCTGTGTGTGTATTACCACTAGTTATAGCAGAGCCTGTTTGATACCCAAACAATGAGTTGTTAGAACTTGTTAAATTTAATCCACATTGATAACCAAATAAACTATTTGCTGTACCACCTGCAACACTTTGTCCACAGTTTGCACCTACTGCTGTTGTGTAATCCCCAGTTGTTATAGAAGTTAAAGCATTTCTACCTATGGCCACATTATACCTAGCAGCTCCTTCATTCTCTTCATCTAAAGCATTTAATCCGAATCTTGTACTTAATGATGTACTATTAGTTTCTAAATTACTTCCTGTTATTACTCCAGCACAAGTAAGAGCATCTGTAGTTTTATTAAATGTTAGTCCGCTATCCCCACCTAAATTTCCACCATCATTAAACTGTACATAAGTATCACTTCCTCCTGGAGTTGCTGTTGATGCTGCCCAGATAGGATTAGCACCTGTCCCTTGTGTCTTTAAATAGTAACCATTAGTACCTGCTGCTAATGTTACCCAATTGGTTCCATTATAGTATATGATGTCTCCCTGTGTTCCAGTGATAGCACTCAATACACCAGATGTACCTAGTATTAATCCATTAAGAGATTGTATAGTAGTTGTACCATTAGTAGTAAGATTCTTTGTAGTCCAATCTACTGTAGATAAATTTGCATTACCAGTATTGTAATTTTTTTCCCAAGCACCCCAACTTGTTCCACCGTCGCTGGTATATCTCCTCCAAATATCTCCACCTATAGAATCTGATGTATACAGTATCTGATCAAATTCTGAGGCATCATATCCACGTTGCAAAACTAGTATATGGCCATAATCTTGG
>ERZ1026792.1822-NODE-1822-length-12428-cov-2.426388_pt1 | contig 12428 bp, 9 predicted proteins | sample MGYA00520884_ERZ1026792 | MGnify/ENA primary metagenome ERZ1026792 (study PRJEB33270, sample SAMEA104284473) | anaerobic digester metagenome | biome: Anaerobic digester microbiome; feature: mesophilic sludge digester; material: Anaerobic digester biomass | place... | reverse complement strand
GTCCTGCAGGATCAGGTTGGCCTGGGCCGTCGTCACCAACGCGCCGCCCAGGCGCTGCGCCGTATTGTTGCTGAAGGTGTTGCGCTGCATCTGCGCCTGCGCCGCGGAGACCAAAACGGCGCCGCCATCCAGGCCGGCATTGCTCTCGAAGCGGTTTTCGTTCACCGTCGCATTGGCGTTGTTCAGAATGACGATCGCGCCGCCGCTGCCCGCGGTCGCGACGTTGCTGGTAAAGGTGTTGCTGATCACCTGCGGCGTGGATGCGCTTTGCAGCATCAGAGCGCCGCCCCCCCCCAGGTTGGCCGCCTGATTGTTGCTGAACTCATTATCGAAGAGGGTCGGGCTTGATCCCTGGTCAACCACAACCGCGCCGCCGTACTGCGTGGCCTGATTACGGCGAAACTGATTGCCTTGCAGGGTCGGGCTGATCGTCACCAGGTAGAGGGCGCCGCCGTTCAGGGCGCGGTTCTCTTCCAGGCGGTTGCCGCTGAAAACCAGGTTGGTGTTCGGATTGAAAAGCGCCGCCCCCCCCAGGTTGGCCGCCCGATTCGCGCGCCAGATGGTGTCCTGCAACGTCACCGGGCTGGCAGCGGTTGCCGTGCCGCTGGTGGCCAGGGCGCCGCCATTGCGGCCGGCCACATTGCCATCGAACGTACACTGGTTGCGCACTACCAACGTGGAGCGATCCACCTGGATGCCCGCGCCGTCCAACAGGGCTGTGTTGCTGATGACCGTCGTGCGCTCCAGCGTCACCTGCGAGGCAAGATCAACCGCGATCCCACCTGCACTCCCAGTGACCGATTCGTTGCCGCGCACCGTGACTTGATCGAGCCACATCGTGCTCTGATTCGCAACAGTGGCACCACCCCCGCGCCGGGTCGCGCGGTTCCCCTCGATGACAACCTGGCTGAGCGTCGCGGTTGCCAACTGAAAGAGGAACAGACCGCCCCCGCTTTCGCTGGCCGTATTGCTGATGATCGTGGTGTTGCGCAGGGTGATCGAGCTGTTGGCGTCGTACACGCCGATGCCGCCACCGCGCAGGGCCGTGTTGTGACGAATGATGCAGTTCTCTACGATCGGTTTGGCGCCGGAGATGACGGCAATACCGCCGCCAAAGTTGTTGCCGGCGAAGTTATCCTCGATGATCAGGTTGCGCAGCGTGGGCGAGGCCCGGTACAACTCGACGCCGCCGCCCTCGACCGATCGGCCATTGCGCACGGTAAACCCGCTGACCACCGTATCCGGCCCCAGGGCGGCATCGAGCGACGTGATGACATGATCGGCCTGATTGCCATCAATGATCGTGGTCGCGGGGTCGGCGCCCTGCACCGAAACCCCCGCCTTGAGCATGACGTTCTCGACGTAAACACCCGCCAACACATCCACCAGATCGCCCGCGGCCGAGGCGTTGATGGCCGCCTGAATGCTGGCATAGGCGCATCCCACGGGACACACGGTGCGCACAACGGTTGGCAGCGCCGGTTCGCGGGCAGCGCGCACGCCGGGAAGCAGCAATGGCAGCAATGGCAGCAATGAAAGAATAATGAAAAACCAGGCACGCAAGACAATCATAATCCTCTCCGTCAATGAATCTACAGGCTGACAATGGGATCAGCAGTAACCATAACCAGAAATCAGTCTATCAGGTCATCATACGAGAGGCAATAGTAATGAAGTCACAGGAATGAAGGTGCAGTTCCCGTAGGTCCGGCCTCCTGGCCGGACAACGTTGGACGAGAGAAGCAAACTCTGCGAGAGAGGGTGTCGTCACGCCGGAGACGTGACCTACGGTTCCCCGTTCCCGTAGGTCCGGCCTCCTGGCCGGACGACGTTGGATGAGAGAAGCAAGCTCTGCGAGAGAGGGTGTCGTCACGCCGGAGGCGTGACCTACGGCAGACTGCCCAAACCTATTTCGATACCTCGCGCCCCGCGTAAAGGCGCTGGTAGAACTCGCGGTAATGCTCGCCGCTCTTGATCTTGCGCCACCACCATTCATTGGACTGGTACCAGCGCACCGTTTTGACCACCGCCTCCGCGCACGAATGGCGCGGCTGCCAGCCCAAAGCCTTGAGCTTGCTCACATCCAGGGAATAGCGGCGATCATGCCCGGGGCGGTCCGTCACCGGCTGAATCAGGCTGGATGGCTTGCCCAGGGTGTCGAGCACCAGGTGGGTCATCTCCAGATTGCGCAGTTCGCTGCCGGTACCCACATTGTAAACCTCGCCGATCTGACCGTGCTGCAAAACGGCATCAATGCCTTCGCAGTGATCTTCGACGTACTGGTAATCGCGCATCTGCAGGCCGTCGCCGTACAGCGGCAGCGGTACGTCATCCATTGCGTTGGTGACAAAGAGCGGAATGACCTTCTCCGGGTACTGATAAGGCCCGATGTTGTTGGAGCCGCGCGTAATCGTCACCGGCAGGCCGTAGGTGATGTGGTACGCGTTGACCATCAGATCAGCACTGGCCTTGCTGGCCGCGTAGGGCGAGCGCGGCTCCAGCGGGTCGGTTTCGCGCGATGAGCCAACGGGTACATGGCCGTATACCTCATCGGTAGAAATCTGGTGGTAGCGCTCCAGGTTGAAGCGCCGCGCCGCCTCCAGCAAAACATACGTGCCATAGACATCGGTCTTGACGAACGCGTCGGGATTCATGATCGAACGATCTACGTGCGACTCGGCCGCAAAATTGACGATGGTGTCAATCTGATGGTCTCGAATAGCCGCGGCCACCGTGTCAGCGTCAGCAATATCGCCCAGAACAAAGGCGTAGCGCGGATCGTCGTCCGCGTCGAGCAGGTTGTCCAGGTTGCCGGCGTAAGTCAGCTTGTCGTACACCACCACCTTGATGTCTGCATATTTACGCAGCAGGTAGTGGGTGAAGTTGGCGCCAATGAAGCCCGCGCCCCCGGTAATCAGATAGTTACGCACAGTCAGTCATTCCTCTTCATCTTCTCTTTTTTGCCCGCGGCGGCTCTTTACAGGATGCCGATACGGCTGTGATCGCCCAGGGTCAGCTTGAGCGCCTTCGGCTTGATGGGCGAGCGTGCCACCTCGACGTAACGGCCGACCAGGCTGTCCTCGATGCGGCTCGCAATGCCCACGATACGGCTGTGTTCCAACACGATGCTGTGCTCGATTTCGCTATCCTCGATCACGCAGTGATGGTAGATGGAGGTGAACGGTCCGATGTAGCTGTTGATGATACGCGTGTTCTCACCGATGATGGCCGGGCCGCGAATCACGCTGTTGATGATCTCCGCGCCTCGCTCGACCGTCACTTTGCCGCCAATCTGCGAATCGCGATCCACATAGCCAAGCATGACATGTTCGATCTCGTCCAACACACGGCTGTTGGCTTCCAGCATGTCAATCGGTTTGCCGGTGTCAATCCACCAGCCGCGGTGGACGTAGGGATGAACCTGGTAGGCGTTATCTACCAGCCACTGAATGGCATCGGTGATTTCCAACTCGCCGCGCCACGATGGCTGGATGCCGTTGACCGCTTCGAAGACGTGATGATCGAACATGTAGATGCCGACCAGCGCCAGGTTGGAGCGCGGGTTGCGCGGCTTTTCCACCAGGCGCACGATGCGCTGGGTCTCGTCCAGTTCGGCCACGCCAAAGTGCTGCGGCTCGGCCACCGGCGTCAGCACAATCTGGCTGTTCCACGCGCTGGAGGCAAACTCGCGGATCAAGGGACTGATGCCGCCTTCGATGACATTGTCGCCCAGGAACATGACGAAGCGATCATCGCCCAGGAACTCCTGGCTGATCTTGACCGCGTGCGCCAGGCCCGCCGGAACCTCCTGCGCAATGAACGTCGTCTTCACGCCCCAGCGGCTGCCGTTGCCCACCGCCTCGCGCACCTGGCGCGCGTTGTCATCCACGCCCACCACGATGCCGATGTCTTGAATACCGGCATCGCGAATGGCTTCGATCACCCGGAACAGGACCGGTTTGTTGGCGACCGGCACCAACTGCTTGGCGTTCGTGTATGTCAGCGGATAGAGGCGCGAGCCTTTGCCGCCGCTCAAAATGAGTCCTTTCACAAAACTACCTCTCTGTCAGGGCTTCCCAATTGATTTCACCTGTAATATGGCCGCAAGCTGCGGTCAGGCGCGGCATTGTTCAACACGCTGCCCACGATGCGCGCGTTGACCTTGGCGAGCAGTTGCTGGGCGCGCTGTGCATGCTCCCGCCGCGTCCCGTTGGCATTGACAACCAGGAGCACCCCATCCACCTGCGAGGCCAGAATAGCCGCATCGGTCACCACCACCACCGGCGGTGCATCGAAGAGGACCAGATCGGACAGCGCGCTGAGCGCGGTCAGCAGCGCGGCCATGCGCTGCGACGCCAGCAGTTCGGTGGGGTTGGGCGGCAGGGGGCCGCTGGTCAACACGCGCAGCCCTGGCACCTCCGTCGCCTGCAAAACGGTCGCTTGCAGAGAGAGGTTCTGCAGGCCCTTTTCATCTGCCAGCGCCGTGGTCAACCCGGTGGCATTACTGATGCCAAACAGCTCGTGCTGGCGCGGGCGGCGTAAGTCGGCATCCACAATGATAACCCGGCGCCCCGCCTGCGCCTCGGTCACGGCCAGGTTAGCCAGCACGGTGGATTTGCCCTCTTCTGGCCCGGCTGAGGTGATGAGCATGGTGCGCAAGGGCCGGTCAAGGCTGGAGAAGGTGAGATTGGTGCGCAGGCCACGATACGCTTCGGCAATGGGTGACCGCGGGTCTTGCAGGGTCACCAGGTCTTTCGTTGTCATGATTCGTTTCCCTCTCGCTCGCTAGTCGGCCTGCGCGGGAATGGCGCCGAGCACCGGCAGCCCCAGGTGCTTTTCAACCGCCTGCGGGGTGCGCAGCACATCGGCATCCAGCCACTCCAGCCACAAGATCAGGATCGTGCCCAGAACCGCGCCCAACACCAAGCCGGCCGCGCCGTTCAGGGTGGGATTGGGCCGGAACAGCGGCGCATCAATGACATGGTCAATCACCTTGACCTCGATGCGGTCACGCTTGTCCTGTTGGTTGTAGTATGCAGTGCGTTCCTCCACAAAGATGTCGGACAGGGTCAGGGCAATCTGCCGGGCCACATCCGGGCGTTCATCTTTGGCATCAATCTGGATGGTGAAATTCGAGGAGTCGGAGCTGACCTCCGTGCGCTCCAGCAGATCGTAGGTGGTCATGTCCAACTGTGCGCGGTCAATGACCTTCTGCGCCATGTCATGGGTGTCAATGTTGATGACGAAATTGCGCAGCAGGTCCTTCGCGGTATTCCCCAGGCCCCAATCTGGCGTGCCTGGCACCACGCTCACCTTGGCGCTGGCGCGGTAGATTTTGGTCTGCGTCAGGCTGAAGCCAAACGCGGCCGCGGCCGCCAGCAGCGCCAGGGCGATGATGATCCAGCCGCGTTTACGCAGGATATTCAGATAATCTTGTAGTTCCATGAGTCTTGCCGACGTCTCGCTTCCGTTATCTGGCTGTGCAAGCCAAACGTCTGATCTCCGTTTGGGTAATGGGGGGCGTCTGTGATTCTACCACACGAATGAAAAAGCCCCAATCCCCAGCAATCAGGGCCGTTAGCGCCGGGGAATCTCAGCAAGCACCGCCAGCCCCAGGGCTTCGAGGTCGGCGCGGTCGCGCACGCAGGTATCCAGGTAATCCAGGAAGAAGCACAACGCCAGCCCGACCAGCAGCGCCAGGGCCAGGCGCAGTGGTAATTCGAGCTGCGCGCGCAGGCCCGGCCCGGCCGCGCTCACCTGGGGGCCGTCAATCAAGATGGCCGCGATCGGCACCGGCTCGGCGTCGCGATTGAGCAGGCCCGCGTAGAAGGCGCCCAGGTCGGCCTGCATCGTCTGGCTGATGGCGACCATGATCTGATTCAGTTCCCCGGCATGGCCCCGGCTGACGCTGAGGGTCAGAATGCGGTGCAGTTTGCCGGTCTGGGTGCTGCCTTGAATGGCGCCAGGGGAGAGGGCCAATCCGCTGTCCGCGAGGTGACGGCTGACGGCCGCAGCAAATGCGCTGCCCTTGACAATCTCGCTCAGGTCGTCAATCAGGTACTCGCTGCCCAACCAGGTGTAGTAGCGGTCGTAGGTGTAAACGCTGGCCGGCCGCGGCTCTGGCTGCAAACCAACGTTGTAGCGCATGGACGCCGTGTAGATAGGGGGCGGCGCTTGCCAGGGACGCAGCGTGATCAGGCTGAACAGGGCGACCAGCACAACCAGGGCCAGCGGCAACCACCAGCGGCGTAAGATGATGTTCCAATAGTGACGTAATTCCATAGTAAGATCGCCTCGTAAGATCGCCTCGATAGGTTCGGCGGTTGAAACCGCAGCAACGATTGCGAAGCCTGCCTGACGCAGGCTGACGATTGCGAAGCCTGCCTGACGTTCGGCGGTTGAAACCGCAGCAACGATTGCGAAGCCTGCCTGACGCAGGCTGACGATTGCGAAGCCTGCCTGATGCAGGCGGACGCGGTAGCGTCAGGGCGCGGCGTCGCGTAGGGGGCGGGTCGCCTGGCGCAGGGCCGCGCGATGCGCGTCCAGCTTTTGGGCGATGATGGTTTCCATGTCGCGACGGAAGCGCGCGGCGCTGAAACGTTCAGCATGGCGCCGAATCTGGTCAGGATCAAGAGTCAGCGATTCGAAGCGACGCACGGCCGCCTGCAATGACTCGACGCGCGGTTCACTGAAAAGGATGCCGGTTTCGCCATCCACAACGGTGTCGAACGAGCCGCCGCCGGCAAAGGCGATGACCGGGCGGCCGCACGCCTGCGCTTCCAGCGGGGCAATGCCAAAATCTTCCAGGCCAGGAAAGATGAAGGCGCGACAGTTCTGAAAAAGCTCGACCAGGCGCGCCCAGGAGACCCGGCCCAGGAAGGTGACGTTCGGCCCGGCAATGGCGCGCAGGCTGTCGAGGTCGCGGCCTTCACCGTAGACCAGCAGGGGGAGTCCAAGCTGGGTGAAGGCGCGCACGGCCAGGTCAACCCGCTTGTAGGGGATCAGCCGGCCGCCGGCCAGGTAGTAATCGCCCGGCGGCCGGCCAGAGGGGACGAAGCGCTCGGTGTCCACCGGCGGGTAGATGATGGTGCTGGCGCGGCCGTAGTATTTTTCAATGCGCCGCTGCACCGCGCGCGAGATGGCGATGAAATGGTCAACCCGATCTGCGGCCAGCCGATCCCAGAGACGGAAATAGCTGAGTAGCGGGCGTAGGGCCAGATTAGCCAGGCGCGAAAGGCCGCCCTCGCGCTGCGCATACGAATCGAAGTTCCAAATGAAGCGGGTGGGGGTCAGGCAGTAGCAGAGGTGCAGGGTTTCCGGACCGGTGATGACGCCGTGGCAAAAACCGCTCTTGTTGCTGACGACCAATTCGTAGCGACTCAGATCGAACTGCTCGAAGGCCAGCGGATAGAGCGGCAGATAGGTCTGATGATGGGTGAAGACGCCAGGCAGGCGCTGCATGAACGAGGTGTGAATGTCCCAGGTGGCAAACGCGGGACGCTGCCGGGCCAGCGCCGACCAGTAGATGCTGGTGTAGATGGGCGGGCGCGGCCAGAATTGGGTCAGCGCTTCCAGCACGTTTTCAGCGCCCCCAACCTGGTTGAGCCAATCATGGACAATGGCAACAGACACGAGTGTGTTTCACTGCACTTTCTGCGGGCTAGCGCGCCCGCAGCAGGCTGCGTCTCCAGGCCACGAACAAGCCGGTCGTCAGCAGCGCCAGGAGAACCTGTGCGCTGCGCAGCAAGTTGGGGCCGGCGGGAGCCGCGGGGGTATGCGCCGATGAATCTTGCGCCGTGACCGCGCGGTCAGCCGGCGGCGCCATCAGTTCGATGATGGGGGCGCCGGTCGCGGGCACCGTGGTGACCAGCGCACCCGACGCGCCGGCGGATGGTGCGGGTGGGGGCATGGTTGTAGCAACTTCAGTGCCCGGTGCGCGCGACGCCATCACAACCGTGGTGGCCGTCGGCGTCGTCGTCGCCTGCGCGGCGGCAGCGACGACAATCTCTGTGGCAGCAGTCGGCGACGGGATTGCTTCTTTGGCCGCCGCAATGGCCGGCGTGGCCGCAGGAACCATTTCAACCACCACCGTCTCGCGCACCATGAGCGCATCCGAAGCGGCGGGAGCTGGCGCGCTCCGACTCAGCGTCAGGTCACCCACAGAAAGCACGATGAATAGCAGCGCGGCGATGGCCATGCCATTGCGCAGCAGGGCGGGGGAGAACAGCGTGCGCCACCAGGGCGCGGCCGCGTCACCCGCTCCCCGCGTCGGCATGACATCCACCTCACGCAGGGTGAACGAACGCGGCAAACTCGCGCGCGGCAGCGCCTTGACCAGGGTCACGGTCTGCTGCAAGGAGGCCAGGCGCCAGGCGGTCTCTGAGTCTTGCGCAAGCGCGCGTTCGACCTGGGCGCGCTCCTGCGCGGTCACCTCGCCGTCGAGGTAGGCCGAAAGCAGTTCGTCGGCGATCTTCAGTTGGGGTTGGCGATCAAGATGATTGCTGTTCATGGCGTATCACATTCGACACCGGGCTGTGCGCGGGCGGTCACCGGCCATCAATGTCATTTTCCAGACGGTAACGCTGGGGCAATAGTTCCGCACGCTGCATCAGCAGATCGCGCAGACGCGCGCGGGCGCGACTGAGGCGCGATTTGACAGTCCCCAGGGGCACATTGCAAATGTCGGCCACTTCCTGGTAGGGAACGCCCTCGATGTCGGCCAGCACGAGGGTCAGGCGTTGATCGGGCGGCAGGCTGTTGACGCTGCGGCTGATGAAGGCGCTCAGTTCCTCGCGCAGGGCGCGCGCCTCCGGGCCTTCACCGGGATGAACCAACGCCTCCGCGTAGTCCGGGTCTTCGGCCAGGTCGTCCAACGAACTGACGCCGTGACGGCCTCGCGCCCGCAGCCAATCGTAGCAATTATTGGTGACGATGCGCAGGAACCACGCCTTGAACGAGCCGCCGCGGTAGGTCTTCAACCCCCGAAAGGCCTTGATCGCGGCTTCTTGCACGGCGTCCGCGGCCGCGTCGGTGTCATCCAACATGCGATAGGCCACATTGTAGGCCAATGCCTGGTGATGTTGAAGCAGTTGGTTGAAGGCTCGCAGTTCGCCGCGCACAGCGGCGGCTATCAAGGCTTGTTCATCCATAGTCGGTTGGCCTGGTGCCGGCCGACGTCAGCTTGCCTGCTGGCGCCGCCTGGCGTTTTAGTCTACTTGACGAAACGTTCATCTTGCACTATACTGCACTATAGTCTTACAGCGCTTTCGTAAACGCCTGCCTCCAGCACGCCGAAGTGGCGGAATAGGCAGACGCGACGGTCTCAAAAACCGTTGAGGTGCGAACCTCGTGTGGGTTCGAGTCCCACCTTCGGCATCGGATTATACCAGGTGTTTACGAAAGACGCTAAACCTTTTTGGAGGAATGAAGGGGCTGGCCCGGCTCCGGTGCGGTGTTGTTGCCCACCAGACCAAGCAGCCCTTTATTTTATGGACTTACACCAGCGACACTTGGCCCGGTTTGTGTCAGTGTGCGGCCCCGTGCTCATGCTCGTGGTCATCACCGCGCTGCTGACGGGGTGTGCGCTGCCGCAGATCGCATCCAATGCCGCGAATCTCAGCCTGGATGACAAAGAAGCGCGTGCGCTCCAGATTGCCCAGGAGTATGTGGCCGATCAGAATGTAGACAAGGCGAAATCGAGCCTGGCAGATCTGCGCTTACCCAATAGCGCGCAGTGGGTGGCGCTGGTGGCCGAGAAGTATATCGGCGAGCAGCGCGACCGTGAGCAAACTCGTGCATTGGTCCTGCTCGCCCAGGCCCTGGGCAGTGGCAGCACACGCATGGCGCTCTTTGTCGCCACGCCCACACCGACTCACTCACCGACGCCGCTGCCGACGGCCACACCAACGCCTTCGCCCACAGCGTCCCCCACCGCGACGGCCACTGCGACACCTTTACCAACCGAAACGCCGACCGCCGCGCCCACGGCAACGAAGGCGCCGCCAAAACCAACCGTGGTGAGGGCGACGTCTACGCCGCGGCCCCCCACGGCTACCCCGAAACCGTCGGTAGATTATCGTGTCATCAAGGCCCGGCTGTTATCCAAAGATGAAAATCATGGTTGTGAAGGCAACCATAACTTCTACTTCCAGGTCATTGATGTCAACGGGGCGCCGGTCAACGGCGCGGTTGTGCTGCGCATCTACTCTGGCGAAACCAGCGTTGCGGGCAGCAAAGACTCCCCCTGGATGCTTGGCACGCAGGACCAGGGCTGGGGACAATTCGACATCTACAAGAACGGCGATCAACTGAAAGTGATCGCTGACCCGTCCAAAGGCGAAGTAGCCAGCGAAGTCACGCGCGCGATGGGTGTTCGCGATGAGGAAATCCCGATTCCTGAACTCATCGGCGCCGGCTATTGTAGTTCTGAAGCGGAATGTACACAGTTGGTGGCTGAAAACCATCTCTGCCGCTTCCACTACTCCTACGAAGTCATATTCCAGCGAACCTGGTAAGGGCAGACAATACCGACGTGTGACCTTGCCCCGCCGGTCACGCAATCAATATCAGCGACTCAACCCGTAGGTCGCGCCATCATCCCGCTACAGAAATCAGCACGACGGGAGGGTAGCAACTTTGAAACAAGACTTGATCCGAAACACCCCACTCTTTGCCGACCTGACGGCGGCAGAGCAGGAGGCCATCTGCGAACGACTGTATCCAGAACAGTTTGCACGTGGCGCGCCGATCTTCGAACAAGGAGACCCGGCAGAGCACCTGTATCTGATCCAGTCAGGCTGGGTGCGCATTGTCGGTCCCGAAGGCGCGGCCCTGGCCAGCCTCGGGCCGGGCAGTGTCTTCGGCGAAGCCGATGTGTTCCTGGGGCGCACGCGCAGCACCTCCGCCCAGGCCGTGGCCAACATCGAAGCCTTTGTTCTGCACAGCAGAGACCTGAGCGCCTTGCTGGAGCGCAACCCACAGATGGGTGTGCGCCTCAGCCAGGCCTTTGGGGGCAACCTGGCGCAGATGGAAAGCTATCTGGCCCAGCGCTTGAGCGATCTCCCCGGCTTCGGCGACCTGCGCAGCGACCAACTGGCCCAGGTGGTACACCATCTGCAGCCGCAAACCATCGCACAGGGCCGCAGCGTTTTCCAACGCGGCGAGAAGAGCAAGGGCCTGTACATCATCGAACAGGGCGCCCTGCAGATTGGCAGCGGTGACAGCTTCGTAGAACTGATGCCCGGCCAAATCGCCGGTGAAATGGCGCTCTTGGCCGACAAGCCGCATACGCAGGATGCCCGCGCGGTGGAAGAGACCCTGCTGTGGTTCCTGCCCCGCAATGACTTCAGCGCCCTCACCACAGTCATTCCTGAACTACGCACCGTCCTCAGCCGCAACCTGCGCAGCACACTGTCCGCGGCCGATCAAACCAGCGCCGTCAATCAACTGCGCACGATGCCCCTCTTCGCCGGTGTGTCTGACGAGGTCCTGCGGGCCATCGCGCGGCGGATGCTGCTGCAGCACGTGCCCGCACGCCAGATCATCTTCCGCCAGGGCAGCGCAGGCGAAGCCCTCTACCTGGTAGAAAATGGCGACATCGAGCTGACATCGTCCCTGGAAAGCCCGGACGATGTGCTGGCACGCGTGGGCGTGGGCGGCTTCTTTGGCGAAATGTCTCTGCTCACCGGCCGCCCCAGCGCGGTCAACGCACGTGCCGTCAACGAAACCAATCTCTGGGTTCTCTACCGCAAGGACTTCGAGGAACTGACCGGTCAGTATCCTGCGCTGAGCATGGCCATCAGCCGTGCCCTGGCCGCACGCCTGGCCGATGCCGACGAACGTTTCGTTGATCGGCACCTGCAGAGACTGCCGCTGTTTGCCGGCCTGTCCAGTCAGCAGTTGGACGACGTGGCCTCTCATTTGACGCCGGAGCGCTTCCGTCGCGGCGAGACGATCTTTGTGCAAGGCGAGCCGGGCCACACGCTGTATCTGATCGAAACCGGTCGCGTCAGCCTGACCACTGTGGACGGCGGGCAAGAGTACGAACTGCCCACGCTGCACAGCGGCGATTTCTTCGGCGAGCGATCCTTGCTCACCGGGGACTCACACACCACCTCCGTCGTGGCGCAGACCGATGTGGATTTATGGACGCTGGGCCGCGAGGACTTCGAGTCCCTGGTGCAGCACTATCCAAGCCTGGCCCTGAATATCAGCCGTGCCCTGACGCGGCGCCTGCACCAGAGCGAAAACCGCCCCATGCAGGTACGCCAGGCGCAGACAACCGTCACGGCGTCGCTGCCGGTCGCACCGGCACACCCGCTCATGGCGCCCCGCGCGACGGCGCCCATGCCAGCGGCGCCATCGCGCCGCCCTGCGCCAATGGCGTCGGCCGCCGCATCGCAAGCGCCGGCCGGCCTCTTTGGCGCGAT
>ERZ1026792.1818-NODE-1818-length-12449-cov-4.552264_pt1 | contig 12449 bp, 19 predicted proteins | sample MGYA00520884_ERZ1026792 | MGnify/ENA primary metagenome ERZ1026792 (study PRJEB33270, sample SAMEA104284473) | anaerobic digester metagenome | biome: Anaerobic digester microbiome; feature: mesophilic sludge digester; material: Anaerobic digester biomass... | reverse complement strand
CTGCTATGCGCTCCCCCTGCTCGGCATAGGGATCATGTACGTCACGATCACGCGGCGGATGCGGTACGACCAGCAGCAGGTATATTTCGACGAAAACGATTATTAAGCCAGATCTGGGAGATCCGGACTCAAATCGTCGAGTTTTAGCAGACGCGATATAACGGCGGATCTTTTTCCCGGACACCCTAACATACCGGGACGCTCCAGATCGTCGATCTGGGGGCCATGGGAGAGGTGGTTTCCGGGCTCCGTTTGGTGCGAGTGCCACAACCCCCGGACTCGACCAGGGAGGGAGGGGGATCCGATCACTACGGACTACGCAAGCGATAGTATTATATACATGTATATCCAATAGTATATTGTATCCCAGAGATACAGGAGAGACGAAAATGGAGAACACGATCGAGACCCAGCCCCACCTGGTGTGGGAGCTGGTGCGGCTCGCGGACATGCGCGAGCACGTGGTCTGCTCGGTCGAGCAGACCCTGGAGGACTACGAGATCGACGGCCGCGGGGACGCTCTGGCGGGCCTGCTCCCGCTGGAGCTGCTGGACTCCGCGAACGACCACGGAGAGTGGCACGAGGAGGGCTTGCTCTTCGAGCACGAGGGCCAGCAGTACCTCGTGCGGTGCAGACAGGTCGCCGCAGGAGGGGAGTCCCCCCACTGCGACCCCATCCCCGAGCCCCTCTCGCTGGGGTGCGGGATCCGTATCGATGCGGTCTCGGACCGCATGGAGGGCCCGACGTGGTACGTTGGGATCTACGACGGGGAGACGGGAGACTGGCTGGGGGAGGTCCCCATACGTTGTGACCCAACCCGCGCGCCCGCGCTCGTGGAGAGTCTGGTCGACCAGATCCTCCGGATATACCCGGAGGATCGCCTCCCAATCGGCCGCGCTGAGCTCGCGCGGAGGATCCGGATGGTTTTCGAGTCTGTCCGGGAGGGGGACCCGCGCCCCTACCCGGAGATTGAGAGAGAGGGGATCTAAAATGGCCCCCGAGCAACCACCACTGGCGGTATTACCCTCCCGCGACGGGAGGGGCGCCTGGAGCGCGGGGGTATACCTCGGCGGGGACCTGATAGCGTGGGTGCAGTTCGCGGCCAACTCCCTCGTGATCCCGACGACAACGGCCTACACAGACCGCGTGGCCGAGGAGGTCGCAAAAGCCGGGTTTGATCTTCTGGAGGCTGGTCGGCCGGAGATGGTCTCCCGGGTGCGGGAGGTGCTGGAGGAGACGGACGCCCGGGAGAAACAGATTGCAGCACTCCGAGCGACCAACGCAAAACTCATGGAGGAGATCTGCGATCTCAGGGAGAGGATTCGCGAGCTTGAGGGAGAGGGGGTCTAAATGACCTCCCCCTTTGATGAGTTGATCGCGCGATCCGCGGAACACTCCGAGCGAGAGGCCGGACTACCCGGACGCGCGGATCCTGCGCCCTGCAAGGGATGCGCGCAGGCCGTCGTGCGGCAGAGCGTTGGCTGGCACGGGGCCTGCGGCACCCCCGTGATCAGGTACGGGTGCACCGGAGATCCTGATGTGTGCCCGTACCGGGCCGGGAAACAAGGGGGTGAAAGCGCATGAGGGAGCGTTTCGTGATCGGGCTCATCCGTGGCTCCGAAAGCGAGGTTTTCGGGTGCTGCGCGAGGGTGCCCGAGATGGTCGCGATCGAGGTGTCGCCAGACACCTACGACCGAGTTCTGGATCTGCTCCTAGATTTTACTATCCAGGGGCGAGATGAGGTGAGAAAATGAGTCGTGGGGGGTTCGTGGTCAACATTGAGGCCTACGAGCATCCCACGGCACTGGTGGAGTTTGGTGATGATGGCCGGCAGAACGAGATCCTGCTGGTGATCGACTGGGCCGGGAGAACGATCTCGGTTGTGACCAGAGAGCAGTTTGACTACGCCGACGAGGCCTGGTTGCGTGACCGGGTTGACATCTATGACCTCCCACCGAACGTTGACGCGACCTTGCTCCGCGACTGGGTGGAGCGGGAGGTTGTGCCGCGCGCGCAACCTCTCGCGGAGGCGTTTGAAATCGTTTCCCGGAACGGGAAACAGTGGGGAGAATTCCCAGGGATGGAGGCTGAACGAAGGGGATTTCATGTATGGATGGCCATCCACGCCGACCCCCCGCAGCACGATCTGGAGATCTGGGGGGTCCGGGAATGGGTTGATCTGGGGGAGCTGATCGATCTCGGACTTACCCCGGACATCCCGGATGAGGAGTTGGAGGCACTTGCAGACGTCCTCATGGAAATAGCCGCCTTTCACCAGGTTGTCCTGGTCGGCGGGGAGGAGGCGGTACTGGAATACCTCGGGGAACTCCGGGACACCCTGGGAGAGAGCCCGTTATGGGGCGGTCGCCCCACAACCCCGCGCGAGCCTGATTGTTACCATATCAGGGGCTACGAGGTGCTGGAGGGCACCGTAAAGCCGTATGGCAATTCAGCGCACGTTGCGGTGCCCCGGAAACACACCGGGAAAAGAGTAAAGATAGTTGTCATAGAGCCATGAGCCCCCCGTCATCAAACTCTTTTCCCTTTCTTGTCGCTTCTATTCTTCCTTGTCTCCGCAGAAGGGGAAGAAATCCTCCCGCCGGTCCCCGGTGGCCGGGCCGCCGGCGGACTTCTTCGAGGTCGGAGGGTTCTGATCAATCCGAGCCCAAATCATTGAGTATCACGGCGATTTAAGGGGGCGGGAAAAGGGGGAGGTTGTATCACCCCACCCGCCCGGAGATCGTCGGTTTTAGGGCGTCTGTGAAGGTGTTTAATCTGAGCACCCTGAACGGAGATTTTAAGGATTTACCCTCAAATAAAGGAGAAAAGAGTTTTTCACCGATAGGATCGCATGGATCGCATAGCGGCTTTATCTGTGTTCACGGAGTACCGTTTTTCCCGGGCGACCATCTGGTCAACGGCCTTCTTTGCGATCGAAAGGGCCTTCTCTTTGGTTCGCTGTGAAGTCACCTGGGGGGGGAGCCTCCCGGTGATTGAGGCATACACTACATCGTTCTTTTTCTCGAACCTGATAGTGTACCCCTTGTACCGTTCGCTTTTAAGTCTCATACTCATACCTCGATTGTGCTCTCGCTCACTTATTCCGCCCGCGAGCCGTCCGTTTTAGGGATGGGGAACCCCCTCACCCCTCAGATCCCCCCTATCCGCTTAAGCAACCACTGGGAATCTTCCCGGGTCACCCGTGGGGCGGTGTAGAGGTAATAGCCTCCATCATAGGGAACGATCCGCACGTTGTAGGGCTTGCTGCCCCCCTCTTTGAGGGCGTTCTTCGTCTGTTCTGCCCGACGCTTCGAGCTGAACCCGGTTACCCACAGGAGGGAGAACCGCTTGCCGTTGAAGGTCCGGTAATCGGGCACCGGAACATACGTACCATCTTTTTTCCAGGGCATTTTTTCACCTCATTTCACTCGCTGGGGCTCACCGCCCCCGAATCAGGTCGAGCTTGAAGCTCCGGCCCCGGAACTCCTGCGCCGCCCAGACCCGGACGGAGTAGATCTTGCCATACTGCGGGTCCTGCCGGGTCTCGACCCGGACCCGCTTGCCTTTCTGCTTCAGGGTCTCGGCATACGCCCGGGCCCGGGGCTCGGACTTGAAGACCCCTTTCTCGCGGAATTTGAGTTCTGCCATTTTTTACCGTCTCGTTTTCCGTTCGTAGGGTTTCACCCGGACCCTTTGCTTTCGTCCGGGGACGCTTCGCAGGTGGCCGCTGACCTTCTGCTTTGCCATTCGTGCACCTCCGCAGGCCACTCGGCCGCTCTAGTCTGATGGTAGGGTCCCGGAGGGGATAAAAGTATCTCCCTGCTCCCCGACCGGGGGCCAGGGGTGTGCAGGAGAGTGGTTCGCCGGGCCGGGGCGTCGAGGACGCGCCGGGGGCCTCGGGTCCAGACTGCCGGTCGAGGTGCTTGAACCGCTCGTAAACATCGAGGATCGGATCGTTCTCAGCCATACTCTTTAACTCACCACCCTGATTGCCTAAACTCTGCAATTAAGGCAGTCTGAGGACCGGGCAGATCCATAAACCTATAAATGCTTGGCACAAAACTTCTTCCATGCCACGAAAACAGGAACACGGGAAGGCAGCTCCGTACCGGACCGGAGAGCTGGCACTCACGCGGGGGGAGTATAACCGGCTCCTGGCCGCGTGCGGGACCCAGCAGGACAGAGTCCTGATAATGATGGCCGTCGCCCTGGGGCTGAGGCGGTCCGATCTGGTCCGGGTGAGGTGGAACGATATCGACTTCGAGCGGTCGGAGCTCCATTATAGGGAGAAGAAAAAGGGCGACCGTCTACGTACGGTGCCGATCGGTCCAAAACTCCGCCAGGAGCTGATGATCCTCCGGGCCAGCACACCACGAAACCAGGCCACCGTGTTCTCGTTCGGCGATCGACAGGCACACACCCGATTTAATCGGGTGTGCGATCTGGCCGGGATTGACCGCCGCCCAATCCATGCACTCCGGGCGACGGCCATCAAGTTTATGCAGGCCGCCGGGTGGACGCCTGAACAGGTCGCGGAGATGACCGGCGACACCATCCGCACAATCCAGGAGCATTACCTGACCCCCAGCCGGTCCGAACTCGCGGAGGCAGCAAGGGAGAGGGAGGTGGTCTAACCCGCACCAATCTGCATCAGGTTGTTTGCGACCACAACCGTATAGAACCCCACGGCAGCAGCAACACACCAGGTGCCTGACCCCGGAACCATACGATCCGCCTGCCGGGCCAACAGCAACACAACTCCTGCGAACGAGAGTTTGATGAGCAGGTGTAACGTGGGCGACCCGACGAACACGGCGGCAACGGGGTTACCCTCGCGACACCCCGCCTCCTGGAGTGCATAGGTCGTTGTGGCAACATCGCCTGCCAGGAGAACGAGCAGGAGACCGAACAGGAGGAGCCTCATATTCATATGCCGATTGCCCGGATCTCGTCCTCGGGGGAAAGGACACCCGCCCATACCCGGCAACATTCGTCGCAGGCATAATACAGGGAGAAGGTGGCTCCCGCTCCCCGGACCTCGATCTCCCAGGTCGCCGGCCGCGAACATCCGTTTGTACTGCATTCGGGCATCTTCATCCGCTCCTGCGCACAGATTTGAGCTGTAGAGCGCGGAGCTCCCGCTCTTCGTTTGCGATCTGATCTGCCAGTTCGCGCGCCTCGCACAATCGATCGTCACGGATTGCCTGTAGTCTCGCAATCCTGGATTTGTGCTCCTGGATTGCGTTGAGCCTCAACATTTCGTCATGCTCCGAGCTGTCTTCGATCTCCCCGGCGCGGGGATGCTCGAAACCACACCCGGTGCACGGGCTGGTGTGGGAATAATGGATGTCGCCATGATTGATACCCAGCCTGGAGATCAGGTCGTCCCTGATCTCCTGCTGAAACCGGCGTCCCTTCGCTTTGCGGGACGCCGTGGTCCTGGCTGTCATACGCCGATCTCCATTGCCATCACCCACATCAGAGCAAGGGAAGCAATGACGACACCTGTCGCAAACCCTGCGAGAAACCAGAGGAAACCTCTCATCACATCACCCTCTGTCGTCGCTTTCGCCGCAACACCCAGGCACATTCCCGCGAACACGTCCTCGGCGTAAACCCTTTCCGTTCTCGTGATCGAAACTCGGAGATCCGCAGCCGCGTTTCGCGCCCGCACACCACGCAGGTCACGATCACGTACCGACCTCCTCCAGGTCCGCGGTACGCATCCAGCCGCACCCATGGGGGGAGGTCCTCATCAACCTCGTCAACATGTCTCCGGTTGCTCGGTGCCTCCCTGGGCTTCCGTCGCATTATCCCGCTGCATGTCGACGAACACGCTCTCAGCACCCGACCCTGCCGCTTCATGGAGAGATACCTGGATAAGAGGCATCTGACCTCACGACCACAGACGGGGCACGCCACAAGCACGTACTGACCTCCACACCTGCCGCGGCGCGGGTCGAGCCTCACCCCCGGAGGGAGATCGAGATCCGTCACCGCTGTTTCTGCCATTTACACCGCCTCCGGATGGGGCAGGTCACCCCCGGCGGGCACCTGCGTTCGATCGAGGCGCAGGTGTCGCGGTTCTCGAGCTGCTGGTATGCCGGGCACTGTTCAGGTGCAGCCGGCACCTCGTCCGGTGTCGGGTAGGGTCCGAGGGTCTCGATACCCAACTCCTGCGCTAGAGTAAATTCGCGCGCAGACCCCACACTCCGGGACGACCATCCTGGGAGGAGGAGCATCGCGTCCGGGTCGAGCCGGATCAGGATCTCGAGATCGGCATCGACCCATTCGGAGTGCGCGATGTCGTGGAGATACTGCTCGAAATGGGCAGTGTTGAGGTGCGGCGTAAACACCGCCCACCCCCGGCGCCATGCCGCGATCGCATACTCCCTGGCGACAGAGATGTTATCGCTCGTTTCCTGGCTATCGCGCCCCGTGTATGGGCCGCAGATATAGAGCAGGGGTCTCATGGGTGCCGCTCCCTCCTGTAGTATCCGCGATACCAGTTGCATATCGGGCACTGCCAGCCGTCATCGAGTGCCAGCATCTCCCCGCACCCGTTGGGACACTCGTGGAGTGAGTAGACGGTCATAGCATGTTTTATGTCCGCAAACGCTCTTTTTGGAGAACTCATGGCTGAACCTCCGCTTCACAGTTCTATGCAGGCATTTTATATAACCCTTGTCTTTTGTTTCCACTTGTTATCTTTAGATACCTATATATTCTCTGAGAGTTTATTCTCTGGCATGACAGACATGACAAACCATGAATCGTCAGACGACACCCTCCCGAGCCTGCTCACCGTCGAGGAGACGGCCAGATACCTGAGGGTGCACACCAAAACGGTGTACAGCCTCATAAAATCCGGGGCGTTGCCGTCCTCATGTGTTGGCCGGCAGCACAGGATCAGGAAGGAGGATGTCGAGGAGTACCTGCGGCGGCAGGAAACCAGAGGGGTGGCTAAAAATGGTGGCAAAACCCCCAGGTGAGAGGCTCATCAGGATCAATATCTCACTGACACCAGAGCAGCTCCAAAAAATCGATCAGCGGGTGACGTCGGATCGGTCTGCACTGATCAGGAGTATCGTTCAAGATTGGCTTAACCGGCAGGAGAAGAAGATTACATCCCCGGAGAATCTACGGGATAATTTTGGATTGGACATCGCCACAGAAGCCGATTTTGAAATCACTTTCAACGCATACGCGAACACGCTAAAAAGCGAATTACTGGAGTGTTTCCATAATGGGTATGATGTGTCGTGTCTTGTGCCTGTTTTTGCACGTTTCATGAGGGAACTTGTACGAAAACAGGCTCAGGATGATCAGATCCAGCTCTTTTTGCATGAAAAGTTGCTCGAAGTTGCAGAGAGCCGGGTAGAAGTTGCCAGAAGCAGGTAACATGAACCGACGGCAAAGTAGTACTTAGTAACATGTGGAACACCAAAACTGGCTATAACTGATGGATGGATGGATGGATGGATACATGCTACAGAAGGTATGAAGGGGGTCGTGAAACGCATGAAAAATGTCATCAAAACGCGTGAAAAATGTCTTGTTGTAGGGGTATGTTTTTAATAGTATATATAATAATCTGTAACGATTTTACATCTGCCAGCAATCGGAAAAGGGGGGAGTCTTCCTTTGCACCGTATCCATCCATCCATCCATCCATCCATCCATCAATCATAGCCAACTCGCAGTATCTGAGTATCACCGAGTGTTACGTATGATCCCTTTTCGTGTTACTCCGCCAGAGGTGCCGCACTCCAGAATCGATCAAAAATCGATCAAAAACGGGCAAAAACCGATCAAAACCACCCAAAACTGATCAAAATTGAGTGTCTGAGGAGGGGGTTAACCACTTTTGTCTACCCACCATCAGATCAAGCCATCATCAGATCGAGCGATGCGATACCCGATCACCAACTATGCACGGTCCGGAGGGACTGATCTCGTCCTCGGGGGAGGAGGTACTATAGGTGATGTCGTGCAGGGGCCACGCCGGGGTCTGCCCCGTATCCTCGTGCCGACAGATTTATACATCCTAAATCCATTACCGTTACTCATGAGTAAACGAGGCGGGTGCCATGGGTTTACTTGACGCCATAACCGGCTGGGCCAAGAGTGCCGGGCAGCAGGCCTACCAGAACGTGATCCGGTCGGGGCAGCAGGCATACGAGAGCTCACGACAGGCAAGCGGCGGCAGAGCTCCCCAGTTCCCTGTCAGCACCCAACAGACCCGACAGGCACAACAGGCCCGGTCTCGCGCGAGTGGTGGCACGACCGGCGGTGGCGAGGTCACCGGGGTAAAAGGGGTCGAGTCGGGTGTATCAAACCCCACAGAGTCGATGTATCTCTACCCAATCTACACAGCGGCAAAGTCTCTTGCCGAATCTTACAAGAAGAATGTCACAGACAAGTACTCGGGGTATGTAGAACCTCGACTCAAGGGTCATGGTGCCTGGGAAACCGTCGGCCAGGCGGCCACCGGGCTCGTCTCATCTCCGGGGCTTACAGTCGAGTTCCTCGGCATGATCCCGGCCGGCGCAGAACGGCTGGCGCGGGAGGCCGTGCGATCCCCCCGGTCGGTGCCCCAGTATGCTGCAGCCGGTCTGGCGATGCAGGCAGAAAGTCTGTCTCAAGGGTTCCGGGAGAACCCCGCCCGGATGACCGGTGAACTTGTCGGGTCGTCGCTTGTACTCCACGGCACTTCAAAAGGTGCAAAAACCGGTGGCCGGTACCTCGGAGAGGGCACCGGTCTCGTCCGAAAATCCACTTACGGTTTTGCCGGCGGGGAGAGGATACCCTACATGAGCCCGGCCGAGGAGGTCCAGACGATCCTCGAATCAAAGTTCATCAGCGGCGCCCGTGCAACCCCAAAACCTGCAGGACAGTTTATTCCCACCCGCGAGATCAAGATCCGCGACCCCGGCTCCCTGGGAGACATTCCTGCGGGAGGTCAGGTCACCGGGCACGGGGTGTTCATGACGATCAGCCGTCCAGGCCTGATCGAACCGTACGGCACCTACTTCACCTCGAAACCCGGCGGGGTTCTGGGTGCGCTTGGCGGCAAACGAGTATACCTCCACGAGAACGTCAGGACGGTGCAGGTCCCCGAACCGCTGAAACAGAGCATATACAAGTCTATACAGCAGAGAGGCGAGTTCTGGAGACAGTATGATGATGTCGTGAAACTCGCCACAGAGCAGAGCAGGATGTATAACGAGCCCATCGCGATCCCATCTCCAAAACGCGCCGCGGGAATTATGCAGCCCGAAAGCGAGGCGTTCCTCGTATTCGGGAGCAAATCCGCGAGGAAGATTACCCAGACCCGGTTTGCCGGCATCACGGGATCGGGCGCGATCGTAAAGCGGATCGCACTCGGGGAGCAGCCGAAGATCAAAACCACCCGGATCGAGTCAATTGCCGAGAACGTCCGCTACAACTGGGAGATCGGGCGGTCCGGTCTCACCCTCTACAACAAGAACCTCCTCCGGGCGATGACAAAGGACATGGAACGCAAAGCCGCCGAACTCTACGGCGGCGCGCTGTCCTATCCCGGCACGTATGGCGGGCACGGCGCCGGCCACGCCAGGGGCGTATACGAGAACCTGATCCGGCAGTACGAACGCAGCCCGACCCTGCAGCGGCTATCCACTCCTGAGGACCTCTGGCTGAGAGCGAAGTACCACGACGTCGCGAAGATCGCGGATCTGGAGACCGAACCGTACCGGCACGGGTGGGCAGCCGGAGAAGCAATCGAGAAGAAGCTCCTCTCAGAGCCGGACCTGGCAACCCTCCCTCCCGAAACCCGCAGGTCGATCGCAAAAGATATCCGGTATCACACCGATATCCGGCCCGGCATCCTGTCCGGCAAAGGGATTGCAACCAAAACTCTTTACCGTCCGACTGCAACCGGGAAAGCTCTTGCCACGGCCGACCGGCTGGCCCTCGCCAGGTTCGGGACGGAAGTGAAACAGAGCAAACTGTTCCCCATCCCGGAAGAGACGTTTGGGTTCAAAACAAAACAGGCTGCATCCGACATCATCACCGGGAGGCGCGACCTCCCCATAGGGTTCCAGGTCAGGTTCGTAGAAGAGAGCCCGGTTTCAAGAGGATACCAGAAGAAACTGGGCGCGGCATACCCGGAGGCGGCAAAGGTTTCCATCTCCACATACCCGGCCACCTATGTGTCCCGGTTGAAAACAGGTTACACTGCACCCACCTACCCGGATGCCGTGAAGACCGCCATATACCCGGCTGGCTACTCCGGCACTCCCTCGTATCCCGGCTACTCCGGCACTCCCTCGTATCCCGGCTACTCCGGCACTCCCTCGTATCCCGGCTACTCCGGCACTCCCTCGTATCCCGGCTACTCCGGCACTCCCTCGTATCCCGGCTACCCTGGCACTCCCTCGTATCCCGGCTACCCTGGCACTCCCTCGTATCCCGGCTACCCTGGCACTCCCTCGTATCCCGGCTACTCCGGCACTCCCTCGTATCCCGGCTACCCCGGCACTCCCACCACACCGGTATTCGCCCCTCCCAGCCCCCGCCGCTACAAATTCGACGAACGCAAGATCCGCGGCATCCGTCCCGACCTCTCCCTAACCGGTTTTGACTGGACGGTGACAAACCCGGTGCCGACATGGGAATCGGTCTTCGGCACCACCAAAACACCGAACATAACCCTGCCGGAGTTCAAACTATGAGACGACAAACTATTGTTATCCTGGCACTCCTGGCATTATGCCTACTCGTCGTGCCGGCGGCTGGGTGGAAAGAAGATTTCCAGTCAGGAACGGCGTATGGGTGGACGTTTGAGGCTATTAGCAGCGGCACTGTTTCGATTATACATCCAGAGGAACCATACCATAACCTGTATCAGGACACATATGTACTGCAATTAAAGACGGGTTCTGCATCAGGCAGTATGGCGAGTGCGACCGCAAATCCCGGGCAGTTCTTTAATTATGCTGCATTTACAGTAATCTATCGCAAAAGTTACGCTGTATACATGATAAGGTGCGAGCTCCTGGATGAGAACGGAAACGTCATTTGCGGATTTGACGGTGGTGGATCAAAGGGGTGGCCTTACCCAAGTAGAATTGAGATAGTTCGTTCAGGGACAACGGCATACATCTATGTCAACGGCGTCCAAACAGCCTCCGCGGTCTGCTCCAGTCAACCTTATAACATTAGGTTCGTAGTCTGGTCGGCCACGAGTGGGAATCAGAATTTCCTGCGGATCGATGATGTGGTTATTGGTACCACCGGCTATCCAAACATCATCGGCATCATCCCGGAGGACTGGTATGTCCTCGAACACCCGCTCGACCCAAGATGGAGCGGTCTCTATGATGGCAACGGCAACTGGATCTACCAGCACACAATGCACGTATCCTATGGTCTTGCTAAAGAAAACAAATCAGATGCCAACACCACGATCGTGCTGCAAGCAATGGGTGCCGGCTCACCCCTCAGCACAATCCATCTCCCTTTAAACACATATCGGGGAATCGTTACCCTCAACATTACGCAACTCCTGATAAACAATCCAGATGCCGCCAAGGGATTCTATTACCTGAAACTGATGCAGGGCGATGACGTCTATGATTATGGTCTGTTTGCATTCACAAATGGCGGCGGCACGATCTCGTTTGACGCAGACTCGTATGTAACGTCGCAAACCGCAATCGTCTCGCACGAGATACCGATCTTCAACATCCAGGATTACACCTACAAGGGCCAGATCATTGATATCTACGGCACCGAAAAAACATCGTGGCCGATCAACACACAGACAGGCACCCATTCTGTTGATCTCACCGGCTATTCTACCGGGACATATTTCCTCCTGCTAAGAGCAACCAATCGGGAAACCGGTGAGGAATACGTATTCGATGTTGATCGGGCCGAGGTGAACGAGGAGATCTGGATCAACGGCACGGCGTATGATGCCGAGACCGGATCGCCCCTTGCCGGCGTCACCGTGGGTATCGGGCAGTTTGGCACCATAACCAGTAACGTCACCCTGGCGGACGGCAGTTATGCAACCGTTAAAGGCCTGTATGCCGACAACCCGATCACCGTCAACGCATCGAAGACCGGGTACACGCACAACAATTTCTCGTTCACGCCGCTGGGCAACGGTCTAAAGACGATTAATCTATACCTGATCCCGTCTCCTCCCAACTTCACCGGCGCGGCTATCGGGGGTCTTGTTCACGACATGCCATACCGGCAGCCGGTAGGCGGGGCGACCGTCACGATCGCAAACGGCACCTGGAGCAACACAACGATTGCCAACACCACCGGGTACTACATCTTCAACGATCTTGCCGTGAACGAATCATATAATGTCAGTTCAACCCTTACCGGGTATCAACCGTCAGGAGTATACCCGGCAACGGCACAAAACGAGACCTTTGTGAGGCAGGATATAG
>ERZ1026792.1814-NODE-1814-length-12465-cov-2.707327_pt1 | contig 12465 bp, 15 predicted proteins | sample MGYA00520884_ERZ1026792 | MGnify/ENA primary metagenome ERZ1026792 (study PRJEB33270, sample SAMEA104284473) | anaerobic digester metagenome | biome: Anaerobic digester microbiome; feature: mesophilic sludge digester; material: Anaerobic digester biomass... | reverse complement strand
GTTCAGGAGGAATGGATACAATGACAAAACAAGAAAAGCGTTATCTCATGCACATGAAAAGATAGCAAACCAGCGTGCAGATTTCCTGCACAAGGTTGGCAACGAACTAGTTGAAGAATACGATCTAATCTGTTTTGAAGATCTGTCTGTGAAATCTATCCAGAAACTCAGCTGGAAAGATATTAACAGAAAGATTGCAGATGTCGCGTGGAACACACTTGTCCAATTGACAACTTACAAGGCTGAAAGTGCTGGTAAGAAAGTTCAACTGGTCAATCCTCGCAATACATCACAAGTTTGTTCTCAATGCGGTACCTATGTTCCGAAAACATTGAAGGATAGAGTTCATATCTGTCCTGAATGTGGGCTTATCCTTGATAGGGATCATAATGCAGCGAAGAACATTCTCACTCTGGGGCTGCAGAGTGTGGAGAAGTTTTCTCCTAGATGCCCGTCACTTCAGTGCTGGGAGTAGTCACGATTCATAGCCTAATGCATCGTTGATTTTTGATTGGGCACCATCTGTAGGTTGCTGGTTTGAGCTTTCCGGGGTGGTGGGATAGATAATTTTACCGTTTGATGTAGCACCTAACTGACCACCATTATTTGGTAATTTGGATTCGTTTTCAGTCTCACGACGTTCTTCAAGTTCTTTTTTCTGTTCATCTGTTAGGGGCTTATACTTCATCATGTCACGAATTTCATCATCAGTAAATTTACCCATTGATTGCATTAATTGGGCTATCTTTGCATTTTCAAGTGGATTACTGGACATATCATAGGAGATGCTGACATCAAGCAGATCTACTGGGTATTCTTTATTCATGACAAGTAACTTGCGTTTCATGGCAAGGAGTATGGCGCGTGAAATCTTCTCAGCAATCTGGTTGATCTTATCATTTGCATGAGAGTAAATGACAAGTTCACCTGCATAATTACTAGATGAAAGTCCTTGGACAATACTTCGAGGCATCCCAATGGCACTAAATATACTGTCAGTTGTCTGTTCAATTGCTCCGTTGACATCAAGATGTGTTGCACTTGAAGGCTCCACCATTTTGACATCCGTAGTGCTTAAGGTGACGATGGGTTGATCTGGGGCAACTTCTGACATTGCTGCTGCATGAGCACTAATTGCTGCTTGAGCAGCGGCTTGTGCTTGTTCAAGTTTTGAGCGTGGTGTCCCGGTAAAATTAGAAGTATTGAACGATGCGGCATCTATCTTATGATGGGGTTTCGGAAAAGCTCTATACCTCCAAGTGGCATCTGCAGACATTAAAATGCGTCTATACCATGTGGGTATAATTGCTCGACGAAGTGGGCTTACTCCATAGATGCCGTAGGTTATACGTCCGTACCTATCCTCAATATATATTGGTGTATCATGATACTTAATGATCATAAATTTACCACGTGGATAAACCTTCTGGGTATCTAAGTTTTCATCCAATACAAGGTAATTTGCTTCGGTAATTAAATCAGCATATTCAGTGTTACCATAGGAGCCAGCACCCTGTATACGATCCATATGGTCAATAATTGTCACGTGATCATTTGGTAACTGGGTGAGGCTTCCATTGTCATTAATCAAGATGAATAATGTGCCATGAAGTTTAAGAATGGCAGCATACTGCTCATATAGACTTTTAATGTCCTGTTCTTTACTGATGGCATTTGCAACATCAACCATTTCTTTAGCAAGGGCCTTGCCTTTTGTAAAATCGAATACATTTCCATCAATTTCAATTTTATCAGGTACATGATCGATCTCATTGTAGTTCACAATAGTGAAGAATTGGAAAGCATTACGAACCATCAATGCAAAGGAATCAGTTGCAGTGGCTATTTCTGGCTCGGTTGTATATAAGTGTTCTACCAGATCATCACGAGTCATTGTATGGAAATTGCTAATCCCGTCAAGGAAGTTTACAAAATCGCAAGTATTGGTTTTTTGAGCTGCCGAACCTGCAACTGCTGGGTTTGTAAAGTATTGAGTGGGAAGTTTATTACCTACCGGAGCGCTAAAGTGATGTGTAGAGCGCCTCTTTGGTCGTGGTTTAGGCTTTGACATTGATAGGTTGGTGCTTATTTACTATATATAAAGGAGAGGGTTTGGTTAGAATGTTGCAAAACCAGGTATGACTGGGTTTGTAATTATCGAAGTTTTGTTATTTGCAAGATACCATATTAGATTGGCACAACAATCTGCAACATCTTTACTTGAATTATAAACGTGATCATACTTAATTTTACCAGATGGTAATTCTTTTTTAATCAATTGATTTGCTTCTCTTTCAAGATATTCATCATATACAATATCTAATGTATATTCACCAACATCATCATTAAGATTTACCCATGTACTGTATGCATCTTCTCCAGCAATATGCTTTACACAATTAATTCCCCATTCATTTTCTAATTTTTCAACGGTTGGGAGTATAAGATCTGTATCATATAGAAATGTATCAACGTTTAATTTAGGAATCCATTCAAATATGTAGTTTTCTATATCTGATGGATTTATATATGCTTTGTTATCATCCTTCTTTTGAAATTTATTAACACCATCGATTATTATATGGTTATCATTTACATATCCAACAGCCATACCGAATGCATCATTTCTATATGCTGGATCACATGCAAGTGCGTGACTAAAATATAATGCTTCTTCTGGTATTTCATCACATAAAAATACATTTGGTATTCGTTTATTTAATCGAACCTTTCCTGGGAATACAACCCCAGTAGATACTTCTGGTCTATTTGCAAAATCTCTCCAAAATGCATCCATTCTATACTTATATTCTTCCATTAATAATTCTTTACTTAAATTTGGATTTGCTACCCAACTTTCTAATTTATAAGTAAGTGTTGTGTCTTCAAATTGACCATTATTATACAATTCGCTCATTATACCATCAATACCTTGTAATGATGATATTGCTACCACTTTTCCTTTATGTTTAAAGGTCTGTGTAGAGTTAACAAGCTTATCGTATACCATTCTAGCCCCCATTTTAGAATCTGTCTTTGCGAATAAGTCTAGTTCATCAAAAACCACTATTTTATTTGTAAAACCGGCAGCACTATCCATTCTACTTGCTTTAACTTGCATAAATATATTTTTTTCAGGGAGATCTATACGATCATCTCTAAATTTGAGATTTGGCCACCATTGTTCAAACCATTCATTGCCTTCCATGTAGTTTCTTGCAAGTGTGTAAACACCATCTTTAGCCTGATCTGAACTCACTGCAACACAAGTGCATGCTATTGGTTGTGATTTACCATGTCCTAAGGTCAACAATCCAAAATGTTCTGCTGGATTTTCTAATGACATTAGATAAAAAAATTCATAACATAGTATGATTGATGCTAAAACTGTCTTACCTGAATTATGAACAAGCATTCCATTAGCAACATAACAATTCCCTTCTGGGACATGTAAATCATACATATCAATTGATTTACCAAGATCTTCAATTGTTTTTACCATTACAAAAGTCTTATTTGGATCAATCAATTGTTCAATAACACTAGATCCTCCTTTATATAACCATGAATAGTTGTCGATTAAGATTTGATTAGATCCTTCAATACATAAATTTTTATTTATTTGGACACAATCTATACCAATTTCAATATCTTCTAATCTTTTCCAAGTAAATATTTCACCATTATATACGTAAAATTTATGATCTTTACTACACTCTATAGAAAAACCATATTCAGTAGTAAGTTTAAAGGCATCCTTTTTACCAGCGTAAATTACTTCTTTAGGTTTTACCCATTTGTTTCCATTATATACAAGTAATCCATCGATGGAATGTTCATAAATATTACGTATACTTAAAAGTCCATGATTTGTTGCAATTAATGTTTCTCCAGACAAACATCTCTGACCAGAAACCCATACCAATTTCTTGTATTCTGGTGATCCTGGTTTATATAAGTGCCTATAAAATTCATATAAGACTTCTTTTTGTTTAGGAAAAAGAGATGTAAGGCCTAATTTTTCTTCTGCAAACCATACAGGATCGTTTCTAGCACGAGTAACATCTTTAATAAATTGAATGCGATCCTTACCACTAAGTGTTTCACCTCGTTTAATTTGTACCATGATAATCTAGATATAGAACTCTTCTATTTGTATATTTACTCAAGTAAATGTTCAACTTTTTCAAGTTTTTTCATAACTTTTTCTTGACAGACTGGGCATAAAACACCACCCTCAATAACACTATATAAAATCGTTAAATTTCCTTCAATCTTGGTAACTTTTTGGGCATCGCCTGGACCTTTCAATCGACCTTGTAACTCCGCCATAACCTTGAGTGTTTCACGGAGCTCCTTGTTTAAAGTCGTCAGTTGCTGGATTTTAACTGAGTCGTAGTTATCCTGATCCTGATTGATGCATTCAAAACAGTCACGAATTGCTCCATAAAGCGTTCCAAGTTCATCTAGGTAGAAGTCCGGGCTCGATACCCGCTTTTTGAGGTCTCCGCTTGGGGTTTGCTGAATGCTCACCACTAACTCATGATTATTGATGTGATCCATGACCTCCTCCTCGGTCATATTGAAGTGGACAGCCAAATCACGAGCATGTACGTCAGGGCGAGTGTGGAAATCACGGGTAAATTTAATACCAAATGCTCCAGATTTGCATATAGGGCATTCAGATCGGTGTAAGTGCTTCCTGACCGCAAATTCGCTATCGTCTAATTCTATATCGTCTAATGGGAATCTACTTGGTGGCATTTATATAACCTTCAATTATAGTGAATATACTTGTGATCAACTGTATGAGCAGTAAGCATGTCTGGTTTATCATAGGCTGTGGTTAGGTGTAGTATATTGCTTGGTGGATCTACAAACAATTCATCAGCATCATTAACTTTTAGAGGACTTGTTTCATCTGCTTCAACTAACGATTTGGTATAGTCTTCAGCCAGTTTGGTTTCCCATGCTTCTACCAGTCCCTTGTATCCATGGAATTCTAGTAAACTAGCCATCATATCTTCAATCTCTTCAAGCGTGGTTTCCTGCTTAACCTCTGGAATCATGAAAGCATTGACATCATATATTATGGTGGGATCCTTGGTTGCATGATGATTAAATATATTTTGGAGTATCTTGGTACAATCTTTCTCGGTATCTGCTGTAAATATATACTTCTCATAATCACCAATTATGATGCAAACCTCATATTTACCTGATTCTTCATTTAAGGATAATTTATAATCGATCTGGCCCTCAAGACAGAGCACATTCTTGGACCTTTTACCAAATGCGTCTGTATATTCTTGGGACTGAATAAACACCATAGATCTTCGTTACTTGATACATATATATAACGATTGTGTTTGGACTTATTGCAAAGGTATATACATTTAAACACCCAAGTATATGTTGTCACAAATTAACTTATGTGATGACGAAAATGTGTAAAAGTGGTTATTATAACCCCCATAATTGACCACTTTTTGGTTGAAATTATACCCTATTTTGTCCATTAAAAGCACTTGTTTTATATATATGAATGAACACACAGATCCACTATGATTGGAATCTTAATTGGGAGTTTCATTGGATTTTTACTTGTCTGGCTTATTTTTAACCTTTGGGACCAGATATTTAGTGTGGAACCCTATGATATTGATGAGGAGGATGCTTGTAATGATCCAATTTTTGATGCAATAAAGTGTCCAAAGTGTGGATGCTATAATTATAATGTGGATTACGTGGATCCGCTATTTAATACTGGTAAATATGGACGTTGCAAAGCATGTGGGTGGACATTCGATTTGCCAGAAGACTCTACACAAGGTATCCTTGAAGCAAAGGGTAACATCCCACGATAAGTATATAAGTTGGTAGCACTCATATTATGGTGCCCAAAAGGTAAGAAACACAGGAGGGAAGATCTTTTCCTTCCGTGTTTTTTATCAAGCATGTTAGGTGGGCCTGTTTTGAGTCGATTGATCTGTTAGGTAACTGCTTTAATTGCACAGCGCGCCGTGTCATTGTAGCGTCCAAAATAGCATATTGTCTATATTGCTCATTGTAAGTAGCAAATTTAGCGCTTGATTCGTTTAAAAGAGTATGTTGATGCAATTGAGTGACGGAGGTTGCAAATTTTGTGTGTAATATGGTGGCCCAACTACTAGTTAGTGTATGGTTTATGAGTTTATATATGTTTCGGCGCAAGTATATATAGCACTTGTATACAAATATTTATATATGTGTAGGAGAGCGTATCTAGACTATCGAGATGTGTTTTGTGCTTTGAACAGGCGAACTTTTGATGTATTTGTGCGGATTTATGAGGATGGGCCCATCGAAAAGGACAAAATTGGCCACGAGAAGATAGTAAAAGAGTTGATAGATGGGGGCTTTGTAATGAAGATTGGTCATGGTCGCGATGTGCTGTATAAGACTACAAGGATTGGCGAGGAGATCTTTGAAAAAGTAGCCGAGTTAGTTGATGGGTGGCACGGTATTGCTCCACGGCATGACACGGTTTGAAAAAGTAGCAGAATTGGTAGATGGCTGGAAGGGTATCAACTCTTCAAAGTAATGCTTTTTTAAAAAATTGTCAAAAATGGGGGGGGAGTTAAGTGAACTCTATGAACTGTTGATTAATGTTAACTACTTTAATCGTTGCCATTGAGGGCTGCGAAAACGTCTACGTCTTTTAACGTATTGCGACCTGCATGCTGAGTGTATGAATAAGCTTTGGTTGAGATCGATTTGATGTATGCTTCTGATGCGTCTATCATTGCCTTGGTTGCGCTGCTGGAGACACGTTCTACACCTGCTTCACGAATGATTCTTTCTACTGTTGCTACTGGAAGTGTCATTTGGTTTTACTCCTATAAGGTTTTCAAGTTTTATGCATCGGCTATTTGCGTAATGCACTCAACTGTTACATTATATAGGTGGGTGGTTGAAGTATATAAATGTTGTGGTGAATTGGTAGCAAAATAGAGTGTTGGTAAGGTTAATTATTACAAAGCGCCATTGGGTGATTATATACAGTGTGTTATATCTTGATCACATACCATACTTTGATGGATTCGCCAGCATATCATCAATCATTGCATTGACTTCTTCTTGGGTCTCAAAACCACTATCATAGATGTAAATTAAGGTTGGAACTGGGGTAGGCGTTGGATCGGGTGTATACTCGGCTGATGGTGGGTAGTATGTAGGGCCTTTAGGGATTCCTACGGCGTCTGCTGCAGCACATAAACCAGCAAATTCATCACATATATACATCATGCTGATCTTACCTATATCTCCGCCACTGAACCAGTCCACATAACGGTAATTGTCGGTGGTATAGCGCTTTGGGTTGTAAGTTAAGCCATGGAGGTTTAAACGCGGTATTATTTGGGCTCTGATTTCATTGGCTACTGCACCTCCGTTAAAGTGGAATTGACGAGCTGATACTTGGGACATGACCTGATCGACGTAAGGCTGGAGGCGTTTAGTTTCTTGTTTGATGTAGTTAGATGTATTGGCTTGATATTTGCTCACGAATATGGCCGGATCCCAGCGATGATCTTGTATTTCGAAGGTGTATTCAAGAGCATATCTATCAGATGTACGAACTTTGAATACCAATTCAATGTCTTCATAATCGTGCTTCACAATTGTGATATGGTGCCATGGCCATTTGAGGGCTTCATAGTTTGCTGGATAGATGTGATGCTGATCGTAGCCAAAGTGGCCCACTGGGATGCCAATTACGCAAGTAGATATGAATGCATAGGTAATGATCGCTATGGGGACCCAAGCCATGAGCCATTCTGGTTTGTAAACTATGCAGATGACCAAGGTAAATAGGAATGCCCCAATTGTCCAGGGAATTAATATGCTTAACATATGGATATTTAGGACAGGTGACTATTTAAAGGTATCGTATGTAGATGACTCTAACGAGTTGTTAGAGCATGCTGATTGCTTGGGTGTAAAAAATAGATGGAGTATGATTACTCTGTGATGGTGAGGGTGTAGATGTCTGATTTGGATTCCTCGATAAACTGTTCGTCCTTGATTGTGCCAAGGAGGAACTGGATTGTAAAGGTCTTTGGGAATGGTTCTTCCACAAATCGCATCGGTATGTCGAATGCATAGGCTTTGGTGCGACCTTCAGTTTTATCAGCAGTATTAGTTGACATGAACTTTTCATTCTTACGGATGGGGACCTGCTGACCATTAAAGAGGAGACCAATTGCATTTGGGGTGGTTGGATCAACGTCATCGAGGGCAAGGAACAGTTTGCCATTCGAATTGCCGACAAGGGCCATTTTGGTCATTGTGAGGTCTGACTGTGGGCCTTTGCCTGGTTTAGTCGTGTTTACAGTTGCGTTTTCAGTATCTGGTGCGATACCTTTAATGATGAAATTTGTCATGGGTTGATTACCTCGAAAGGATTGTATATTACACATAAATAAATCTTTTGAAAGATGTTTACGCATTAAGCCTAGTGGTTGGTTACTCGCCTTTTGGGAAGATGTTCACCGGTACGTCAACCGCATCATCCACCGCAAGGACTAACCGCTCATATTTTTTACCGAGTGCGATGTATTCTTCGTCAGTTACAGTTCCGTCTGCTCTAACTACGAGGAATTCTCTGTAGCCGTCGAGGAACATTTGAATAACCGTCAGGTACTTGTCCGCTCGATTGTAATACTTGACGATTATGGGGGTTATTGCTCCGAGGGCGATGATGGCAGCTCCTAGAATTGCTATTAGATCCATGAAAGGGTATGGGCTTTGTCTATTTATAAATTGTATAGATAGTGTGTTTGTGTTACCAGTGATCATTCATTGTTTGTAGGTGTACATTCTACTGAACAGTAAAGCCTAGTATCTATATAACTATAAAACTCATGCGGCTGTCTCGCATTCTATACAGCAATATATCCTAGTATCTATATAGGACCAAAACTCATGGCCACATGATGGACAGACTCGTTTGGTTTTGATGCGATAGTTGTATATTTTTTTACATTCGTTTGAGCAGAATTGGCCTCTTCCACGTTTGAGTTCATTTGGGTAGACAGGGTGGATTTTACCACAGTGTTCACAAGGTATATGCAACATAAAGTGTTGTGAATATTACCTATATATAGTCGTTTGGTTTTTTATCGGTCGTCCAAATAATTTAAAATAAGCAAACTCGTTGGGTGTTTTTCAAAATTGACAATTTTACGTGCTCTGACCTGCTACTATATACGGACCGGATCTGTGCGCGTTTTTTATTCCACTTCTAATTAACGCGCAGTTAACCCGGCCAAAAATCACTTTTCCAATGGAAATAGACCAGGCCGTGCCGCATTTCCACTGGAACTTGGGTCTGGACAGGAAATACTGGTTTTTCCATTCCAAAAATGATAAGCATAACATATCTGATAACAACAATAATTTGAACTTAACACAATAAAACTTTCATTATAAAAAATCAAAAAAAATAAGTCTCAAACCTGATAAGCATATCAGTCATGATCACACCCTTACATTTTTAGGATACATTTTTGCCATATAATTCCAATGATCAAATGAATCACTTTTCCATATTTCGTATACTTTGAAACCATAACCTCTACCATGTTTCTTGAGCATATACGCTTCTATATCCTTCATATCGTATTGATACTTCATAGGTATTCTATCAAGCCTTGTATATCTTAACCTGATATTACCATATGGATCAACGAGATAAATAAAAATATAATCATTCATTTTAACACCCATAATCACTATCAATCAAATAGAATGATCTTTTTTCATCAGCCATTTTAACATAATCCCAATATAGGGATAATAATTCATCCTTCTTAATTTCTGATAAATCAATCCACTTACCATTATTGAACTCATTAACTCTTTCTTCTATACTATCTTGTAAATTGCCATCATTCACATAAGGATATAATTCCATTAGGAATACTAAATTTTCAATATACGCTTCATTTACATTTTTTGATAATTTTAATCTAATTTCTTTCATTTGAATACCTCCCTATACTCAGGGTGTTTTTGCAAAAATACGTGCACTTTTCGATCATTCAAGATAGCACGCTTCTGTTTTTTCAATTGTGCCAGCTCATTTGATAGAACCTCATACTGACAACGTGACAACAGATCGGACTTATGCTTATAGTAATGCATGAGTGATCTTGTCCGGTTTATTTTGTTATCAAGGTAATGATCAGACATTTTATTCAACCTTCAAAAAGTATTGATTGAAGTCATCCATATTCATACTCTCAACACAGTGATCGATATCGATATACATACTGGTATATTCATTCTTCCAATAGGTATTGCTACGTTCTGATAGTGTCTCTAATAGATCCCATAATGAGGTATCTACTATCTGATCATAATCATCCATATCGATTTCAAACTTTGAACCTATCGCATCTATTAAGTCACTTTTATAAATGTCTTCGAATACTTCTTTTGATAAGTCATATTCTAGATTACTCATATCCTCATCATCAATGAGAGGATATTTATCAAAATTTTCATATATTCCAAATATGGTATCTTTGTAATCTTCATTTGTGATCAATTGATCAATCTTACACCCTGCCATATGTGATCCATATCCACCATATAGATCAATGTGATCATACTCTGATACCAGTATTCTGTGATTACTCATTCCAACCGATCCATGACCCCCATAATCACCATAGGTTGTATAGTCATGAACTATTATAAGTCCTTCAAGATCATCAGCCATTATTCGGTTATATGCAACCTGATGATCTACTCTTTCAAGATCTTCCATCCATATGGCTTTACAGTCATCAGGTATAGTATAGATATAATCACGTGATTCAACACTATACTTATTATACTGATAAAAGGATAAATTGTTTATATCCTTTAATTCATCAATAAATTTTTCATTCATTTTAATAATCCCTCTTAATTTGTTTTCGTTCTTGGGTCGATCATTCTTTTCCCGTTCTAAAATACTCATTCAAACCACCTTTTCTAATTCGATAGGTTCATTCTGACAAGGATAATCTTCATCATACCAGTCAACCCCTAAACAATAAGATAATACATTACCCTTGTCACGAATATAGCCACCATTAGGGAAGCATGGTGAACATGGTGCAGCATAACAAACATATGGTGACTTGAGTATGATCAAGCTATTATCATAGGTATGGTATTCTATCTCATAACCATCCTCCTCATACAGATAGGTTGCATCCATTGATTCATATGAATTATTATAATCTTCTTCAAATGGTTCAAATAATGAATCTATATCGATATTTTCAAAGGTAATATAATTATCCTCACAAAATATTCTGATATGTGATTCAAAATCTTCCTTTAATTGATTCAACCCTTCTTCATAATCTAAATCCTTTCCATGAGTGATAATATCATCAAGTGCGAAATTTGAAACATCATTCCCATATATGGTGCCATAGTGTATTTCTAAACCAGACTTTTCATCAATTATGCTATTAACCATTTCAATCACTTTCCTCATTGTTTTCATCAAGCCATTCATTGATCAGATAATAGACTTCATTCAATTCCATCATGTAACCACCTGATAGAAGGTGGATAGTATCTGATACTTGCCAGAACTCTTCAAGATACTGATCACAATACGATAATCTTGAGATACTACTATCTAACCATGATATCAATTCGTTTGTATAGATAGGTATCAGGTCATCAATATTGAGATCTTCATACTCCTCATTATCATCCATCTCCTGAAGGATAGAATGTATCATCTTATACCTGAAATCATCAGGTAGCATACCACCATGAGCATAGAAAAACAATTCCTGATATGTTTCATTTGTATTGATCCATATACCATTTCTAATATCCTTATATTCCATTCCTTTCAAAATCTTTCTTACTAATACATCTTTTTTCATAATTTTAACCTTCTTTTTAAATTTTAACCCTTATGGGTGTTTTAAAACCTATACTGATGAAAGAGCATAACTCTCACATAAATTATACTCAAATATCCAAAAAGCATAAGCATAAAAAATCCTATGCAACCTTCAATAATCATAATTATTCCTCTTTTATAGGGATATTAAATTTACACGGGGCAACCGTAGTACATCGGATTTCATAAATCCCCGGAGTTATATTCCAACGTGTAATCTCCTTAAATTCATTACATTCTGCACACTTTACTAAATCTTCAATTTTAACTTTTTTAGCTGCTAAAATTTCTGCTAATTTTTTATCAGTTTTGGCTAATTTAATAATAGCAGCTTTGTTTTTAGTGAAGAACTCATTATTACGAGTCTGTTGTTTTTTAGCATAAACATTTTGATTTATCTCATCTGAAAGTTTAGGATCCCATTTTTTAAATTGACCAGTACCTGAATTTAATAAGTTAATAACTAAACTCTTCTTAAGTGATACTTCATCTAAAATCTCTTTACC
>ERZ1026792.1809-NODE-1809-length-12495-cov-4.309023_pt1 | contig 12495 bp, 13 predicted proteins | sample MGYA00520884_ERZ1026792 | MGnify/ENA primary metagenome ERZ1026792 (study PRJEB33270, sample SAMEA104284473) | anaerobic digester metagenome | biome: Anaerobic digester microbiome; feature: mesophilic sludge digester; material: Anaerobic digester biomass... | reverse complement strand
GCGGGTGACGCGGCCGGTTGAGTCGTCTGCGCGTCGTTCATTGGCTGTGATTATAGCTCCTGTCACGCGCCCTGCGAAGGAGGCGCGGCTTTCGCGACGGCCGCGAGAAACTCCCCGGCCTCGGCGGCCGACGCGGCCGCGAGCGCCAAGATTCCGCCCCAGGCCCGCGCGTCGCCCGCAAGCAGCGGCAGGGCGGGGATCTTCTCGCTCTCGGGCGGCGGCGCGAACCGCGGGAAACCGAACCCGGCAGCCCGCGCGGCGGCATCGGCGGCCTGTAGCGCGGCGCCGAGCGGCGCCTCGGCGGGGTCGCACGGCGGCCCGTGATGGGCGGACAGCGCGCCGGCGATCTGCGGGGGCAGATTCCACGCGCCGGCAAGCCACGCGCCGATTTGGGCATGATCGGTGCCTAGCACTCTTCGTTCCGCCTCGTGCAAGGGCAAGCGCTCCTCCGCCGCGAGGGCCAGAATGCTCTCGAAGTCCTGGTGCAGGACGGCGTCGAGCACCGTGATGCCGGTGTCATGGATCAGACCCGTGACGAAGGCCTCCGCCGCCAGGTTCTGGTTGAGCTGCCGGCCGAGGAATTCGCACACGGCGGCGCAGGCGGCCGCGTGGGTCCAGAGCGCATCGCGCGGCGATGCGCCGGCCGGCGGCGTGCGGAAGGCCGATGCGTTGGCGGCGAGGCGCGCGATGCGCTTCATGCCTAGAAGCACGCAGGCGATGCTGAGCGATCCCACCGTCCCGGCCATGCCGAAGGAGACCGAGTTCGCGGCCTTGAGCACCCGGGCGGCGAGGGGGGGATCCTTGGCGATGAGGGCGACCATGTCGTCAACGGTGGCGGCGGGATCACGAGCCGCGCGCAGGGCCGCTGCCGCGACGGCGGGAAGCGTCGGCAGCGCCCCGAGGGCGGCGACGCGGCGCCGGAGGCGGTCGAGCGCGGCGCGGGTGGGACAGACGTTCGGGGCGGTCACGGGCGAAACTCCTCGCGCGGCGGCAGGAAGCGGTCTTCCTGGGCCCGCATGGCGCGGCGCGCGGCGGGGACGCCGTCTTCGCGGCCGCATAGGTGCAGCAACCCGTGGATGCAGTAGCGCAGGAGTTCGCGCTCGGGCGGCTCGCCGAAAGCCCGGGCGGCGCGGGCGGCGGTCTCGGCGGAAACGATGATTTCGCCGGCGACGCCGTCCGCGTCCTCGCCGTAGGGGAAAGCGAGCACATCCGTCGGACCGCGCGCGCGCCGGAAGCGCCGGTTCAGCGCGGCGATGGCGGCATCGTCCACGACCGCCAAGCAAAGGTCGCCGCGCCAGTGGTGGGCGCGGGCCACGGCGCGCAGAGCCGCGCGCACGCGGGCGGCGCGCAGGGGGGCGTGCCTCGCAAGACGCGCGATGGCGATCCGGAGGGCGCGCCGGGGACGTTCGGGGCCGGTTCGCGCGGACGACCCTCGCGCCGTTTTCGCGCCGGGCGCGGATGGCCTTAGGGTTCGGGGTCTCATCGGTTCTGCGATGCCGGCGCCTTCGGCACCGCCTCCTTGCTCTTCGGGTAGGGGATGCGCCCGTGGAAGATCTGCGTGGAGAGCGTTCTCAAGAAACTCTCCTCGATGCGCGAAAGCTCGCGCAAGGTGATCTCCGAGTCGTCCAACTCGCCGTCCTGGAGCCGCGTGAGGATGCCGTTGTGGATCATGTCCTTGAGGCGCGGCGGGGTGGGCTCGGCCACCGTGCGGCTGGCAGCCTCGACGAAGTCGGCGAGCATGAGGATCGCCGCCTCCTTGAAGGTGGGCTTGGGCCCGGGATAGCGATAGAGCTCGATGTCGATGTCTTCCCGGCCGCCCGCCTCGGCCTGGCTTTTCGCGCGGAGGTAGAAGTACTGAATCACGGTGGTGCCGTGATGCATCGGGATCATGGCCGCGACCTTGGGAGGCAGGTTTTCCTCCTCCGCGATGGCCAGGCCGTCCTTGACGTGCGAGGTGATGACCAGGCGGCTCATCTCGGGCGACAGGCGGTCGTGGGGGTTGGGCGACCCCGGGGAGAGGTTCTCGACGAAGTACTCCGGCTTGTACAGCTTGCCGATGTCGTGGTAGTACGCGCCCACGCGGGTGAGCAGCGCGTCGGCGCCGATCGCGGCGGCCGCTTCGCTGGCCAGGTAGGCGACGTTCTGGGAGTGCGTGAAGGAGCCCGGCGCGCGCAGCGCGAAGGTGCGCAGAAGTTCGTTGCTCAGATCGGCGAGCTCGCGCAGCCTACGTTCGGTGACGACGTCGAAGAGGCGCTCCAGCGTGGGAAGCAGGCCGGTGGCGGCCACGCCGCAGGCAAGTCCGTTGGTCAGGCCGCAGAGGGAGTCGAACACGAGGGGGATGCGCCAGATCGATTCCCCGGCGTCCAGCCCTTCCGTGATCCGGCCGGCGAACAGATTGCATATCGTGACGACCGCGACGTGCAGGAGTCCCGCGAAGATGCCGATCGTGATGGGCTGGGACTGGGCGCGGATTCGGCCGGTGGTGATCACGACGCCGATGCCGCCGAGCAGCAGCGCCAGCGTGAGAGTCACTTCCAGCGGCGCGAAAGGAGGCGCGGCGGCGGCCGGGTCGGCGAGGGGCGGCAAGAGGTCGACCGCGCTCATGAAGCCCGTGAAGAGCGAGCAGCCCGCGACCAGGTAGACGGCCAGATGTTTGGAGTACATGAGCGTTGCCGTGATGGCCAGCAGCGGCATGGGCGCCAGAAGATGCGGGAGCCCGAAGAGGAACACGAGCTTGGCCAGCAGCATGTACCCGGCGAGGATGCCCACCAGCCGGTGGAACGAGGCGACTCCATCGATCGCCCGGGGGAAGATCTGCGTGAGGCCGAGCCAGCCGAGGACATTGACGAGGGCGATCATGAGGGCGAGCGCCGCGGTCTGGGGCCCCAGACCGGACAAAGCCGGCGTCCTGAGCCAGCCCTCAAGCACCAGGAACTCGACCAGGAGGATGAAGGCCAGAATGATGCAACTGCGCGAGAGCGTGTTGGAGAACTTCTGCTGCCGGAGCAACTGGTCTTCGCGGCTTTCGGTCTTGCCCAGGGCGAGCTGCTGCCAACGCTTGCGTCGCTGCGTGCCCAGGTTCATGCCTGCCGTCCGTCCTGGCCCCGGTGCCGCTCGTAGGCATCCACGATTTCCGCGACGAGGGCGTGGCGCACGATGTCGCGGCGGTCCAGCGCCGACCAGCCGATGCCCGGCACGCCGGCGAGAATCCGGCGCGCCTCGACCAGCCCGGACGGCTCGCCCTCCAGATCGATCTGGGTGATGTCGCCCGTGACCACGATCCGGGAACCCTCGCCCATGCGCGTCAGGAACATCTTCATCTGCGCCGAGGTGGTGTTCTGCCCCTCGTCGAGAATGATGAAAGCGTTCGCCAGCGTCCGCCCCCGCATGTAGGCCAGCGGGATGACCTCCACGATCTCGCGCTCGATGTAGCGCTTGACCTGCTCGTAGTCCAGGATCTCGTTGAGCGCATCGTAGAGAGGGCGCAGGTAGGGATGGACCTTGGCGTAGAAATCCCCCGGCAGGAACCCGAGGCGTTCGCCCGCCTCGACGGCCGGGCGGCAGAGGACCAGGCGCTTGATGCGACCCTCGCGGAGACAATGGACCGCCATCTTCACGGCGAGGAAGGTCTTGCCGGTCCCCGCCGGCCCGGTGCACAGGACCACGTCGTGCTGCTCCATGGCATGGATGTATTGGCGCTGGCCCTCGGACTTGGCCCAGTGGGCCAGGCCGCGCGAAGCATCCGGCCCGGCCGGCCGCGGGGAGGCGGCCGAGAGAAAATCATCGGGGATCGTGTCGCCGCAGCGGATCTTCGCCAAGAGCCGATCGAGAATGAACATGGCCTCATTGACGGGCTTTTCTTCGCCGCTGACGCGGATGTTGCCGTCGCGGGCCGACACAGTCACGCCCAGGGCCTCGCGAATGGCGCGAAGGTGACGGTCGCGCGGTCCGCACAGGCGCAGGGCCGTCTCCCGGGAGAGATCCTTGATCCACTTTTCTACCATAGGTCGTCCGGTATCGGTCGCCTGCCGCGCCGGGCTCCAGCCTATAGCGTACAGCCTATAGCGTACAGCCTCTACACTCTATCTCGGCATCCCGGCGAGTCTTGCCGAAGTCTACCGGGCCGCCGGCGCGGGGGTCATGACAGAGATATCATACAAATCGTGAGCGCCGGCCCGGCGAAAAGGAGACTGTCGACGACATCGAGCACGCCTCCCAGTTCCGGGAACACGATCGAGGAGTGCTTGACGCCGCAGGCGCGCTTCAGGAAAGACTCGATCAGGTCGCCGGCCTGTCCGATGGCGCCGAGAGCCAGTCCGCCGCCGATCGCGGCGGCGGCTCCGTAAGGCAGGTCGGGCAGGAGCAGGCGCGCGCTCCCGTAGGCCGCGGCGCAGGCGAATACGAGGCCGCCCAGCATGCCCTCGACGGTTTTCTTGGGGCTCACGGCGCAAAGCCGATGGCGGCCCAACAGCCTGCCGGTGAAATACGCGCCGGTGTCGCCGAGCTTGACGACGAGGAAGCACGCCAGGACGAGGGCCTCGCCGTCCTCCAGGTTCCGGAGCTGGAGAAAAAACGCGGGGAGGTATCCCGTGTAGATGACGCCGGCGAACCAGAGGGCGATGTCGGGGAGCGAAGCCGCGGCCGCGCCCCAGCGGATCGCGCAGGCGAACGTGCACAGGAACAAAACCGCGGGGACCGCCGCCGCGTGGAAAAGATGGTTGTGCGCGGGGAGGCAGCACCAGGCGGCGCCGACCAGGGCCGCCACGGCGGGCGCGCCCGCGGCGCGCCATCGGCGCCGCCCGGGAAAGGCCATGGCGGCAAATTCGAGCCAGGCCGCCAGGGCGACGATCGCCACCAGCGCCGTGAAGCAGTGCGCCACGGCGAAGTGGTGATCGATCCACAAGAGGAGCAGCACGCCGAAGGTCAGGGGAAGACCGTGGCGAAGGCGCGTGCGCATGTCACCTCACCGCCCCGAACTTGCGGGTCGTGCGGGCGTAGAACTCGATCGCCCGGGCGAGCTGCGCCTTGCCGAAGGAGGGCCAGAGCGTGTCGGTGAAGTACAGCTCCGTGTACGAGCACTGCCACAGGAGGAAATTGCTGAGCCGCGACTGCCCTCCCGTCCGGATCAGGAGGTCCGGATCGGTCATGGACGGGTCGTACAGGAACGCCCGCAGATCGTCGGGCTCGGAGGCGCGCTCGGGCGCTTGCCCGCCGGACGCCCGGGCGCGCGCGAGGGCGCAGGCCGCGTCCATGATCTCCCGGCGGCTGCCGTAGTTGATGGCCAGGCGGAAGGTGAAGCGCTCGTGCGCCGCCGTAAGGGCGCTCGCGCGGCGGATCGCCGCGATGGCCTCGGCAGGCAGGGGGTCGAGGCGTCCGATGACGGCGAACTTGATGCGCTCCCGCTTGAGCGTTTCCGCCTGCGAGTCGAGATAGCGCACCAGCAGGTCGAGCAGCCGCCGAATTTCGCGGGCGGGACGGCGTTCGTAGTTCTCGCTGGAGAGGGCGTAGAAGGTCGCCTCGAGGATGCCGAGCCTGCGCAGCTCTTCCATGATGGTGCTGATCGCGTCGGCGCCGCGCTCGTGGCCTTTCACGCGGGGCAGGCCGCGCTTCGCGGCCCACCGGCCGTTGCCGTCCATGATGAACGCGATGTGGCGCGGAAGAATCGCCCGCGTCACGGCGGCGTCGCTCGCAACGGCCGGTCGAGGACGATGGTCTGCGCGCGGTCCGGCCCCACCGACACCATGCGGATCGCGCAGCCCGTTGCGGCGCCGATCCACGCGATGTAGTCGCGGCACGGGGCGGGAAGATCTTCGAAACGGCGGCAGTCACCCGTCGGCCGCCGCCAGCCGGGGAAGGTCTTCCACTCGATCGCGGGCGGCTCTTCGGGGAAGGATGCGGGGAGGTGGTCGACGCGGTCGGCGCCGCGGCGGTAGCCGACGGCGACCTTGATTTCCGGGAGCGTGTCCAGGACGTCGACCTTGGTGATGACGAGGCTGTCGACGCCCGCCGTCCACACGGCGCGCGCCAGCGCCGCCATGTCGAGCCAGCCGCAGCGCCGTGGCCGCCCGGTGGTGGCGCCGTACTCTCCGCCGCGCTCCCTTAGGAGGTCAGCGAGAGCGGGCGGCGCCTCGCTGGGGAAGGGGCCCGCGCCCACGCGGGTCGTGTAGGCCTTGACGACGCCGATGGTCTCGTCGATCCGGCGCACGGGAAAGCCGCAGCCCGTGCCGATGGCGCTCGGGCACGTGTTGGAGCTGGTCACGTAGGGGTACGTGCCGAGGTCGATGTCCAGGAGAGCGCCTTGGGCGCCCTCGAAGAGAATGCGCGCGCCCCGGCGGTACAGCCCGGCAAGCAGTTCGCCGGCGTTGACCACGGCGGGCTTGAGTTTCGCTCCCAGCGCGGCCTGCTCGCGCCACAGGGTTTCCAGGTCGAACGCCGGAGCGCCGTAGCAGTGGGCGAGAAGGGCGTTCTTCTCGGGCAGCACGCGGCTCAGCCAGGCCTTGAGCGCCGCCGGGTCGATGAGCTCGGCCACGCGGATGCCGCGCCGCGCGGCCTTGTCTTCGTAACATGGGCCGATGCCCCTGAGCGTCGTGCCGATCTTGTCCGCGCCGGCGCGCTCCTCGCGCCCCTTGTCCAACGCGCGATGGTAGGGCATGACGACGTGGGCGCGATCGCTTATGAACAGCCGCCCCTCGGTGTGGATGCCGGCCTGATGAATCGCGTCCAGCTCCGCGAGCAGGGTCTCGGGATCGATGACCATGCCGTTGCCGAGAATCGCCTGCTTGCCGGGGCGCAGAATGCCGCTGGGCAGGAGGTGCAGGACGTGGGTCTCGCCGCCGAACTTCACGGTGTGGCCGGCGTTGGCGCCGCCTTGGAAGCGCGCGACCGCGTCGCACCCCTCGCAGAGGACGTCGACGATTTTGCCCTTGCCCTCGTCGCCCCACTGGGTGCCGATGACGCAGGCTGTCTGGGGAGCGGACCGGCTCATGCGGGGGACTCCAGCGGCGCGCGGGTGCGCACCATGCGGACGAAGTCATCGAAAAGATAAGCCAAATCGTTCGGGCCGGGGGATGCCTCGGGGTGGAACTGAACCGAGAAGACGGGGAGTTCGCGGTGCCGCGTCCCTTCGTTGGAGCGATCGTTGATGTTGCGGAAGGTCTCCTCCACCTCGGGAGGGAGCGTTTCGGGCACGACGGCGAAGCTGTGATTCTGGCTGCTGATCTTGATCTTCCCCGTGCGCAGGTCCATGACGGGAAGATTCGAGCCGTGGTGGCCGAGCTTCAGCTTTTCGGTGCGCTGCCCCATGGCCAGGGCGAGAAGCTGGTGCCCGAGGCAGACGCCGAAGGTCGGCAAACGCGGGTACAGCTCGCGAATGGTCTCGATGGCGTAGGTGACCGCGGACGGATCGCCGGGGCCGTTCGACAGGAAAAGGCCGTCGGGCTCCAGGGCCGTGATCTCCGCCGCCGTCGCGTGGGCGGGCACGCGCCAGACCTCGAAACCGAGACCGACCAGGATGCGGGCGAGATCCCGCTTCATGCCGAAGTCCATGGCCGCGATCCGGAGGCCGCCGGCGTGCTCGCGGAAATCGGCGTAGGCCCACGGCGTGTGGAAGCCTTCCGTCCAGCGCTCGATCGCCTGGGTCGTGACCGCCGCCACGAGGTCGCGGCCCACGAGGCTGGGCACGGCGCGCGCCTTCCTGACGAGCGAGGCATCGTCGAGGTCCTCGGTGGAGATCACGCCGCGGAGCGCGCCCTCGGCGCGAAGCAGCTTGGTCACGGCGCGCGTGTCGATGCCGGCGATGCCGACGACGTTCTTGCGGGCGAGATAACAGCCTAGGGATTCCTGCGCGCGGAAGTTGCTGGGTCGGAGGGCCAGGTCCCGCACGATGATGCCGCTCAGGCCCACGCGATCGGACTCCTCGTCCTCGCTCGTCGCGCCGTAGTTGCCGATGTGCGGCTGCGTCATCAAGATGATGTGGCCGTGGGAGGAGGGATCGGTGAAGATCTCCTGGTAGCCGGACATGGAGGTGTTGAACACCACCTCGGCGCCGACCTCCCCGGGGGCTCCGACGCTCGTTCCCGCGTGTACGGAGCCGTCTTCGAGGGCTAATTTTGCAATCAAGGTTCCTGCCTGCGCCTGCAGTGGAGAGACCCGCCGGACAGAACTGCACGCGGCCGCGCGGGATGGAGTATAAAAGGCGGTATTATATCCGACCGGCGCGAGCAGGCGCAACGGCCGGACGGCTACTGGAGCGCGAACCGAATGACGCCCTCGGTCTCTTGGAGCGCCGCCATGAGGGCGGCCGGCGCGCCGGGGTCGGGCAGCAGCAGCTCCACGGTGATCGTGAGCTCTCGCGACGACTGGTCGCGGCCCACCGCGAGGGCGGAAGGCGCCAGGCCGAAGCGTTCCAGCACGGATTCGATGCGGCCGATGGTGCCGTGTAGGCTCTGCGCCCTGATCGACAGCGTGCGCCTGCAGCCGGCGGGCGGGGCGGCCGCCGGAGCGGCGCGGAAGCCGCAGGCGGCGCGGGCGAGGACGACGAGCAGCGCGAACGCGGCGCCGAGGAACGGCAGGCCTTGGCCGGCCAGGAGGCCGGCCAGCGCGGCCGCGAAGGGACGGGTCGCGTCGGAGGCGCGCGGGGCCGCGAAGCGCTCGGCGATGCCGATGGCGCCGCCGATGGCCGGCATGGCGCAGGCGATCGCCGCGAAGCCGGCGCCGTGGAGCTCGGCGGCCATCGCCGCGGCGCAGGCGCCGAAGGCGAGCGCGAAGTCCTGCGGGCGGCGTCTCGGGAGCGTCAGGCAGGCGGCGAGAAGGCCGCAGAAAAGCAGGCGTGCGGCGATTTCAACCGCGAGCATGAAGGGTCCTTTCATCCCCCGCCGGCGGCGGCGCGGCGGGAATGCGCGGCAATTCCCCTGTTGCCGCACGGAGTATACACTGCGTCCCGCGGGCGGACAAACCGGCGGCGCCCGCGGCGGCCTGCCGCGGCGGCGTGCCGTGTTTCCGGACCCGCGCCCTAGGCGCGGCGGGCGGGGCCTCTCTTTCGCGGGGCGGTTTCCGGAACTATGCTTGTCTGGGCGCGCGCGGCCGCACGGAGCGGCCGCCGCGGATCGGAAAAGCACCGAGGGCGCATGGACATTACCGCGTTCGATTACGAGCTGCCGCCGGAGCTGATCGCCCAGCAGCCGGCGCCGGTCCGCGATCGCGCGCGTCTGCTCGTCGTCGACCGGCGGGCCGGAACCTTCGGCGAGGGCGTCTTCGCCGATTTGCCGGGGCTCCTGGCTCCGGGCGACGTGCTCGTTCTGAACGACTCGCGCGTCATCGCGGCTCGGCTGGCGGCGCGGCGCGCGACGGGCCGCGCGGTGGAGGTGCTGCTCCTCGGCCCCGGACCCGGCGGCAACTGGCGGGCGCTCGTGCGCCCCAGCAAGGCGGTGCGCCCGGGCGAGGCCGTGCTGCTTCCCGACGGGCAGGCGCTCACGGTGGGCGCGCTCGAGCCCGACGGCGAGAGCCGGGGCATCGCGTTCCCGCCCGGCGCGGATGCCTTCGCGATCATGGAGCGGTTCGGAGCCCCGCCTCTGCCGCCGTACATCCGGCGCCCGCCGGGACCGCGGGACCGCGGGCGGTACCAGACCGTCTATGCGACGGAGCTTGGCAGCGCGGCGGCGCCCACGGCCGGCCTGCACTTCAGCGAGGATCTGCTGGCGGCCTGCGCGGCGCGCGGCCTCAGGATCGCGCGGGTGACGCTGCACGTCGGCATCGGCACGTTCCTTCCCATGCGGACCGACACCGTCGAGGCGCACCGCATGCACGCCGAGCACTGCGCGGCGCCGGCGGCCGCGCTCGCGGAGATCGAGGCGGCGAAGGCCCGCGGGAACCGCGTCGTCGCCGTGGGGACCACCGTGGTGCGGACGCTGGAAGCCGCGTTCCTGAACGGCGCGCCCCGGGAAGGGTTCGCGGGTTGGACGGATCTGTTCATCAGGCCGCCCTTCGAGTTCAAGGCGGTGGACGCCCTCGTGACGAACTTCCACCTTCCGCGGAGCACCCTTCTCGTCCTCGTGAGCGCCTTCGCGGGGCGCGAGCTTGTCCTGCGCGCCTACGCCCACGCGATCGAGAAACGCTTTCGGTTTTACAGTTACGGCGATGCCATGCTCTTCGTCTGAAGACACGCCGCGCGCCCCCGGGGGGCGGCACTTTCGCTGCTGGTCCTGCGGCCGGGGCCTCGCGCCCGCGGTGGTGAGGGCCGAGGGGTTCATCGAACCCCGTGAGGAGCGGCGCGGGGGGCCTTTGTTCCGCTACGCCTGCCCGGCGTGCGGCTTCGAAAACCTGTGCGAGACCACGGCGCGCGGCACGTTCTTCGCATCGCCGCCTTTCCAGCCGACGCTGATCGACTGGTTCTTCAGCAAGCTCGAGCCCCACAGCGCGGAGACTTTTCTCAGGGCGGCGGCGTGGTTCCGCCGGGAGGCGGAGCGCCGGCGGTATGTATTCGAGCGCGACGGGGATTACCGGTACTCGTCGCGGTGGGAGCGGGTGCGGCGTTTCTTCGCGGCGCGGGCCGAAGAGCCCGCCTACGGCGAGGAAATCGGCCAGGCCTATGCCGCGCCGGGCGTGCCGTCACCCCACGAGATCCTGGGGCTGGCGCCCGGCGCGGGCGCGGCCGAGGTGACGCGCGCGTTTCACAGGCTCGCGGCCCGGTGCCATCCGGACAAATTCCACTATTTGGGTCCGGAGGCCATGCGGCGGGCGGAGGAGCGCTTCAAGGAGCTGCTGGCCGCGTACGAGAAGCTCCGGGCGGGCCGGTGATGGGCGGAGCGCGCGCCTCGCCTTGCCCTTGGCGCCGGCGTATAATGCGCGGCCGCGGGCGTGCCGCGCCGCTGACGGGAGGAAACGGCCATGGGCGCGAAGGAGAGTCTCGAGGCGCTGCGCCTGGAGGCGGAACGTCTCCGCGCTGAGCTCGATTACCACAACTGGCGTTACTACGTCCTCGATGATCCCGTGATTCCGGATGGAGCCTACGATCGGCTCATGCGGCGTCTGGAGCGGATCGAGGCCGCGCATCCGGAGCTGCGGACTCCCGATTCGCCCACGCAGCGCGTGGGCGCGCCGGCGGCGGAGCTCAGGGAGCGGCCGCCGGTGACGCATTCCGTGCCCATGCTGAGTCTTGAGAACGTCACGAGCCGCGAGGAGCTGGAGGAGTGGATGGGGCGCGTCGCGGAAGGTCTGGGCGCGGCGCTTCCTCCGCTCACGGTGGAATACAAGTTCGACGGCGCGGCCATCGAGGTCGTCTACGAGCGCGGCGTGCTGGTCCAGGCCTCGACCCGCGGGGACGGCACGGTGGGCGAGGATGTGACGGCGAACGTGAAGACCATCAAGGAGCTTCCGCCGGTGCTCGCGTTGCCGCCGGCGCGGACGCCGGCGCGGTTGGAACTGCGCGGCGAGGTGTACATGATGAAGGCCGACTTCGCGGCCTTGAACGCCCAGGCCGAGGCCAAGGGCGAGAAGCTCTTCGCCAACCCGCGCAACGCGGCCGCCGGTTCGCTGCGCCAGAAGGACCCACGGGTCACCGCAAGTCGCCCGCTGCGGATGCTCGTCCATGGTCTGGGCGCGCGTCGCGGCTTCGAGGGTGTTGACGAGCAGCATCGCGCGCGTCATCGGCCCGACGCCTCCCGGCACCGGCGTGATCCAGCCGGCGGTCTCGGCGCAGGCATCATAGTCGACGTCGCCGACGGTGATCATTGCGCCATGTGCGGCGCGGTGGGCAGGAATCGGTGGCGCACCCGGCTCGGCGGCAGAGGTGACGGTCGAGCCGTGCATGGCTGGCGGCCGGTTGCGGCCGAGGCAAGGAGTTAGTCTATGGCGAAAAAGCCGGTTTATCGAAAACCCCCTCGGCCGGTTACCCCGGCGCAACCGACAACGGAGACGCGCGGCCCCCGCACGAATCCCGATGCGCTTGCCGTCGATGGCAAAGTGCTGGAAGCGCTTCCAAATGCGATGTTTACGGTCGAGCTCGATGGCGGTCAGCGTGTGCTGGGACATCTTGCCGGCAAGATGCGGAAGAACTACATCCGGGTGCTCCCCGGGGATCGGGTCACGGTCGAGCTTTCGCCGTATGACCTCACCCGCGGACGCATTACGTTCCGCCATCGGTAGTTCGAGACCATTCTGGGAGGAATCCACGCAGTAAGCCTGCATCATCATATCATGCTCGGTCTGGAGCGTGTAGTTCACCTGCTTGGGGTTCTTTTTGAGTACCAACGTGAGCTCCATGCTCTCGCCGGCGTGGGGTTCGACGATGATGGACTCCTGTGCATATGCATTGTCTACCGTCGCCATGCCGCCGCTTAATAAGCCGAGCTCATTTACAAAAACGGTGGTGCGCGCCCAATTCCCTGTCGAATCAAATTGAAACGCGGGAACCTCTATCGTAAACTGACCCTTAATGTCGGTTGTCACAAAGTCACGGTTACGGGAGGTTTGAATATCAATGAACGGAACGGGCTGCCC
>ERZ1026792.1807-NODE-1807-length-12498-cov-9.417266_pt1 | contig 12498 bp, 22 predicted proteins | sample MGYA00520884_ERZ1026792 | MGnify/ENA primary metagenome ERZ1026792 (study PRJEB33270, sample SAMEA104284473) | anaerobic digester metagenome | biome: Anaerobic digester microbiome; feature: mesophilic sludge digester; material: Anaerobic digester biomass... | reverse complement strand
AGGTTCGCTGCCAAGCGGGTTGACTTATCTTTATTTAAATGGCACTAACATCAATTGGACGTATTCAGGTTCGCTGCCAAGCGGGTTGACTTATCTTTATTTAAATGGCACTAACATCAATTGGACGGCATTTGATGCTTCAGGTTCAGGGAATATTACTACTTATTATAGATTACTTGATTTTGTAACAACTGCTTTTTCGGTTACGAATTTCATTAGTCTATTACAGTCAATGGTAAGTAGGGTTGGCGGTTTACCTACCACTTGCATTATTAGTGATTATGATAATAATCCTACTCCTGATGAGATTAAAAATGCAACTCCTAATCAATCCGGCACTGATGCGGAAAAGGCAAAACATTGGGTGGAGCAGTTAAGGTCTGTGAAGGGAGTTACCTCATTAATTTTAAATAATACAAATATTAGTTAATATGAAAGAATATGTTTTAGTAAATAATGGTAATGTGATTTATCGTTATAGTTCATTTGTTAAACCTACAATAAATGAGATTAAAGGCTTTATTTATGAGGTTCAAACGTCAGTTAAGCCTGCTATACCTGTAGGTAAGAAGGTTGTTGAGATTTGGACAATAGAGGGTGATAAGTATATTCAGGGTTGGGAGTTAGAAGATGTTACATTACAAGACACATGGCATGATCAGAATTACCCTAAAAGGATAAAGATAGCCATGCATGATATTAATACAATATCTACTTTACAGGAGTTTGTTAGTAAACTTATACTTTGGTGGATGATAAAAGGTTTAAAACATTATTCTGATAATGATTATGCTTATTTTTATTGTAACTTTATTTATGAAGAACATCAATCTATTATTGATCAGTTTGGTCAGTACATAGTTATTGAGAGTTTAGAATGATGTAAAATTATTAATTATGGAAAGATTTAAAAAGTTTATAAAAAAATATTTGCGTGAGCTTATTTCTGATAAAAAGTTGAAAACGGCTCTATGGCAAATTGCCAATACAGCATTAGTTTTGTTCATAACTTATTTAAGTGGTCTGCAGATTCAAAAGCCCATTTGGATAGCAGTTATTTCTGTGATCATAGCTATTTTAAATTTCACAACAAAGTTTATAAATATAAACTATTTGCAAAAAGATATCTATTAATGGAACAGATGGAACAGGAATATATAATAGCCATTGAATTATTGAAAAACAATCAACAAATAATGAATGAGAAGATGGATGCTATTCGCCATGATTTGACGAAGGGTTTTGAGAGTGTTGAAACAAAGATAAGCGAATTACGAACAGAGATGAATGAGATGGATACTCGTAACGAGAAAAAGTATGCATCTATTTTAACTGAAAGGATTGTTTATGGTATGGTTGGGATAATGATTTCCGCCATAATAGTTGCTTTATTAGCGTTAATAATAAGATAAATTAATTAAATTAAAAATTTAATATTAATACATGTATTTATGAAAGTGTTAACATTTGCAGGTCGCACTGGTTCTTTACCTCTTGACATTAAGATTGTTGAGAGGGGTGAGATAATTAAGGGTGCGGATGATGGGGATAAGATCATCTCCTATTTTACAGTTGAGGGAATAAACTATGCTTCTCACTATGGTATTTGTTCATTACGTAACGGTACAATAGGCAAGGCGATGGAAGATTCTCGTTTGCCTGTTCGTACAGGTTTTTTAAAAGGTGATGCGTTTAATTATGCAGTTTATCATAAAGGAAGGTTTAACAAGGTTAATTGGTTAAGAAGTTATTCTAAGGGTGGCCATACTTTGTGGGAAGGGGAATTGGGAGAGGTGGTTGATGTAAGGGATAATCCTTATTACTCCTTACCTCCTTATTGGCCTGATACCGATAATTGGGTAACAAAGCCATACGGGGCAGTGCCTACAACAGCCTTCAAGGATCGTTATTTGTATAAGTATATAAAATTTATCGAATGGTTTCCTTTGTATTATACAAAAGGGAGTATGGGGATGGAGATTGTTGAGGGTAATGGGAAATTTAAGTTGGATAAGCGAAATATTTCAAATTCAACTTACATATTTAGCAAGAATGATATTGAACGTGGGCAGATAAAATTAAAATTCACATGCGTTCCTCTTGTCAATTCCGGAAGTACAGACACTGAACGTATCCTTACTTTAAGGTGGTAAATTCCATGCAGTTACTTAAATATATAATTTTAATTTCTTTATTATTTACTGCCTGTTCGCTCGAACGGCGATGTTTGAAAAGGTATCCGTTGCCTTCTACAACTGTGATAACGGAGACGGTTGAGGTAGTTGTTTATCGAGATACAACAGTTTATGTTTACATACCGGCAGATACTATTTATCACACTGATACGATTTTAGTAAAAGACGACGGTATCAATTATCCATTACAGCGTTTAGATGTTGATTATGCTTATTCTATTTTCCAGATAAGGAACAACAAACTTGATTTTCGTTTATTTCAGAAAGATGCTGTTATAGCTCAAACGATTAATAAGGCAATAAAAGAAAGCTCAACAATTGAAAAAGAAGTTGTGAAAGAGCCTTATCCTGTGCCGGCAAAGATAACATGGTGGCAACAGACCATGATTTACTTAGGTTATGTTTTATTTAGTTTGATAGTCCTTTTTTTAGGATGGTTTGTAATAAAATTTTTATTAAAGATTTAGATTTTATGACACAGCAAGGCATTATTGAGGAGGTGAGAAAATATTTTCGTATTGAGGAGCTGGTATGTCCACATACATTTAACAAGTTTGGTGAATCGTCATGGAGATTTTTAAATACTGGATATTTACATACCTTACTTGTTTTACGTACAGAGGTTCTGGGTGTTCCTATGACAATGAATGATTATGTATTTGGCGGAAATATTACTCAAAGGGGATTAAGGTGTAATTTGTGTGAACTTGTAAAGAAGAAAACGTTTGCTAATCAGATTTACCTTTCGGCTCATTGTTTAGGTAATGGTGGCGATGCCGTGTTTGATAGTATTACTGCCGTTGAAGCAAGGGCTATAATAAAAGATAAACAAAAATTGTTACCTTATAATATAAGAATAGAAAAGGATGTGTCATGGCTTCATTTTGACACTTACGATGCCGGTGTTAAGGTTTACGAATTTAATGGATAAACAATTGTTTCTAACAAAACAATAATACACTCCTCATGCTTCTCATAGAGAGCACACTTGAGGAGTTTTTTTTTATCAATTATTTAGAAAATCATTTTTTGCATAATTTATTATTTTAGCAATGTTTGGTCAACTGCTTTCATTGTGCATGTACAGCTCCCTCTGTTTTATGAGGGAGCTTTTTTGTTTTGTTTAATATTTCTTTTTTGTTCTTTTCTTTTAGCTTTTTCGGCTATACGTCTATGATTATTTGCAACAGAGGCGTAAAAGTCAACAAATGTTTCATCGCCACGTTTAATGAGTAATACGTAAGCGAACACTGTTAGTGCTATTCCTATAGTAAGGCGAATAGTGTCAGGGTCATGTAGTATATCTTTTACTATTTCAGTAACTATTTTCATAAAAAAGTAGATTAAAGTTAATTAAGTGTGATATTTTGTTCTTTTCTTCCTTTTTTTAAAGAATCTTCTTGTAAAATTTCGTAGCTTTTGAGTGGAACAATGATTAAAATTTCTTCTTTATCTTTCTCATTTTTATCTTTCTCTTTAAGTTTGAATACCAATGTTTCAAAAGCATGTAATTCATTTGTGATTGACAAAAATTTGTCTTCCATCACTTCACAATAATTCATGTCAAAAATAGTTTGAAACATTATTTTTAAGTTTGTTTTCAGTGTTTCTATCGTTTCTTTTTTGGAAGAAAAAAAACTTTTTTTCTCCATCTCAGCTTTAACAAGTTGAATAAATTCAAAATATTTATCTTTCATAATTTAATTAATTTTTAATTTTTATTTTTATTTAATCTTTCCATGACTGATCAATCTTTAGGACGTATTCGAGTATATCTTTAACGTCGAAATTCCAAAGATCTGCAGTATTAATATCAATTTCTGTATTGCATACGGAAAAGGATGGTTGTGTAACACTGCTTCCAGGTAGATAAGCTACATACCATGAAAACGTAATCGAGAAGAATAATCCATCGTCGGAATAATCAACCGTTACGTATTGTCTTCCACTATATTTTTTCAGTTGTGAAAGAGCTTCTTGTTTTATTGTACTTACTATTTCTAATAAATAGTCTTGAAATTTCATCTGTCAATAATTTCAGTTTTTATATCAGTAATTATTGGTAACGAATTTCGTTTTCCAATTTTTATGAATGATAACACTTTTTCAAGTGCTTTTTTTTCACTTGAGATGTTATCAATAACGATGGAGTGGGGATATTTTTCTTTTTCACTCCATTTTAGTATGCAACATACTTTTATTGTCATTATTTTTTTAAATATGTTTTTATTATTTGTTTAAACCCATCAAATGAATAACAAACCTCACATTTATAATTTTGTTCTGTGAGTTTGTTCATCATTATTTTTTGGGCTATTGTTGGTTTGTTGTTTCCAAACTTCATTTCAATAAATAGTCCGTTATGTTCTGAAGATGGCACAGAAAGAAATAGGTCTGGGACTCCTTTTTGTACTCCTTCATTTTTCAGCTTTTTTGCTGTTATTTTGTTTCGTAATCCTCCATTAGGAATTGCAAAAAGCAGTTCTTTAATATCATTATACTGAAGACGAAACCACTTAACGCATTCCTGTTGAAGAATACTTTCATGTTGGTTAGTATTTTTTCTTTTACTATTTTTCAGTATTATTTTTTGATGGTTCATTTTACTCCCCCTTCTCTTTTCCTTTTTTCCTCTTTATATAATTTATTATTTTCATTCAACTTTTTTGCTTTATAGAGCAAAAAAAGTAATGCCCCTAACAGGCTTAAATAGATACTGATTATTATTATCATTTTCATGGCGATTTTTTTTTAAGAAAAAGGGTCGTTAATATCCCAATCGGGGTCATCTGCGAATAAATCTTCCATGTCATCATCAGGTTTATTTACTTTTGAAGGGAAAATTTGCACTTTCTCTTTTGGAGGTGTATCTTCTACTGTATCTTCCACTTCTTTCTGAAGAGTATTTTTCATGGTATCAATAATGTTATCTTGTATAAAATAAGAAAAATAGTCGTTTAAATAGATTTGAAGTTCTTTATCTTTTTCGACTGCAATAGCTTCAATTTCATCTTTAAACTTATTTTCCAATGGTTTATTTTGAAATTCGGGAATTAGGTAATTTTTCCCTAATCTTGTTATCTTAACAAGATTATTTATTTCGATAACCCCTGTATAGGGGTTTTTAATACTTTCCACATAGTTAGCAAGTGCCAAGCCTTGCAATTCTATTTTTACAATTTTTATTTTATAATTTTCATTTTCCTTGATGTGCATCAAGGCATATATTATTTTGATCCAGCGGCCTCCGGCGGCTTTTACTTTGTCTTTAATTTCGTGCCACTTGCCGGTTATAGGGAAGTCATTACCTCCTCTATTTCTAACTTTTACTTTAAAGTGTCCAGGCTCAGTGCCTTTCCACATGTTTGAATATATTCCACAATCGTACTTTGTGCTCCATCCTTTCACAGCTTGGAGTTCATCAAGCACGATAAAAGATATTGGCGGGGGTAATTCCCCCGATTCTTTTGTTATAAGGTTTGTAGTTTTAAACAAACCTTCCTCTGCCCTCCATTGCATAATTATCTGTGCAGGATCGGACGTTCTGTTTTGATATTTTGATCTACTCATAATAACATTGGTTTAATTATTTATTTACAACATTAATTTTTTTTTTTAGAATTTCGTTTAATTCTTTTTTCATTATAATTGATTTATCATCTTCTTTATTTTCTTTTTTTGTTGGGAAAGAGATAAAGAATGTGTTTTCCGTGTCAATTTCTTCGATCGAGGCTGTTGTTCCGTATGCAATGCCAATTCCCATTTTGGCTATTGCTCTTGCGGTGGAGCATGTTTCGGCTACTTCAGCCGCAAACTTACCCCACATTGTATCTTCTATTTTTTTACAGGAATGTCCTGTAAATAACAATGATTTCTGTTGGTAAGGGGATTCTCCTATAATAGGTATAGTAATAGTTGTTATTGCATGCCAGCTAACAATTTCTGGCACATAATTTAAAACTGTTTCTATTGAATAGACTGGGTATATCCTTTTTAGGGCTAACAGTCTTTCGTTAGCTGAAGAAAAATACCCATCTTGGGTTTTGTAATACTTTATCCCATCTTTGTCAATTTTTATATCTGTATTCATAATTTTGTGTTTTAATTAATTAATTGGAAGTATCTTTCATTTGCATTATAAACGCCTTTTTTTGTTTTATCTAATTTTTTTAAGATAGTTTTATCTTTAAGTACGCTTATCGCCCTTCTAACGGACGTTAGCGGCCAATATTTGTTATTGGCAATACAGATGTAATAAACCTCGCTTGCCGTTAAAGGTTTATTTTCTTTTTGGAAGATGTTTTTAATAAAATCTTCCTGCGATAGAGCTTTGTTTTCTCTTATTGATAGTTCAGGTTCTTTTGTTAGGTTTGTATTAAAAAAAGTCATTTTTCAACAAATTTTTTTGGATTAATTCGGTTATTTGATTTTTATTAAATTTTATTTTTAAATTGTTTCCCAATTGAGGAAGTGTACTTCCTTTGCGTACAAAGTAGCGCAAATTTCCTTCTTCCTCAAAATCTATATATTCACAATTATTGTGAAGAAATTCGATGAGAATTTCATTTTTATTTTTTTGTTTTATTTCGTTTAGTGTTGAAATAATTGATGCTATATAAGCATCTTTTTTACCTTTTTTCAAAAGTGTTTCAGACCCCATAATAGAGGTTTTATTTTTTCTATAGTTTTCCTTAACGAACATTTCGGCTGTTTTATTACTACCGACTTTTGGTTCAAGCATTTGAATTTGATGCTTACATTCGTTATAATATTGTTCATCGCCGACCATTTGTGCTTTTTCCATTTGTTCTACCCATTTTTTTGCAGGTAAAACATGGTCATACCAAAATTTATATGTTTGGTCAATGATAAGTTCACAAATCTCGTAATTTATTTCAAATGGGAATACATCTAAGTATCTCCCATTTTTCAATATTGCCAATTCTCCATAGTCAGCCTCTAACAGCAGTAAGGCTGTGTTCAATTGTGTTAAATAAGATGGGTCTATTCCGGCTTCCCATTTTGCCGCTGAGAACCCTTCTGTTGTTTTTATTTCAAGTACACCCTCTTTTTCGAGAGGCTTGCCTGTTATTAGACTAAAACCACCTTTTTTATTTATCATCCTATCTACATTAACGAATAGCCAATCATACATTTTGTTTTTGACTATTGCATTTAATTTTTTACATCGTCTTATAATTTTTCCATTGTTTATATTATTAATGTAGCTTGGATTATTATATTCATCTTTTTTCCCATCCCATCCTTGCCAGCACATAGCTACATATTCTTCAAGGTTTCTACCATGGAACATTGCTTCATTATCTTTTATAGGTTTTTTAAAACCTAATTTTTGATAAAAAAGCACTAATGGGTCGGAATAGTCATCCGCATAAAGTACTGTTCGTACTTCTGATGCGCCAATTCCGTTTAACCTGAATTGATGCCATTTCTCGCTTCGATAAGGTATTTGATATCGTTCGATATTTGTTTTTTGTTTTTTTTTCATGTTTATTTAAATGTTTGTTTTTTGTTTTAACATTCGTAGATTCTATGTTACCTGCAAGGCTAACATCCTGCATCACAAGTATAATTTGGCGTTTTAATTCCCAACATAATTCTGAAAGTTCCGATAACTACTGCATAAGTAATCATATCATCTGACTTCCACTTTCTAAATCCTGTTGAATATGCTTTATGAACACCAGGAACTTTTTTGGCAGTTTTAGGAAATTTGTTAAACGCCAAATAATACTTCTTGTTTTGAAATGCTTTATACATTATTTGTTTTTTGTTTTTTTTTCATGTTTATTTAAATGTTTGTTTTTTGTTTTAACATTCGTAGATTCTATGTTAGCGTTCAGTTTGCAGAAATTCCTTAAATGGTTTTTTGCAACGCCAACACTCATTTTTACTCTTAACCTTTGCAGGCATTTCACACGTGCAAACCGAAACGCTAACATTTTGTATAGGTAATGCGGGTTCGGTTCTCGTATCGTCACCGCTCACTTTGTGCCGTTGTTCAACCATATCCATAAGTTCGTAAATTACTCCGAGTTGTTCTTCGCTAAATTCCTGTGTTACGCTTGTAAAGTTTCCGAATCTATTTAAAGCGTCTAATAACATTTGTTCTTTATTCATAATCGTTCGCTATTTAAGTTATTTAAAATTTATCTCTCGTTCGGGCATCGGTGCGTCATTTCCGCACTACCCATACAATTTACCGTTAAGTAACTCCTCCGCTTTTAATTTCTTCTTCTCAATATCTTCAATTAAATAACCCCGCAGGCTTCTCTCGTCATGTGAAAAAAATCGTGCTTCATTAAGCATTTGGCGAAACAAGTTCATAAACTCAACCGTTGCCTCTGCTCGTTGTAAATCTGATAAACCAGCCGCTAACACACGGTTAGTGCAATTGCCGTTTTCGATAGTATTCGTAGTTTCTGCCAAGCGGGGTCTCAACTGCCTGATCGGCAGTTGAGACCCCGCTTGGCAGCGAACCTGAATACGTCCAATTGCTAACTTTACATTAACTGCCTGATCGGCAATTGAGACTCATTACGTGTTAATGTATGTATCTGACCATTGCTAACTTTACATTAACTGCCTGATCGGCAATTGAGACCTTTTTTCCTCTTTATATAATTTGTCATTGTCATTCACTAACTTTACATTAACTGCCTGATCGGCAATTGAGACTCAATCGGATAGCTCGGAAGATAGATAGTTACTTTCGCTAACTTTACATTAACTGCCTGATCGGCAATTGAGACTAAACAAAGCTAAAGTCTCTAAAAGTCAGTTTGCTAACTTTACATTAACTGCCTGATCGGCAATTGAGACTATGTTTTTACTATTTGTTTAAACTCATCAAATGACTAACTTTACATTAACTGCCTGATTGGCAATTGAGACCCGACCCTATTTCATTTCAAAGAACTTTTTCTCTAAAAAAAGGGAACGGGGTTTTATTTCCGTTCCCTTCATTAACACAAATAATTAAAAAACCCACATTGCAAAGGTAATAATATTATTTTTTAAAAAACAAGTTTTTAATGAATATTTTTTTAAATATTTTTTTAAACATATTGTTAATTTGTCTAAGTGTGTATGATTATCAATAAGTTACATCATTATTTAGAATGGTTATAAAATAGAAATTAAATGTTTAATAAATGATTTTTTTAAGTTAAACATTCGTAAATTTTATGTTATACACAAGGTGGCTCAGGAAGTTCTGCCCAATGGGTAACATCATCTTTAATTGAGTTCCATCTCCATTGTTCAAAATGCCCTTTAGCACCTATCCAAGCACCTTCGGCAACCCCACCACTTTTTGAGTATAACAATATGCAAAATCCACTTTCGGGCATTTTTTCTGTAATAGCCACCCAGTTTATAACAGCAGGTTTAACCAATAAAGGTTTCCTGCGAAATCGGTCTGTAATTCTTTTAATTAAGTTCATCGTATTTTGATTTATTTGTGTTTCAATTTCCTTTACTGGTAAAACCTGCAAAACGTTAGCGGTAATGCTAAAAACCGCATCGCCGACAGGCAATCTCATAATATTTAGGTTCTTTTTCAATACCGATAAATTTACGGTTAAGTTCTTTTGCAGCTAATGGACAAGTTCCGCTTCCCATTGTGTTGTCCAAAACAACATCGTTTTCATCAGTGTACGTGGATATTAAATATTTCATCAGTTCTTTTGGCTTTTGGGTTGGGTGCAATGGTTTTTGTTCAAAAGAAAATTCTATTAAATCAGTTGGATAGTTTGTAAAATCTTGCTTATATGAATTTGCCCTTGATGGTCGTTTCCCTATTGTACTTTGACTTGGTACACTATCATTTTTAGGTGGTCGTATTTTACCACATTCAATAAGTCCTTGTGGGTTGTACTTCATCATATTTTTGCTTCCATTGGCAATTTTACCTTTACTAAATACAACTACATCTTCAAACTTTTTCATAGGAGCATTTTTCGCATTAAAAAAAGAAGAAGGCTTTACTTTATTCCAGTGCCAGTTATATTTATAAAGTTTAGTATTGCTCATTATTAAAGCACTTGTAAAAGGTTGTTGAGCAGTCAAGACTATTGCACCATTATCGGTAATTATTCTTTCGTATTGTTCCCAGAGTTTGTCAAAAGGCAAAATACTATCCCATTTGCAAGCGGTCGTTCCGTAGGGCAAATCAGCTAATATTAATTGAATTGACTTGTCAGGTATCAAAGGCATAATCTCCAAGCAATCGCCTTGAAATAAAGCACTACCGCTAACATCGGCTATATGCAATAGCGGTTTCGGTGCGTTCTTTAACATTTGTTCTACTATCATAATTTATCCGTTATTTAAAGTTTTGTGTTTCAAAATCCGCTACTGCACATAGCCTCGTAACGTTAGCCGACACCCAATAAACAGACACCGCACCCATTAACTGATTTTAAAATCGGAAAATTAGGCACTAATCCCACAAAAAAATGTAACTTTGTGGTTAGACAAAATTTTGACATTAAAAAAATGAATAACAAAATTGCAAAACCCTTTTTGAAATGGGCAGGCGGAAAAACTCAACTTGTGAACGATGTGAACTACCCACCCACGCTAAAGCGATGGGATGGGTAGTTCACTTTCATTCTAATTTTTTTCGTCCATACTTTTAATTAATTTTCATGATTTTTCCCAACTCTTTTAAGACATTCTTTAATAATTACATTTTGCAGAAATAAGATTGTTCAATTTTTTCCGAGAGTGCAAAAAAAATAAAATCATGCTGCAAAATAGATGTTATTACATTTTCTTTCATACACTTTTTTATTAATGAGAACAAACCTATTTACGATTTCAGGATTCCCTTTCAATAGAAACGAAAGGTCTTTTATTTCGCACAAGTATTCGTGCCTTCGTTCTATGATAAGGAGGCCTTTTTTTTCTAATTCCAGCATTCTTTGGCAGGTTGATGCTGGGGATTTATAACCTAAAATCTTCTGGAGCTTTCTTACGGAGATGGAGTATTTAGAGTTTTGGAGTAACGCTTTGCAGTATTTTGTCAGTCTCGCAGGCACTCTTCTTTTACCTTCTCTATACATCTGTTGTTGAAGACAAGGTTTGAGGTAGTACAAAATGCACAACCTCATGAGTTCCAACTTGTTTAGGCATCTAAAGGTTATTTTTTTAATACCTAAGTTAGGAGTGTATTTGGCATACAAAGTGTTTAAGGAAGTAATTCTGTAGGCTGTGTACGTTGGTTTGAGCCAACCGTTAGCCGTCATTTTATTTATTAGTCTTTGTAGTGTATCTTCTTTTATGCCTAATTCAACGGCAATAGCAGGTATTTCGGAACGTTTAAATGAACCCCCTGCATTATCATTATTTATTTTTTTCTTAATTAGTTTACCGTTTTTTCCTTTAATAATTTTTTCTCCGGAATAAACATTTTTTCTAAATTTTATGTAGATAAACTTATTAAATGTATCTAACAACCCCAAACTGTTTAGAGTTCCATAGAATATTACAGTTTTTTGGTTGTTAGTCATTTTGCTAAAAGGTTCTTAATCATTTTTTTATGCCATTCTTTATATTTTATTGGCATAACTATTTCTACGTCATTACCTGCTTCATAATAGAGGGAGGCCAGGCGTTTATCAAAGATTTGGCCATTAATATAGCCAGGTTTGTCTTTAATAAGATAATACTTGCGCAAATGATTTCTTAACCGATAGAAAGTAAGTTGTTTAGATTCTATTGCTTCAGATAAATGTTTGACATGTTCATGCCAAACTTCATCTTTATAAACAATATTACCTTTTCGGTCAAAAAATTGATAACCAATAAATTCAACAAAAAATTTTGCGTAGGTGCTAAACATATGTGCTAAACATAAATTAATTCAAATGAAATTTTGTAAAAAAGGAGGAGGTATTTACCTCCTCCAATAAAACAACAAAAAAGAAACTGATTGTTAGCTTGTAATGGACAAACATGTAATTAAGGACAAACCAAATCAACAAAATTAAAAGAAAGCAGGAGGAGGCTAACAATCTTTATTTTAATTATTTTTTTAACAATGAATAATCAAAGAACTTTTTCTCTAAAAAAAAGGGAACGGGGTTTTATTTCCGTTCCCTTTACTCAACTAACATCTTAATTTAAAAACCCATGAAAAAAATCACGTTACAAAGATAATATTATTTTTAAAAAAACAAGTTTTTAATGAATATTTTTTTAAACATTTTTTTTAAACATATTGTTAATTTGTCTAAGTGTGTATGATTATCAATAAGTTACATCATTATTTAGAATG
>ERZ1026792.1799-NODE-1799-length-12536-cov-2.770731_pt1 | contig 12536 bp, 18 predicted proteins | sample MGYA00520884_ERZ1026792 | MGnify/ENA primary metagenome ERZ1026792 (study PRJEB33270, sample SAMEA104284473) | anaerobic digester metagenome | biome: Anaerobic digester microbiome; feature: mesophilic sludge digester; material: Anaerobic digester biomass... | reverse complement strand
AACCTGAACCGCTGCCAGTTGACGCGAAATATGCGGTGACGCTGGTGAACCTGAACGTGCGCAAATCGCCGGGCGGGTCCATCTGGGCGACTGCCCAGAAGGGCACGAAGTTTGAGGTGCTGGAAATCAGGGGCGATTGGGTGCGCGTGGGCTGGCAGCAGTGGGTTATCGCAAAACAGAACGGCGTGGATTATTTGAGGTTTGATTAATAAAGGCGGTATAGATGGCGACTAGAACAAGCGTAGGAAGTGGACTTTGGAGTAGTGCAGGGACTTGGGACACAGGCGTACCCGTGGATGGGGATGATGTCGTTATTGCCAGCGGGCACGTAATTGAGTTTGACGCAAATCAGAGTGCTTTTGTGACCGGCGTAAAGGTGACTATAACCGGCACGCTCACTCATACCACAGCAGCTGGATCATACTGTTTGTTCCTCAAGACGGGGGCAAGCGTCGTCGGCGCCGGCACCTGGAATATTGGCACAAGCGGCGCGCCAATACCGTTTGCGTCGAAGCACACGGTCACTGGTGCTGCTGGCTGGTATGTGGATGGAGTGTCAGGCTTGACCATGACCGTGTATGGCGCAGAACCAACGTATACCAGTATCAAACTGTCGGCGGATGAAGCGATTGGACAGACCGAGCTGTCCGTTGATACTGATGTGACGGGGGATATTTGGGCGGCAGGTGACATAATCAGGATAGACGATATTAACAGAGGGCTGGAATCAGAAGAGAGGATCATCGCCACGGGCGGCATTGCGGCAGGAACCATTACCGTAACCGCCGGACTGACCGCTGCCAAAAGCACTGGCGCAGTGGTCAGCCTGATTACACGTAATATCAGGATAATAGCGGTTGGGACTGGCTCATATACCATATATCGAGTTGGGACTGGCAGCGTAACAAAACTGACTGTGGCTGGCGGTATGTGGTATGGTGTGAACAAGGGCATGTTCAATGCTTGCCTTTATCTGGTTGTCTCCGGCGGCACGATTAGCGGAAATGCTTATGGAATAATCAATTGTTCGAATTCGGTTGTCTCCGGCGGCACATTCAACGGAAACAGCTACGATATTGCCAATACCACAGGAAATCTGTTCGGAGTTGAATTAACGGCCGCCATAGAGCATTATCTGTATACCAATATCACAAACGGCTGGCACAGCTTGCAATCTGACAACCATGACGCTGTAGAAGGAGCGGTCAAGGCGTGGTGCAAGGGCGGCGTGGTCACGTCGCAAACCGCAATCAAGCCGGACGGGTACACGCAAGCGTGTGCTCACGCGTTAGAATCGGCATCTTATCCAGCTTTTTGGTATAAAAAATTTACTGTACCGGCGGGTCAAATATACTCTATTGAGGTACAGCTTCGGAAGAGCACAAGTATGGCATACCTGCCGAGAGTATATCTCATGGCAAGCATTGGCAATCCGCTGGCAGGCGCTGCTCCGGTTGATACCTTTACCATGACCGACAGCGTGAACACATGGGAATCCGACACCTTCACGGTAGACAATTCTGCCGGCGATTACGATCTGGATTACGCACTGTGGTTTGTGGCGAAGAACGCAAGCGGCAACGTGTACTCCGCTTATGACATCACGACACAGGGCGGGGGTACTTCATCCGTAAAGATTCTCCCGTTCACGGGAAAGGTGGGGCTATGACAGTAAAAACAGGTGCAACTTGGGCTGGTACATTCGTGACGCTTGACGCAACGGGAGCATTGGCGGCTGGCACGCCGTCCGGCACGCTATACGTAGACGGTGTAGCGAATGCTGCTGAAGTGACTATTACAGGCAGCAATCCCTATAAGTTTAGCGTGACGTTGCCTGCACTAACCGCAGGACAACGGGTGGACATGTATATCACAGCGACCATCTCGGGGATTGCGACCGCGGCGATTGTGGCTAGCGAGCAGGCAGACACACGTCTATTGAGTGACGGCGTGACGCTGGCAGATGACGCTATCACGGCAGCGAAGTTTGACGAATCTACCGCATTCCCCGTAAAGAGTGCTGATACCGGAGCGACACAGATCGCACGGGTCGGGGCTGATAGCGACACGCTGGAAACATTGAGCGACCAGTTGGATGCGATTGATGATTACATTGATACTGAGGTCGCGGCTATCAAGGCCAAGACAGACCTGATCACCACCGGCACAACGCTGACCATTGCAAGCGCGGTTGTTGGCTCGACCATCACGGCGCACAGGGGCGACACTTTGAGCGCGGCGCTTGAGAACATCGGGGCGCTGACGAATTACAGCAAGTTATGGTTCACAGTGAAGCGGGATTACGATGACGCGGACACCGCGGCGGTCATCCAGATAGAGAAGACGGGCGGATTGCTCTACCTCAACGGCGCGGCTGGCACAACTGGCAACGGTTCGCTGACCATCAACGATGTGGCAAGCGGTGACGTGACGATTGTGCTAAACGCATCCGAGACGGCGAAGCTGTCACCTGGTAATTACCAATACGACATCCAGATTCTTCGAAGCGCTGGCACTCCGGTATCCACGCTGACTTATGGCGAGTTCGTGGTGGCGGCGGACGTGACAAGGGCAACTTCATAGGAGATAACATGGCAGCATTACCCGACAATATCAACCTGAACCCGGAAACGGTCAAGGAACATCTCATCGTCATCAACCAGAAAATCGACACCATGATGGAAGGTCAGGTTGAATTATCGGAGACCCTATGCGATTTCATACAGCGAACGAACGACTGGATAAAATGCCATGATGAAAGCCTGCACACGAATTTGCGGAAGCTGGAACGGCACGATGAAAAGATCGATCAGTTGGAAAAGAAAGTGAACACGTGGAATATCACCAATTCGCTGGGCGCGATCATCGCCGGAATACTCGCAGCGATCGGGATAAAAGGGAGCTGACCTATTGTATAGAGCCTGGACACAAAGCGAATATGCGGACGTTGTAAGGCTGAGAAACGAAGGTACAACCTGGGGGCAACTGGCTAAGAAGTTCAATACGAGTAAAGAGAACGCGCGGGCGGCGTACCGCAGGGCAGTAGGGGCTAAACACGGGGCGTACCTGCAACCTGTGAGGTGGCATCACGCAAACCCTCACGTAGCGGTGGTGGATATTGAAACCCTGCCGATGGTTATTTACTCGTGGGGGCTGTGGGAAGAACACAACTCACCAGACCAGATCATTCAGGATAGCTGCATGCTCTCGTGGGCGGGCAAGTACCTCAACGGTTCAAAGATTTACAGCGATATTTTCACGCCGGATGAAGCGCGCGCAAGAGATACACGCCGGATAGCAAAAAGTATTTGGGAGTTCCTTCACGATGCGGACGTGGTGATCGGGCATAACTACAATGCATTTGACAGGAAGTATATCAATACGATGTTTCTTAAGAATGGACTGCCGCCGCTGAAATATACGGTTGTGGATACTCTCGAAGTGGCGCGGCGCAATTTCAAGTTTGCATCCAATAAGATGAAGTTTATCAACCAGGAATTAGGCATCCGGCAGAAAATCGAGAATGACGGCTTTCCATTATGGAAGGCTTGCAGCGAAGGCGATAAACACTCCCTTGACGTGATGCTCGAATACAACGAGGGCGATATCCTGGCAACGGAAGACCTGTTCTACAAGTTGCGCCCGTATGTCAAGAATCTCAATGTCGCGCTTTACAACGAACTGGAAACGCATCAATGCCCGGTGTGCGGCAGCGAGAACTTGCAGATTGACGGCTGGTATTATACGCCCGCCGGGAAATGGGAATCTATCAGGTGTCAGAATTGCGGTGCGCTTGTGAGGTCGAAGTATAACGAACTGGACAAGGATAAGCGGAAGTCGCTATTGGTGAACTCATAGGCTCTTGTGCCACGCGCACAATGAGATCTTCAGCCGACTAATCCTCGGTTGATGCAGAACAAACAAACTCCCCTGCATTCGACGAGCAAGGGAGTTTGTATTTCTGGAGCGCAACTCCGAGATTTCGAGGTAAACCTGCAATCCGGCTGCATATTTGTACGGGCTTTGGCAACCCGTCAGTATTCGCGAAAAAATGACGCATTACGAGAATTTCAACAAATGTTGATAGCGGTCAATATATTGATAATAAGGTAAGGTAAGTTATCATAATTGATATTATGTTATCTATTATTATCATATGGTTCTGTTTATGATAATAGACAAAATCCGTGAGTTGCCTAAACAAAACGCTGAATGATACCATTATTGATACTATTGACTCTTGGTCTATAACACGCGTTTATAGCCGATTCACTCTATAACACGCGTTTATAGCCGATTCACTCTATAACACGCGTTTATAGCCGATTCACCTATCAGAATAAAATTATTACCAACTTTTCTTAAGATTGCGCTGTTTTATACGGCGCGTTTTCTTAAGAATACTCTAATCTTAAAATTTCCTGAAATCGTAAATTGCCTATTGACATTTATATAACAATGCTATATAATGTAGTCAAGATAAACAAACAAGGAGAAAATGAGATGACAGAAAAACAGTTGCAGGAACTCGCGGTAGAGATTTACGAAGCGGCTTACAAGAATATGAACGATTTATCCGATACATCGCACTTTGATACAAAGGTGGTTGAAATTTACGAATGGCTTTACGATGGCGAGGAAGTTACCACAGAAACGGTTGACCAGCTCGCGGCTGACTGGATCGAATACGATCAAGACGAAGAAGTTTGCGAAAACTGACCGCAACAAAACGGCATAATAGTTGTATAATATAAAAAACAGGAGGCGACATGGTAAAAAAAGAACGGCTGATTATGGCAATAGACGAGGAGTTGAAAGCGAAACTCCAACAGGCCGCAGCCAGCGCGGGGATCAGCATGAGCGAATACATCCGGCGGCTGATCGCTGGCTCGGTTGAGTGGGACACGGGCAAGATCACGTTCAAGAGGGAGTGAGAGATGGGCGTAGCGGTGTTCGCAATAGTCGTAATTCTCCCGGCGATGTTCGTGTGCTGGATTCTCGAATCGCTGGGTGTTATGCCGAAGGAGGAGTGATGACCGCAATAGGATTTGCATACAAGAGTGAACGTGTATATCCGAATGGTTGGGAATCCATTACCACCGAAGAGGTCAACGTATTCGAGCGCGAGTATCGCCGGATCAGGGCGAAGAGCATCGAAATTGACCAGGATTACATCGCGGCGGTTGACGCTTGGGAGGACGCGCGGGAAATGGGCTTTGATGATGGTACTGTCGAAGACCGCAGGCGCGAGATGGAGGAGGCTTGGGAGCGCGTCAAGACTGTGGAGGTCGAGAAGGCGCAGGCTTACAAACGGGCGAACTGCCCCCACACTCACGTCAAGATCGATACGGATTGCCCGGACGGGATGACGCTGACAACGTGCCTTGATTGTGGCGCGATATTCTAAAATCAGAAAAGAGGAGAGATGACCGAACAGAAACAGGAATACGCAATACAGGTATCAGACAAAATCGAGAGTGTGCTTATGCAGGGCGACCTCTCGAAATTGTCCGCGAATGAGCGGGTGGAATATTACCGCGCCGTTTGTCAATCGGTGGGGCTGAACCCGCTGACCCGACCATTCGATTATATCACGTTGAATGGCAAACTCACGCTGTACGCCAAGAAGGACGCGACAGATCAACTGCGGGCTAACAACCAGGTAAGCATCACGAAACTCGAAAAAGAAACCGTGAATGACATCTACCTTGTCACTGCTTACGCATCCGGCAGGAACGGCAGGACGGACGCGTCAACGGGCGCGGTGAATATCGCCGGGCTGAAAGGCGACGCGCTGGCCAACGCCTTGATGAAGGCTGAAACGAAAGCCAAGAGGCGGGTGACGCTATCTATTTGTGGAATGGGATTGCTGGATGAAACAGAGATCGAGACCATCCCTGACGCGCGGGTGACGGTTGTGGATGATAGGGGCGAGATCAAGCCGGAGTTGCCAGAGACCAAACTTGACCTCACGCCTGTACCAGTTGAGGACGCGCCAAAAATGAGCCTTGAGTTTGCCGAGACCGAGACCAATAGCAAGGGCGAGAAATACAGCGACATTGATACCGACAAGTTGACGCACATGTTCAACACAATGAACAAATTGGCGACCAAGACCGAAGATCACATCCGCAAGATGGCGGCTATTCAAACAATTTTGCAGGCGCGCAACGCCTGACATATTCTCCTCCTCAAATCCCGGTGAACGCCTAACACAGCGAGGGGGACACAAGACCGGGACGGAGGAAGGAGAAGGGAGTAGAGGATGAAATACTATAAATTCCTTACAGCTGACAACAAGGGCAAATATTCGGAATACGATTTCACAAAATATTTACCTAATGATGACAAACCCGGTAAATGGCTGCGTAAGATTGAGAACCCGGTATTATGCGAAAGCGGTTATCACTGCTTCATGCCGGAACATATTCTCGAATGGTTAGAAGCGCAGTTATTTGAGGTTGAGATCAAGGGGCGGTGCGTTCATGGCTATGACAAGACCGTAACACGACAGATGCGCTTTATCCGCAAGGTTGATACCTGGAATGACAAAACAGCGCGGCTATTCGCCTGTTATTGTGCCCGTGACACACTGCCAATATTCGAGAAAAAATATCCGAATGATAATCGCCCCCGCGTTGCGATTGAAACGGCGGAGAGATATGCCAACGGAGAGGCAACCATTGAAGAATTAAATGCGGCGTGGGATGCGGCGAGTGCTGCGGCGTGGGCTGCGGCGTGGGATGCGGCGAGGGCTGCGGCGAGTGATGCGGCGTGGGATGCGGCGTGGGATGCGGCGAGTGCTAAATACACTAACTACTTATTAGAAATACTGGGTATATCAGATGAAGCCTGACATTGACACCCACATATTGACCACCGTCAAGAGCCTGCTCCTGCACCACATCGGCGCGGCTAACCGTATCTCCTACGATGAACTCACCGAATACGTCTATGGCAAGCCTACGGAGAATAACAAGCGCAAACTGAGGGCGGTGATCGCCGCTATCAACGCTGAACCTGATAACAAAATTGTTATATGCAGCGACCGCGAGAACGGCGGGGTGTTCATGAACGGCTCGAGCGAGGACGACATCGCCAGGCATATCGCGTTTTATCATCAGGAACGGGCGCAGGCGCTCACTACGCTGGAGAAGTTGAGGGCTATGGAGCGCAAACTTGGACACCTGTACGGTCCTGAATTACTGCATCCGATAGCACCTGGGCAGGGGAGGCTACTGTGACCGAGGACACCAATGGCAAACCTGTTTGAGCTATGCGGAGTGAGATTCCTGCAATCCGTCAACACGCCTTATGGCAAGGGTGTGGTTCAGGGCATACTGCGCCAGGCGGACGGGGCACTGAAGGTGATCGTGTCTCACGATCCAGCAACACTGCCGGCGGAGATCGTGCCGGTGCCTGGCATGTGGAAGCTGATGTACTACGCGCCTGAGGACATAACCGGGTGAGGCTAAGCTGGGGCATGATTGACAATGACCGAGCCGCGTGGTATAATGAATATCGTCAAGAGATTGCAGGGGTTTTTCTTTACCAGCGAATCGCCGATCATCACCCACCCCTAATCTCTTGACAAGGTAAGGAAATGGGTAGTGGTCGGCGATTTGCTATATGGGAGCAAGATGGAATATCACGAATACGCAAATTTGTTTCCGATGATGAATAAGGATGAAATCGCTATATTATGCGATGATATGCGGGCAAGCGGTTATGATACCGCCTGCCCTATTGTTTTATATTCAGGAAAAATCCTTGATGGTCGAAACAGGCAACTCGCTGCTGATACCGTTGGCGTGACGGCCAATTACATCACCTTTGAAGGCACAGATCAGGAAGCGCTCGAGTTTGTAATAAGGCATAACCTTCATCGCCGCCACCTAAACGAAAGCCAGCGGGCAGTGATTGCGAGCAAATTAGCTAATTTGCAAAGAGGTGGCGATGGTTCAAATCAATACATAAGCAAATCTGCAAATTTGCATAATAGCATAAGCCAGCCTAAAGCCGCCGCTATGATGAATGTGTCACCACGTACCGTTGCAACTGTGAAAGCAATAGAGCGTGAAGCCCCGGAGCTTATGCCAAAACTTGAGTCAGGAGAAATGACAGCTCACGAGGCGCATAAGCAAATAAAGAAGAAAAATAGGGAAGAATTTATTGAAAAACAGGTAAAAGAAATAGAGTCCAATTTATTTATACCACCGGATGGAAAGTTTAATGTAATCGTTATTGACCCACCGTGGCCTTACGGGACTGAATACGACCCGGACGGTAGAAGGTCTGCAAGTCCTTATCCTGAAATGAGTCTGGACGAAATCGGAGCAATTGAACTACCAGCAGCGGATGATTGTATTTTATGGTTATGGACTACTCACAAATTTATGCGCTATTCTTTTGCGTTGCTTGATTCATGGGGCTTCAGGGATGTGGCAATTCTAACATGGATAAAAGATAGGATGGGGATTGGTTCTTGGTTACGCTCGCAATCAGAATTTTGTATTATGGGTGTAAAGGGAAAACCTACAATAAATCTTACAAATCAAACAACGGTTATAAACGGGCCACTTCGAGAGCATAGCAGGAAACCAGATGAGTTTTATTCAATGGTTGAAAGTTTATCGCCTGGTGGATATAAGTTAGATTATTTTTCACGAAAAGAGCGTGACGGCTGGGTTGTGTTTGGTAATGATACCGGGAGGTTCTAATGAAATTTCAGGACTTACCAACAACAAAGAAGGGTGATTTTGCCGAAAAAGTGCTTGATTTATATCTTTCATCAAAAGGAATAATTTCTTATTCTCCTGAGAAGGGCAAACCGCATCCTTTCGACCGATTATGTGCAAGCTCCGACAAGAAATCAATTTTCATAGCCGAGTGCAAGGGCAAGGCTAGAAGAACATATTATCCAGATACCGGAATAAACAAAAGTCACTATGACGATTATCTCAATATAAGAGTTAAATACGGCATTGATGTTTGGATATTTTTCGTTGATGAATTTTCAAAGAAAATTTACGGAAATTTGTTATCTATTCTCGATGAGCCGAGAGTAATAATTCATAACAATAAGCCTATTCATTATCCGTTTACCCAATCAACCAAATACGGAACTTTTATAAGATATTTTCCTCTTGTCGCAATGGAAGATATTTGTGACCTTACAAAAGAAGAATCCAAAATTTTAACAGGCTTATCAAGAAGAAACTATGAATACGAGGAGGTACCGTTCTAATGGCCAATAGACGCATGATTGCATCGAATATATGGCGCGACGATTTTGTTTGCTCACTTGATTACTTTCAGCGCTTGTTATGGATAGGGATGGTGGTAACTTGCGCTGACGATCAAGGGCGACTGCAAGACCGCGCCGGGTTCATCGCTTCTGACGTGTTTCCGGGTGAGATGCTTAACTACGAGACGATAGAGGGCGCTCTCCTACACTTTGAATCAGAGGGCAAGATTACCAGGTATATGGACGGCAAGGTTCGACTAATTCAAATAGTCAACTGGTGGACTTACCAAACGCCAACGTGGGCTATGCCTTCAAAATTCTCACCCCCAACAGGGTGGACTGACCGGGTAAAAATGCACGCCAAAGACAACAAAGTACACACTATGAACTGGGAAGAGAAGGGTGGTTACAAGGACGGCGAACCACCCGTACATACCAACAGTGAACCCACCGTACATACGGGTATAGATGATGTTAAGAGTAGTAGATGGTTAGATGATGGTGATGGTGAGAGTAGTAGTAGTGGAGAACCGCAGGACAGCAGCGACATCATCACTTTTTGCGAGATCACTCAATTACCGATACCAGCCGTCAAGACGATCCGCGATGCCTGGTTAGAGCAACTTTCAGAACTCAAAGCGAAAGGGGTGACCGAGAATATCATACGGCGCGCGTGCAAGGAACTCACCGAGAAAGGCACATACCGCATCACCTCACCGAAAAGTATTATCAAGGCTTGCGATGTGGTGTTGGCCGAGAAAAAGCGCAAGAGTGCTGATGGCTACGTTCCGATGAGCGGTAACCCGGAATACGCAGGGATTGTGAACCGATAACTATTCAACAGGAGACCCCATGAACACAAAATTAGCAGGAATCGTAGGCAAGCCGGAATTGAGGTACACGCCGGATGGGAAGGAGGTGTTTTGATGCTCGACCGCACAGACCTGCGCCGCTGGAAGCACACGCTGGACTACTACCGCGACAAGTACGGCAAGGACAAGGCGTTCACCTACGCCTTCGAGGAATACCGGCGGTGGTACGTGATGAACCGACCTGGGGGCATGACGCGGGATGAGTTGAAACGCGAATTGGAGGAGAGGTGAGCGATCAATGGGAAGGCTGTGAAGAAGTGCATTGGGATTGCAGAATTGCACAACTGGAAAAAGAGATAGCCCGCCTGACCGCAGAGCTGGCGGAGTTGAATGACAAGGCGGTGTTCATCCAGTTTGAGAATGAGGACGAGTTACCTGCTGATATTTCGAATGACGTTTACAGCACGATGTTTAATTGCAGCCACGTTGACGGTGTAAGGCTGTTCCCGTACATCGAAGAAAACGGGCAAAAGTATTTTCTGGTTATGTTGAGGGAGGATGAATAATGACAGAACACAAGTTATTAAGCCCGTGCCCGTTCTGTGGCGAAAAACTATTTCTTGATATTGACGAGGGTGGCGGGGGATGATGTACGTGGAGGAGAGGTGGTTATGAGTGACAAGACGAAATTCAATAAGGAAAGATGGCGAACTTTAGCAGAGAATAAGCCTGACGAATTGCATTCGTATATTCCGCAATCGTCAATTTGTGAATTATTTGACGAAATAGAACGATTGGAACACGAGATTGCAAAATGCAAGGAAGCCAACAAGGACGTACAAAGCAGGCTCGATGATTACCGACAGGATTACGAAAAAGTTGTTAATGATTTGTGTCCAACCGATGAGAGACATTGCGGGTGCGTTCCAATCCTGCGCCGAGAAAACAGGCTGATTTCAGAAGAATTAGCCGATGCGAAAGACGAATTGAAACACCGCAGAGACGCATTGATTGATGCACAACGGATTTATAACAAAGCCAACGAACAAAAAGTTCATTATTTGAGCGCGTTGCAATTTATAGCTAGTTTCGTCAACGCAAAGGACAAAACGACAATTGATGACCTCATAGCGATAGCGGGTAAAGAAATTGATGCAGAAGGCGATCAAATCGTAGATGCATGTAATTATTGGGTATCAAAACTACGAGAAGCGGAAGACAAATTACAAGATGCCCAACTAAAACCGAAAACAGTTTACACCGTTACCATGTACCGCTACGGTAATCGGGAATGGCACTCGTACGTCTTGGGTGCTTTCTCAAGCAATGATATTGCCCGTGAGTGGGCAGCGAAGGAAGAAGAATACAGGGGCGGGAAGTACAAAGCGGAAATCATACGCTGGGGAATAGACAGCCCGACCGATTTTCTGAAAGGGGAATTGTAATGTCAAAAAACTATGAGGTTTATTTCACAAATCCAGATAGCCCTATGTTTCTTGAACAGTGGCTGGAAAATTTGTTGCAGGATAATCGAGAATTGGTAACGTTTAGCGAGGGCTATTGGATATTTAGAATAGTTGAACCTTTGTCCACTATGGAATGCACAACAGATAACGCAATAAAAAGTTACGGCAATTTTTTCGATAAGGCAGTAATTGCTCTTGGGTTTTCGAGTGCGGAACTTCCGACAATAGAAACCGAAAAAAAGTTACTGAGGCGCATATCTGATTTATTTTGGCTGGTGCGCAAGCAGTCTGATGCGCTAGATTGTTGCTACGAAAGACTTCTGCCAATTTGGAGAGAATTGCCAATCGACTATCAGGAATTGAAGTTGAAGGTAAAGGAGATAATGAAATGAGATGTAAATTCTGTGGACAAGAAATGGAAAAGACAATACTAAAAGCCAAGATAGCGGAGTTGTCAAAATGACTAAAATTGACGGTCTTGAAATAGTTATGACCAAACACATCAAAAGCGAAATTGACAAGGAACTAAAGAAACGCTTTGAAGAATTGAAGCCAGATATTGCAAAAAGATATGAAGAATTATTGAACATGAGAAACATGGAAACGGATCAATTCAATGACGGATTTAATGATGCAAGAGCCGGCAAACTAGAGACAGACCATCCTCATTACGACCTTGACACAGATAACTGGCGACTAGGTTATGCGTGGGGAATGTTCGAGCCGATGAAAGAGAAACTTGCACGAGAGCGCCAGGTATCAGATGCGCTTTACCTGCTTTTAGTTGACGACCCGAATACAAAACTTAAGGCGGATCAGATACTGATTGATATATACGGAAAGTGCGAACCTTCGCCGTCTGATGTTTCAACGACACAGGATGTTACAACACCAGAACCTCATATCAGAGGCGGTGACGGTTCTCATTGGGAAGGCTGTGAAGAAGTGCATTGGGATTGCAAGATTGTACACCTTGAAGCCGAACTCTCCCGCCTTACCGCAGAACTGGCG
>ERZ1026792.1793-NODE-1793-length-12570-cov-3.395966_pt1 | contig 12570 bp, 11 predicted proteins | sample MGYA00520884_ERZ1026792 | MGnify/ENA primary metagenome ERZ1026792 (study PRJEB33270, sample SAMEA104284473) | anaerobic digester metagenome | biome: Anaerobic digester microbiome; feature: mesophilic sludge digester; material: Anaerobic digester biomass... | reverse complement strand
GAATCGGCGCGACCACGCCCGCTTCGGAGTCTCGGTGGGCAAGACGTGCGGCAATGCAGTCGTGAGGAACCGCTTGAAGCGATTGCTTCGTGAGGCGTTCCGGCTGAGCCAGGAAGAGATTCCGCCCGGATTCGATTACGTGGTGATGGTGGCCCCAGGCGCCGCCAGGAAGTTGAAGCACCCGAAACATGGTCCCGAGACCATCCGGTCGATGACCTTGCGGCCTTCGAGCGTCGGCGCCTTGAGCAGGCGGTAGAAGAGGAAGTTGACGAGCCCGTACCCAGCCGTCACGATCCCCGTGGCGGGCGAGGCGAGGGAGCAGAGCGCGTAGATGCCGACGCCGGCCCCGGCGAGGAAGAGGGCGAAGACGGCGACCGAGCCGAACGCCGCGGCCCACCGCCCGATCAGCGGTCCGCTCCCCCAGCGCGCCGCGCGCCACGCCGCGAGGGTCCTCGTGAGGAGCATCGCCGTGCCGAACGTCCACACTGTCAGCCAGACCCCCAGGAAGACGCCGACCCCCCGCACATCCCCACCCTCCATGCCCAGCCCCGCAACGAGGAGGGCGAGCGCGGAAAGGGCCACCCCCGCGGCGAAGTACCCGGCGTTCGTGACGAAGTAGACCTTGTCGCACTGCCGTTTCAGGTCCGCTTCGACCCCCGAGATCGCGGCGCGGATGGCGGCGTGGTTCTCCTGCCGGAGCGGAAGCCCGCCCGACGCGAGGACCGCCGCCTCGATCCGCTTCTCCTCGGGGGGGAGTTCACCCGTTCCGGCGCGTCCGGGGAGGAGGGCGTAGACGCCGTCCTCCTCGACGATCCTCACACGCCCCTTCACCGCGAGGTCGATGACCGCGGCGGAAAAGGCCTTGTGGTCGTAGCCCATCTGGACGAGGTAGCGTACCTGGGCGGGGGAGAAGCCGGGCGGCGGCTCGTAGAGCGGGATGATCGTGCCCTTGCGCGGGTCGCGCCCGGCCGCGAACCACACGGAGAGATAGTAGCCGAGGACCACCACGAGCCCGCCCAGGCCGATGAACGCCGGGCGGTTGTCGCGCAGGAACCCGGCCGCGCGTTCCCTCCGCGTCGGCTCCCTGACGACCCCCTTCGGCCAGCCCGCGACGATGGTGAGCCCCTCGCGGGGACGGAGTGGACGCGTCGTCGAGAATCGGGCGACCCCCTCCCCGTCCACGAACGCCCCGCACGCGCCCTCGCGCGACCCCTGCGGGCCCGTGTAGCAGGAGAGCCGCGCCCCATCCCGCGCGAACCCCCCGGGGATCCTCACCGCGGCGGACGCCTCCAGGATCGGGAACCCCCACCCGTTTCCCGTCACGTTCCAATAGAGCTCGTCGTGGCCGTCGAAGTAGCCGAGCTGCCGGTCCGTCACGTAGGCGAGCGTCCAGGCGTGCGGCCCCTTGGATAGGAGCACGCCCTTCCTCCCGAGATAGACGCGGTAGCCGTTCGGGCGCGGTTCCACCCGATACTCCTCCGGCGCGCCGTCGCGCGTCGCCCCGAGAACGTTGAACCCCACGCGGTACGACGCCCCGAACGGATCGGTGTACCGCGTCGGAAAATCCCGGTAGATCCCCCGCCTGATCTCGTGCCCCACGTCCGACACGGCGACCGTCTCGACGACCTCCATCTTGCCGTCGCGGCGGATATCGATATCGCTGTGAAACGACCGGATCGCCTCCGCCCAGGCCGGCGCGGCGGGGGGGGAGAGGAGAAGAAGGAGGACCGTGACGAGGGCGGGCGGGGCGCCGGCCCGCCCGGCGCAAGCCCCGGAGTGGACGGGGGCCGCGCGGAGCAGACGGCGGCGCGCAATCGATGCCCTTCCTCCGTCCGTACGGTCCATGGCGCCCCATAGGCCCTATAGGTCCCATAGGACCTACAGGACACCGCGCCGCCTACACACGCACCGGCGGCGCGTCGCGCTGCGTGGCGAGCTCGATCTCGAAATACTCCGCCCTCCCGAACCCCCAGAGCCGCGCCACGATCATCCCGGGGAACGATTCCACCCGGATGTTGTACTCCCTCACCGTGCCGTTGTAGTAACGGCGGGCGAGCTGGATCCGGTCCTCCACCTCCGCGAGGCTTTTCTGGAGGCCGAGGAAGTTATCGCTCGCCTTGAGGTCCGGGTACGCCTCCGCGACCGCGAAGAGCGACCGGATGCCCCGCGTGAGCGCGCCCTCGGCGGCGCCCTTTTCGGGGAGCGACACCGAGCCGATGCACCTCGTGCGCGCGGCGGCCACCTGCTCGAAGAGGAGGCGCTCGTGGTCGCGGTACCCCTTGACGATCTCGACGAGCAGGGGGACGAGGTCGTAGCGCATCCGGAGCTGCACGTCGATGCCGCTCCAAGCCTCGCGCACCAGGTTCGTGTCGCGGACGAACCGGTTGTACGCGGCTATCCCCCAGGCGACGGCTGCGATCGCGGCGAGCGCTGCGACGATGGGCATGCTCCCTCCCGGGCGGGCACGGCGCCACTCCCCACCGATGATACTACCGCCCCCGGGCGGCACAAGGGGAAAATGCCCCCGGAGGAGCGGGCCTGGAAAATTGTGCTGGTCGAATGCGGGGGATTTCGGAGATAATATCTTGTCGCACCGTTGGCTGGAACGGCCCGTCTCTTTCGGCACGCCGATCATCCCCGAACAGGAGCAGACGATAATGTTGACCGCCAGGGAATACTACCGCGATCCGGAGGTGCAGGAGCGGATCGCCGAATATTGCGGGGGGAGCGCCCAGGAGCCGGAGCTCTGCACCGCGGAGTATCTCGTCGGCTACGGCGAGGCCCTCATAGGCACCCCGGCCCCGGAGCCGTATATTTCCACCCCCAAGAAAGGCTTCCACAACATCCTCGACGACGGCCTGGACATATTCCGGTCGCTCTGGGACCGGGTCCACACGCTCGGCGTCCTCGATGTAGAGTATTTCAACATGGACTACCCCGGCACCGTCTACCTCGACCAGGTCGGGGTCTTCAGGAAGATCGAGCCGGTATACTCGGCGATCATGGAGGTCTACTCCCGCTACGGCATCCAGCCGCTCGTCATCATGACCGGCCAGGGATATCATTTCTCGTTCCAGATACAGTCGGGGACGAAGACCGACCTGATGCTCGAGGGGCTCGGGCGCCTTATCGACTCCCTGGAGGGGAAGTACCGGGTAAACCTAAGCAAGCGCCACCGCCACGTCTCGCTCCGCCACGGGCGCTCCTTCGACGGGATGGGCCGCGTGATGGAGTTCATCGCGCACGAGGTGATCAAGGCGGCGGCCTCGGTCAGCCCGCTGCCGGTGATGCTGACCGACGTCGCCGTGGGGCGCGTCAAGGGCGGCCCGCGCGAGGCGATCTCCGTCGACCTCTCCTGTTTCGGCGACCCGATCTACATGCGGGATCTACGCTGCGCCTTCTCCACGCACCAGAAGCACAAGGTCCAGCGCCACAAGGTCGGCGACGCGATCGCCGAGGGGACTCCGATCCAGGTGGCCATACCCCGCGGGAAACTTGCCCTCGACGAGTGCATGGCGATGCGCCGGCACTTCCGGAATTGCGCGGAGCACGCGAAGAATACCTACTGTTTCATCCCGGACTTCTCCGTCAACTTCAAGAAGGCGATCGAGGATTACAAGGGATCGGAGTTGCACAAGTTCCACCGCTGGTTCGACAGCGAGAAGCAGGACCCGTGGACCGTATGGGACAAGACGTACCGCGCATTCGACATGCGCATCCTCCCCCCGTGCGTCCAACACTCGCTCCGCGTACCGAACGACAACCTCCTCAAGCCCACCAACCTCCAGACGCTCACCCGCTGCCTCCTCGCCCTCGGCTGGCACCCGCAGCACATAGCGGGCCTCGTCCGCTCCAAGTGGGAGGGGAATTACGGCTGGGGCCCGGACCGCTGGGCGCACTTCGACGCCGGCTCGCGCTCCTCCTTCTACGTGCGGCTCTTCTCCGGGCTCATGGCGGCGGGGGTGGATAAACTGCTCGACCACAACTGCGTCTCCCACCTGGAGAAGGGATTCTGCTGGCAGCCCAACTGCGGCTACAGCCTCGGCATGTACCACTGGAACGGCAAGTTCTGACATCCCCATGACCGCGCCCGGCCGCGTCCTCTCGGAAGACGAGTTCCGCTCCATCCAGGAATACTACCGCCACGACGCCGTGCGGGCGAGGGTGCGCGAATTCTGCGGCGGGAAGACGTTCAGTTGCGAGTATCTCGTCGGCTTCGGCGAGTTCCTCGTCCGGCAGGGTTACCGCCGCCCGCTGCGGCTCGCAGAGGAGGACGGGCTCGTCGGCCTGATGGAGGACGGCCTCGATCTGTTCCGTTCCGTATGGGACCGCGCGTCCACGCTCGCCGTCTGGGACGTCGAGTATTTCAACCTGGACACGTGGGCTGGGCTCTACGGCGAGCAGCTCGAACATTTCAACCTGATGGAGCCCTCCTACCTGTTGATCGAGCGGCTCCTCGACTCGTACGGGATCCCGCATCTAAACGACACGACAGCGTCCGGCTACCATTTCGTGTCCCGGGTCCCGTTCGACTCCCCGGTGCACGCGCGCCTCGAGGCGATCGGGGCGCCCGAGCGGGGCCTCATGGAGAAATACGCGCTCGTCCCCGGCGGGGACAACAAGCGCAAGAGGCCGCTGCCCGAGCGGGACGCGCGCGGCTACAGCGGCATAGGGCGCCTGATGGAGTTCCTCTGCCACCGCGTGATCGAGAAGTCGAGCGGGGCGGGGCCCCTCCAGGTGAAGATCTCGGACGTCGCTACGGCGCGGACGCCGCGGGGGCGGGAGGGTTTGAACCTCGACATCACGCAATACGCCGACCCGCTCTTCATGCGGGACATCCGGACATCCTTCTCGACTCACCAGAAACACAAGGTCTACGTCGGGCGCGTCGGCGAAGGGCTTGCCCGCGAGCTTCCCATCTACGCCACCGTCCCCCGCGGGACGCTTTCCTGCGCCGAGCTGCTGGAGGTCAGGAGGAACCTGAACCGCGCCGCCGAATACGCCGCGGCGGTCTCCTCCGCGATTCCGGATGCCGCGCGCGGATGGGGGAGGGTGATCGACGACTACTTCGCCTCGCGCCTCTGCGCCTTCCACAGGGATTTCGACTCGGTCGAGCACGAGCCGCCGGAGAGGTGGCCGGAAACGTACTGGAGGCTAGACCTATCCGCCCTCCCCCCGTGCGCCGCGCAGGCGATACGAAACGCCAACTGGGGGCTCGTCACGCCGACAAGCATCCAGACGGTCTGCCGCACGCTCATGAGCATGGGCTGGCACCCGAAGCACATCGGCGGCCTCATCCGATCCTACTACGAGCAGCCGCTCGACTGGGGAACCGACTGGTCGAAATACCACGCGGAGACGCGGGCGAACTTCTGGGCAAGGGTCTACTGCGGGCTCATCTCGACGGGGCTCGACCGGCTCGCGGATTTCACCTGCGTCTCGCAGCAGGAGAAGGGATTCTGCCCCCAGCCGTGGTGCGGCTTCAGCCTCGAGGATCGGAAGGAAGCGCTCCTGGCACAATAGGTGTTGCCGAGGGGGGCAGAGAGGGCACAGGACGGGAATAACGCCGGCGGCCGCCCTTCTTCCCTCCCCCATCCGATGCACATCCTAGGGCGGACCTCAGCCCGTCCTTTAGCTGGAATTGGCATCAGTCATGCATCCCATCGTAGCGCAGACTTAAGTCTGCGCTACGCTGTGGATAAGTGGCATTTTCTGTGGATAACTTCGTCCCGTCAACGGCCCGTCAGCCCGCCGAAACGCGAATCTTCTCCCCGTCACGAATGGACCGGAGGAGGTTCGTCGACGCCTCTGTCCTCCCCACCACCGCCACGGGGCCCGCCGGCACCGGTTCCGAGCCGCGGCTCGCGGGGGTGGGGCCGAAGAATACGCAGAGGCAGCGCCCCTGCGGCCACCATCCGACGTCACCGGCCCGGAGTTCCATCGTCTCCCCGCCGCGCGGGCACGAGACCTTGGCCTTGAAGTAGATCTCGTCGCCCCAGGTGTTCACCTCGGACTCGATCGGGAGCGAGGCCGCGATCGCCCTCGCCGCCGGGCTGTCGTTCAGCTCGGCGTCGAACGACGCCGACCCCGCATCGAAAACCAGCCTCATAGCCGCACCCCCCACGCGGCCGGCGGGACGATCCGATACGGGCCGCCCCTCAGCCGCCCAGCGCCTCCTCCGCGTCGCGCATGACCCGCCTCAGGTCCGCGCTGTCGCCCTTCCCGACGGATATGAGATAGGAGGCGATGCTCAGGTCGCCGCGCGCGCGGAAGATCCGCACCTGCGCGGTGAAGCCGCGCGGAAGCCCGCCGGCGCCGTCCCGGTATGCCTTCAGGAAGAGGGCGCCAGGATACCGCGCGAGCACCCCCGGGAGCGCGGCGCACTGGTTCCCGTATTGCGCCAGGAAGTAGCCGACGTCGAAGGCGGGGGGCGCGACGTGCGAGCCCTCGAAATCGATCGCCGAGACGAAGCGGGTCTCCCCGTCCTCCGCACGGTCCTGTCCGATGAAGATGTTCTTCGGATGGTAATCGCCGTGGCATTGCACGAGCGATCCGCCCCCCGCGGCGACGATGCGGGCCTCCGCCCTCCGGACCCGCCCGGCGATCTTCGCCGCGGCCCCGGCCATGGGATGGCGTACCCGTTCGAACTGCCGGACATAGCGCGCGAGGCGGCGCTCCTCGCTCCGCACAAACTCCTCCACGGGCGTGACGCGAAGCCGGAGGGCGTGCAGGCGGGCGAGCCAGCGCGCGGCCAGGCCGAGCATCTCCGCGCCGCCCGGCGGAGAGCCCAGCTTCAGCCGGTCGTAAAGCGACCTCCCCCGCAGCCCCTCCTCGACGAGCGTCATCCTGTCCGGCTCACGGTCTATCGGCGCGGGGACGCGAAACGGCCCGGCGCAGAATCCCCGCCGGTGGATCTCCTCCATGACGGCGTAGGCGCGGAGGGCCTTCGCCCACGCGGAGGGGTCGCCGTAGCTCCTGAAGATCAGCCGCGGGCGCGATTCCTCCTCGCCCTTGGTGCCGATGGTGATCTCGAGCAGGTCGAGGTTCGCGCCCGATTTGGGGATCTCCTTGAAGAACGGCCTGCAGCGCCCCGCACGGATCTCGGCCGCCAGCCCCGCCGCGCTCCCCACCGGGTGGTCGAACTGCGAAGGATAGACCGCGGCTAGACGCGGGGAGTGGCTGTCCGTCCCGGCGAGGGCGGTGAACTTCAGACGGTGCCAGTCCACCAGGCCGCGGCAATTCTCCCTGACGGTGTGATTGCCGCTGAAGATCTCGACCGCGTCCAGGACCGGGTTCCGGAGATCGGCGTCCGCGACGACCCTTCCCCCCCGATAAGGGTGGGCCAGGACGAGGGCGGCGGCCGGGAAGGCCTTCCGGAGCGCCGCGAGCGTGGTCCCCGGCGGCACGGACTCGCCTGCGCCGTAGACGAGCACGTGCCCCACATCGGTCGAGACCTCCTGCCCCGACAGGATGACGAAGCGGCTCTCCACCTCCGCTTCTCGACGGAGGTCGAGGAGCTCCTCGTCGGACCATAGGTAGTGGTGCTCGGTGATGACGATCCCCTGCAGGGCCTTGGCGCGCGCGATCCGGACCAGCTCGAGGGGGGAGACGGCGCTGCAGGCGGAGTGCTTGGACGAGTGGCAATGGAGTTCCAGGAGCATGTCGCCCCCCGAGTCGCGGCGCAATCCCGGCCCCCCGCGGGAGGGGCGGCGGATCACTCCTCTTTCTTCGACTCAAAATAGTCGTCGTTCCTGCAGTCGGGGAAGCGGAAGAGCGCCGGGGTGCAGGTGCCGCTCTTTATGACCTTCAGCACGCAGCGGTAGGTGTTCCCCACCTTGATGCCGTACTTATCGATGTACCTCTCGCCCGGGTACCACGAGTTCGCAAGGCGGAAGAGCTGCTCCCTGTCGGCGACCTTGCGGGCCCAATCGGGGGATATCCGCGCGGGGCTCTGGAATTTGAACCAGACCTCCACGCCCGGGTAGCCGGCACCGCCGGGCGTCAACGCCTGCCGACCGGATTGCTCGGTCCTCTCTATCCTGGTGACGGTCGCCGTGCCGGCGAAGTCGGTGTAATCGCACGGGCCTCCGACCTTCGGCTTCCCCGGCGTCGGCGACTGCGAGGCGGCCGCCTCCCCCTCTCCGAAAGCCACGCCCGTCCACATCGCCGCCAGAATGCCGACAATCATCACAGGCGCCTTCATGCCCAGCCCCCCTCCCTTCCCTGCACGGCGCGACCCGGCCGGGATCAATAGCCGCCCCTGGCGGCCTTGCCCGTCACGATGGCAACCGACTGGCTGGTGCCGATGCGGTTCGCGCCCGCCGCGATGAGCGCGTAGGCGAACTCCCGGGACTTGATCCCCCCGCTTGCCTTTATGAGGACCTCGTCCCCGACGACCTCCCGCATCAGCCTCACGTCCTCGACCGTCGCCCCCCCCTCCTCCTTGCCGGTGGAGGTCTTGATGAAACGCGCCCCTGCTGTCTTGGCAAGGCAGCAGGCGCAGACCTTCTCGTACGTGTTCAGGAGCGCGGTCTCGATGATGACCTTTACCGGCTTCTCCTCGCACGCCCTCACCACCTGCCGGATGTCGTCGAGAACGAGGATATAGTGTTTGGATTTGAGGGCGCTCACGTTGATCACCATGTCGATCTCCTGCGCCCCCCTCCGCACGATGGCGTCATGGGCCTCGAACGCCTTGGCGACCGGTGTCATCTGGCCGTGGGGAAAGCCGACCACCGCGATCGGGATGACGTCGGATCCCCTGAGCTTCGCCGCGACGTACTCCACGTCCCCCGAGAAGACGCAGACTGACCTGAAATGGTACTTCCGCGCCTCCGCGCAGGCGCGGTCGAAATCCGCCTTCTTCGCGTCCGTCTTGAGGAGGGTATGGTCGATCAGACGCGCCAGTTCCCGGTCGTACTCCATCTCCTTCATCGCGCCCCTCTCCGCGCCCCGTCCCGCAACGTGAGCTCCACCTTCTGCCCGTCACCGATCACGAGGTCGGGCACCACCTCGGAGGAGGAGGACCCGTCCCCGGCCTGCTGAACCTTGAGGATATAGAGCCCCGGGGGTATCGGCACCGGGCCCCACTCCCCGTCCACGGCGATGACCTCCTTCCCGGTCCCCTTCGCTATGAGGACCCACCGGTGCGGCGGCCGCGCCCCTGCGACGGGCGGAGCGATCGCGAGCCCCGTGTTGACGTCCACCTCGCGGCAGACGCCCCTCTCGATGGTCACCGACCTGGCGAGGCATACCTCGCTCGACCCGCGCTCCCACTGCCTGTACCAGAGCGTGTAGACCCCCGCGGGCGCCGGAACAGGGTCCCATGTGCCGCGCACCGTGAGGACCTCCCTGCCGCTCGACGGATCCCTTAGGAGCCAGTAGAACGGCGGGGCCTTGACCCATTTGGCCGGCAGCAGGCGCATGCCGGCGTCGATCCTTGCGACCGCCGTCTCCCCGGCCTTTACCGCGATATCAAGGCCGAGGTCCGTCTCATCCATGCCGTGTTCCCACTGCCGCCAGAGGACCCGGTACGAGCCGGGCGGCAGGGCGATCTCTTCGAGGCCCCCTCTCACACATGAGACCTCGCGCCCGTCCCCGGCCGAGACGATCCTCACGGAATACGGCTCTTTGCCGACCCACGGGGCCGGTTCGAATCGGAGCCTGCCGCGCGCGGCCGGCGGTTCCTCCGCACGCGCCCCGCCCGGCCCCGGCGCGGGTAGCGCCAGCAGGGCCGCCGCGGCCATGCCGCACCATCTCATTCCCGCCCCCCGTTTCCGATTCGGCCTCCGCCGGCCATTCTATACCCGCCGCGGCGCCATGACAAACGACAAAACGCAAACGGCTGACGGGAAGTCAACGCCAGCCCTCCCCGGAGGGGTGGACAACCGACATCGCACTTCCTTCATCCGGCGGCCCCACTAAGCGCGGCTTCACCATTCCCCCCGGCCGGGCCCGCGTCATTCGCCTCCACGAGCCGTCGGGTCAGCGTGCTGCCGAGAACGGCGCACACATCAGTCGGGAGATGCCGCCCCGCCGAGGCGTCGAAGAGGAGCCTTGCGGAGGGGGGAAACTCCTCGTCCCCGCGCCAGCAGACGAGGAGGATCGGAACCCTGGGGAGGGCGAAGAACGAATACGAGAGATCGCCATCCGCCTCTCTCCGACCCCCGCGGCGCTCAGCGGCGCGCGCGAGGCCGTCGAGATCGGCGCCGAACGCCCTGACGAGCAGATCCCCCGTGTACCCCTGGAACGCCCTGAAGTAGAACGCGCCGTCCGGAAGTTCCGAGAAGGGGATCCATCGCCCCTCGGTGGGGGAGCCGTCGGTAGTGTGAAGATAGTAGGCGGCCAGCGCCTGGGTTCCCGGGCCGCTCTTCGCGCCGGTCGCCGCGTCCCGCGCGACGAAACCGGGGACGCCCACGGCGATCTCGCGCCCCCAGACGGCGAACCGTATATCGCCCCCCCCGGCGATTCCCGCGAGGTACCTCGCGCCCGCGCGCGCCGCCAACGCGGCAGGGTCCAATGAGGAGAGCCGCTCCCGCAGGCGCTCGACGCGCCCCATCAAGCCGGCAAGCTCCTTGTTCAGCACGTGCGCCATCCGTACCTCCCCCGCTCTCCAGCCCATGGTGCGCCGGTTTCGGCGGGACGGGGCGCGGCGGCATCCGGGCGCCAAGCCCGCCGTCAGGGGCGCGCTTCGGCGCTGACGACGCCGTCCCCCTCCTCGGATCGAGGCCCCGCCCCGCGCTTGATTCTATCCTTGATTTTTCCCTTGCGCGCGATCGAGGAGTATGCTAGCATTTCCGCGAATCTGGTAACAATAGGATAGTGTCGGCCGGATTTACAAAGTCAGATCGGTGCCCCCACACCGCTCCCCTGATTCGCTCCCCGTGTGTGCCTTATCACAATGGAGGAGTCCCGTCATGGAAGACCTCGTGCAGGACCAGGACACCGTCATCCAGCAGCTTCGGCTACTCCTTGCCGCCAAAGAGGAGGAGCTGCACGCCCTGAAAGGCCGCGCGGGGGCCGGCCCCGCCGGGGAATCCTCCGAGTCCATCGCCGCCCGCCTTGTCAAGGAGCTCGAGGCTAAGAAGCTGGAGATCGCGGAACTCTCGGCGAGGTTGAGGGACCAGGACGCCAAGGCGGGGGAAAAGCTCGCGCGCATGGCCGCGGCGCTCGAGGAGAAAGAGGCGCAGCTCGCCTCCATGCAGGACGGCCCCGCCCAGGTCGTCGTGGAGGACGAGGAGGCACGCCGCAGGATCGAGGATCTCGAGGAGAGGCTGCAGGAGAAGGAGGCGTTCATACGGGAGGCCCGCGCGGCGGCGGCCGCCGCCGCGGAGGGCGCGGGCGCGCAAGGCGGCGGGGAGGCGTTGGAGGAGGCCAGGGCCGAGGCGCGGCGTCTCGGGGAGGAACTCCGCGAGTCGCGTATCGTCCGGGCGAATCTGGAGCACGCCGCGGAGGAGAGGGACCGCGCCAGGGCAGAGGCCGCCGCGCTTGCCGGGGAGCTCTCGGCGCTGCGCGACAAGTTCGATGAGACCGAGCGCGGAAACGCCGCCCGTGTAGCTGAACTGCAGCAGCGGCTCGATCTCCTCCAGGGCGACCTGGACGCGGCCGCCGCCGCGGGGGGGGGCGACGAAAGGGGGGCGGAGGCCGAATCCCTCCCGGTCTTCCAGCGGATACGCACCCTCGAGGCGGAACTCGAGGACCGCGAGATCGCCTATCGCACGACGCAGCTCAAGCTGCACCGGATAACGCAAAACCAGCAGATACTCCGCGGCCTCTGCGCCGGTCTCTGCGTCTTCCTCATCTTCATCATCTCCATGAAGGCGCGCCAGGCGGACGGACCGGCGTTCGAGGTCGCACACGAGACGCGTCCCCTGGACGCCGCGGCGCCCGAATCCGTGGCGCTGGCATCCGCCCCCGCTTCTCCGGCGAGAAGCGCGGCGCTTGACGACGGGGATTTCCTCCCCTTCCCGGAGGCGGGGACCCCCTCCCCCGGCCCGGCGCTGGCTGAGGTCGGCCCGAAACCCACAACCGCGCTCGCGCTCGCCTCGGCCGTCCCGCCGGCCGAACCGGCGGGGGCCGGTGACGCCGGCCGATCCGGGTCCGCCGCGGGAATCGCCGCGACCGGGGCCCCGGCGGGCGGCGCCCTTCCCGTGGATCTCCAATTCGTGGAGGCCTCGACGCTCGCCCTCGGGCCCGCCCCAGAACCCGTCGTGGCGCCTGCGCGCGAGGCGGGGAAGGGCGCCCGCGAGAAAACCGCCCCGGAGGCGATCCCACCCGCGCCCCGCCCTGTCGAGCGGCCCGGGGGCCGCGGCGTCCCGTACCGGGTCAAAAAGGGCGAGAGCCTCTGGAGCATCTGCCAGCGCGAGCTGGGCAACGGCGGCGCCATCGGCCGGGTCGCGCGTGAAAACAAGATCGCGGACCCGAACACGGTGAAGGCCGGCGACGTGATCTATCTCTCGCGCCAGTGACGGGCGCGGGGGTCCGCGCCGCGCGGGGGGAAACGGAGCCACCCCTTGGCCCGGAAATATTACCGTAAGCTCGTCAGGGACCGGATCCCCGCCGCTATCGAGG
>ERZ1026792.1789-NODE-1789-length-12587-cov-3.185152_pt1 | contig 12587 bp, 12 predicted proteins | sample MGYA00520884_ERZ1026792 | MGnify/ENA primary metagenome ERZ1026792 (study PRJEB33270, sample SAMEA104284473) | anaerobic digester metagenome | biome: Anaerobic digester microbiome; feature: mesophilic sludge digester; material: Anaerobic digester biomass... | reverse complement strand
TGTAGGGGTCGACCATCAGGTCGAGGCCGCCCCACTGGCCGATGATCAGATCAGCGAAGTTGCCGAAGAGGATCGCCGAGCAGATGCCGGAGGCGGAGCCCTTGGTGAGGTTGGACGGCACCTGGTTGGAAACGCCGGTGTTGTAGCCGTTGCACATGCCGTCTTCCCAGATGAAGCCGTTCTGGCCGGAGACCTTGGAAACCTGCTTGAGCTTGCCGCGCACCTTGGCGTTGGTCAGGTAGCCGAGTGCGCCGAGGTCGGCGTTGGCGACGGCGACCTGCGATTCGAGATCGACGAGGTTGCCCCAGGTCGGGATCAGGCCGTTGGTGCCGCCGGCCACCGAGCCGATGCCGGCGGTGTTGAGGATGCCGGTCGGCTGATTCGATGCGCCAGAACCGTTGATCGCTGCGAGGTCAATGGCCATCGCGATGACGGTGGCCAGATCGTTGCGAACAAGTCCCTCAACATCGATGGACGATTGCAGAAGCAGCTTGCGGGTGATGTCGGTGAAGGCGCCGAGCGTTTTCGGGGTCATCGTGACCTGGTCGAAGGCTTGCTGGCTTTCGGTCGGCGCGCCGTTTTCGGCGACCCAGTAGGCGGTGGCGCCGGCGGTTTGACGCGGGATGGCGATCTGGCCAACGAGGCCGGTCAGGAACTTGGCGCCGAGTCCGGTTACGGCCATCTTGTTGCGCAGCAGGTCGACGAAGCTGGATGCCAGCAGATCGGTGGCGACGGTATTGCCACCCGCAGTCGGGGTGCCGACCAGCAAGTCACGCTTCTGAACTTCATTTGGGACGAAAAAGCCACGCGATTCGCGGCCCATTTTCTTGGCCACGGCGTCGGAAGCGTCCAGCTCAAAGCCGCCGATGTCGCGCGCCTGGCTGAATTTGCCGTCCTTAATCAGCACAGCGGCCTGGATGGCGCGGACGAAGCTGAAGCTGCGGGCTTCTTCCTGCGTCATGCCGATGTCGGCGCTGGGCAGGGCGCGGGTGCCGATCTTGGTCATGATGGCGGCGCGGGTTTCTTCGACGCTTTTGCCATTGCGCAGGCACTCGGCGGCGACGCCGTCAGCGCCGTAGGCTTTGAACTGTTCGCCCATGGCGATGATTTCCTGCGTGCGCTTTTGCTCGCTCTTGACGGCTTCGGCGCGGACTTCTTCGACGTTGATGTCGGACATGATTTGTTTCTCCTGGAGGGGGATGAATTCGATGGGTGATTCGGCGTCAGCGGCGCGGCCAATGCCGACAGAAACGTCGGCGGCCACGGAGGTAAGGGAAACCTCAAACGGCTCCCAGTCGGTGACGCGGTAGGTGTCTTGTTCTTCGTTCTGCTCAACGAGCACCGCCTTGTGGATCATGTAGCCCACCGAGACGTTGCGACGGATGCCGTCCTTGACGTCCTGGAACACTTCTTCTGCCCGCGCGCTTTTTCCGAAGCGCACCACGGCACGACCTACCCGGTCGGTGCCGATCTGGACGGATTCAATGACGCCGATGTGATCGCGGGAGTCGTGATCCATCAGCAAGGGGCCACCAGCGGTCAAGCGACCGAGGCGGACGGACGGCTGGGCGAGGTCGAGAATCTCGACGCCCCAGTATCTTTCATAGGGCGTTTCGCTGGCGAAGGCCAGTTCGACGGTGCGGGATTCTTCGTTGATCGCGGCGCGGTCAAACGTCAGCGCCCGCGTAACGCGGCTTCCCGGCTTGATTTGTTTGGTTGCGGCCATTAAAAAGCCCCACGATGTTTAGTCATGGGGCCATTTGAATCCGGAGAGGGTGACGCGGTTAAGGCAAGGCGTGTCCTATCATCGCCCGCGCCGTATAGCCGCCCGGCGCGCCATGGCCAGATGCAACATGCCATGCGAGGCCCGCTCAACCTGCTCGGTGATGGCCCATTCCGGCCAGGTGGTGGCGACGTACTGCGGAAACTCAACCAACTGCCCAAGCGGCGCAAACCATACCGCCGGGAAATACTGCGCCGAAAAGTATTGACGATTAAACACTGATCGTCACATTGGTCCGGTTGCCGATTGCACCAGGCAGAGGCACATCAGCTTCAACGACCGCAGTCCCATCCGTGAAGGTGACATGTGTCGTCCCTGCGCCGGTTTCGTTGCCTGCGAGGACGGCGGTCTGTATTTGCAAATGCTGACCGACCGTGCGAGTGCCGGTCGTCGCATTCAGCGCTGCGAGGACGGCGGCAGCGATTTCAGATGCGGTCGGGCATGATCCACTGCTAGGAAAAGACAGCACGACCACATCTGCAAATTGCGCGTGTAGTGACTCCGCAACAACCAACGCCGTTGCCGCAGACAGTACTGGAGCATCGGCAGTGTGGCTATGCGCCGCCTCAACGATAGCCAACCATGTGTTCAGCGATAGACCGGTGCCATCTGAGCTGTGCGCGTGCGCCGCGTCTTGTACGGTCAGGAATGTCGCATTGCTGGTATCGAGCGTCAGGTTGTCAGCGGCATGCTGACTTACGGCGTCGGCAATGGCCAAAAACGCGATGACGCTTAGTGCAACACTATCCGCAGTGTGGACGCTGGTGGCATCAGCGACGGTAAGCGTCGTGGCGCCCGTGACACCCGTGGTCAGGTTGTCGGCGGCGTGGGTATGGAGCGCATCGGCAACAATAAGAAGCCAGCGTGTCGTTAGTGCCACGCCGTCGGAAACATGAGCGTGCGCGGCTTCCTGAATGGCGAGATTGGCTGACCCGGTGGTATTGAGCGTTAGGTTGTCGGCAGCCTGAGTGTGCAGCGATTCAGCCACGGCCAGATAGGTTGCCATGCTGAACGATGGCGAATCTACTGCGTGTCCGTGCAGTGCATCCGCGACGATCAGCGAGACGCTTCCACCGCCACTTGCATCTGGAACGAACAGGTAGTCTTCTTCGTCCTCGAAGATTTGCCACGGGTTTTCAGAAAGCGACTTGATTTCAGCGTCAGACAGGGCGCGGTTATATACGAGCCATAATCCTATTGACCCGTCGATAACCGCTACTGCAGGCGCTGCACCAAATAAATACCTATTCTCGGGGGTGGTGCTTAGTGAAAACGTCCTTGTTGCGCTTAATACTTTTACACCGTCTAAAAAAGAATTCCAAGCACTCCCGTTATATGAGTATGCAAATGTGTGCGGCAGCGTATCTGCAATTGTTAGCTGTGAACCAGTTCTAGGGTCGCTGCCTGTGAAATTGTCTGTGTAAAACTCTACTGTATTTGCAACATAACCATAGATGATCGAGGTTTGTTTATCTAACGATGTATTTAAATCAGATGACAAATATTTATTTGTCTGACCTGTTGCATTTAGCGCTACCAGACCGATTAAAGTAAAATTATTTCCCGCAGGTGCAGCAACATTTCCCGCTGAAACTGTTAAGAAACCACTGCCGTTATTTGACAGCAACAAACCGTTTCTTGTTGGTTTTTGCGAAAATGTATTTGTATTAATAAAAATAGACGACGTTGGTATCAACGACCGCCAATTTTTATCAATACAAGTAGCTAAGCCCCTACAAATCGGATTCGACCAATCAATCCCAACCGGAACCTGCGGCTGGCTAGTCCTGACCGTGCGGCGCGGAATCAGCATGAATTACTGGCCGCGTGTGCCGACGTAACGAGCACGCAGCGTGACGGCGCGGGATGCCCCTTGAGCAGCAACGGCAGCAATCTTGAATGCCTTCTTGCCACGCACGCGCAGTGGAACTGTCTTGCGCGCCGGGTCTTCGCCGGGCGTGTTGGTGGCGTAGGTATCCAGTCGGCACAACCACTCAGCATGTTCCGAGGTATCGAAGTCGTCAGACGAGTCTCCTAGCACGTCGCCATTCGACCACTTGACGTAAATATCCACCACATCGCCCGATGCTGGCGTGCCCGAGTTGTCGCAGGAAATCTGCACGGAACCACTGTCATCTTCGGCATTGACAGATACAGCGTCAGAATCGACGACGCTATTGGTCGAGAGCGAGACTGAATCAGCCGCCGACCATTGGACCTGCGTTTGATTGATTGAGCCAGCCATGATTAAACCTCCACTCGCAGTGCGCGGGACACATCGGCGGCGGTGACGATATCGGGTGATTCAGCCAGTGCCTTGATGGCCGATGCCTGCTCTGCCGTGAGCAAGGAGCCGACGAACATATCCAGTCCGGCACGAACAGTCATATCACCGACATCGAAGCCACCCTTGATCAGCGAGCGCCACGCCTGACGCGCCACGGCAATCTGCGCCATTTGCTCGAGCGGAGTGTCCTGCGTGACCGGCATGTTCGAGAGCATTTCAAGCTGCATCAGGAATACCGGGCCTGCCGGTACGCCAAGCGCCAGCGAAATTAGCCCATCACCGACTTCACACTTGATGATCTTCGGCGCACGTCCTTGGTTAATGATGTCGGCAATCGCCTTATCCTTTACCATGTATTCCGGGTCTTTCGGCATATCGTTGGTGACAACAAACGGCGCACACTCGGCCGCTTTTGGACCGCTCAGTATTTCGTCACGTAGTGTCATGATTAGGTCGGGTCCGCGATTTCAATGTCCCACGCCGGGAAATTGACGGTGTTCGAGCCGTTCGCCGTGACAGCCTGCGAAGTGCATGTGGTGACGTAGAGCAACTTGGAATTGGGCACATCGAGTAAAGCGACGTGGGTCGCCGTGCCGGAGGTATCAATCAGCACACCACTCTTTGCTGCCACCGTCGTCTTGCGGCCGGAGGTGTCTCCATTAGCGTTGGTGAAATCACCGGAGGCCAGCGTGACATCAGCCAGCGCATAGGTCGCGTTGCCTTCAGCGTAGGTCGTCGGCTGGGCCGAGCAAGCCACCTGCCGTGTGACGTTGTTCTTCAGGATGTTCAGTGCGCCGTCAAGCACATCGTCGTGGACTGTCTTAGCCATTGGAGTCTCCTAGACCGATTGCAGAGTTATCGATGGCCAGATCAGTGGTGCCATCCGATGTGCCGCCCATTGCAACACGGCCGGCAACATCCTTCGCCCACCCGTTAGCAACGAACTGAGCGCCTTTGCCATCTTCAACAGTACGGACATCGCCGCTTTCAAAGCGGTCCTTACTGTCGAGAAACGTGGTTAAACATTCGATTTTCATAGCGTTACTCCTTATGGTAAACGGGGTTGTTCTGTTCGCTATTCATTTCCGCGATGTGCGCCTTCGCGCAATGAAGCGGGTCATTGAACAGCCAGTTGATAAACCGCTCTGTCCGCCTGTGCTGCTTGCGGTGGGCCCATGCGCTGATTGTCTCGTCGGCGTAGTGGTCGGCAATCAGGCAGGTTCCGACAAACTGGTCGGGCGCGATGGCGCACTGCTTGCCGTTGGTCATCAAGCCAATGATCAGCAGGGAGACAAACAGCCGGCCGAGGACGGCGAAGGGGATGAGTAGTTCAGTCATTTCCCGGCTCCGATCTGGTTGGTGCTGCCGTTTTGGCGCCCAGGCTGACTGATTGCACGCCGACGCTGGCGGCTTCGAATCTTGCGATGTCAGCAAGGACGTCGTCGACGTCGGCACCCATTTGGGCGGCAACGCTTTGCGGGCTGGCAACGCCGGTCTGGATGGCGAGGCGGGCGGCTTCAATGTCTTTTAGCGGATCAACCCATTGCCAGCGACGCCCTAGCCAGCTATGGGCGGCGAACTTGTCGTACTTGGCGAGCGGCAGCGATGAGCCGTTGGGCAGCGCGATTGCGCCATTGAGCAGGGCGAAGCGCAGCCATTCTTCGTAGAGCGGCGTCAGGAATGAGGCAATGAGCCAGGATTGCAGGGTCATCCATTGGTCGCGCTCGTTGAGCACACCGGATCGGATTGATGAGTAATTTACACCTTCGAGGTCTTCTGCCAGCGTGTTGTAACTAACGCCGAGGCCGGTGGCGATGCGACGCAGATGGGCTTTGGTGAATTCGCCATAGGTGGCGCTGGGGTATTGCGATTCGTAGGCCCGGAAGTCGTAGCCCTCTGGCAGGGTTTCATACATGCCGGGCACGCTGACGCTGATTGGCTCGCCGGCTTCAGTGTCGTCCATGCTCGGCGGGTCGCCATTCGGGCTGACGAAGAAGCCGAGCGTGTCGGCGCCTTTGCGGGCGGCGATCAGGGCCGATTTATTGTATTCGTTGAGGTCGTGCAGCGATTTGATGACGGCATGAGCCCAGGGGATGCCGCGCGTCTGTTCCGGCCGGTCGGTGATGTAGCGGTGGATTATCTCGTTGGCCGGGATGCGTTCGCGGCGGCGCTGTCCTGCGCCTGCCGGATGCGCCGAGTGCAGATGATAGGCCACCGGGCGGCTGTAGCTGTCCAGTTCGACGCCCATCACGACAGCGTTGCGGCCTTCTGCGGCGGCGACGTTGTAGCCGGTATCGAGCCGGTCAATGTCGATCAGTTGCAGGGCGTAGCCGGCGGCGTTGTTTCTGCCGATGACTTTGCGCAGCATGAATTCGCCGTCGCGGGCGAGTGATTTGACGATGGCGCGCACCAGATCGACGAAACTCATTCGTCCGGAGATGTCGCATTCGCGGCCCCACTTCGCCCAGGCCGCTTCGATGGCGTTGTTGGCGAACTGGTCTTGAATTCCCGGCTTGTCTTCGACGCGAACTTGCAGCAAAAATCCATTCGGGCCGACGATATTGGCAGCGGTCATCTGCAGCCACTTGCGGACGTAGTCGTTGTTGTTGGCGAGGTCGCGCGAGCGGGCGCGCAGGCGGTCGAGATCACTGCGCAGTTCGTTGTCGATACTGTTTTGTTCGGCCATCCAGCCGGCTGTTAAACGGCTGACGGCGGCGGCGTCGAAGCGGCGGCGATGCGCTGCGGCTTTTTCGACGGTCCCGCCATTGAACAGGCCGGCGATGCGAGTCAAGATGCCCATGGGTTATGCTCCGAAGCGGACTAGCACGCGGCGGCGTGACGGCAAGCCGGCGGCGATACGGGCGGCGCGATCTTCTGCGGCGACTTCGCGCTTGAGTTTTTCGATTTGCTGCCAGATTTCGGCAGCGTTGCGGAATTTCATGCGCCGGCCGGCGATATCGTATTCAGCGACGTGGCCTTGACCATTGGTCAGATAGGCGAGATAACACGCCTCAAGCGCCTCCAGCATGGTGCGGGCGGTGCTGCGGGTGTCAAGCGTGGTCTGGGCGGCGAATGATTTTTCGATGGTAAGCGAACCGCTTCCTACCGTGTAACGCTCGCTTCCCTTGGTGACAGCGCCCTGCCAGGCGTAATCGCCGGCCGTCCAGCCCGAGCTGGTTGCGGCCGAGACGGAAACAGCGTGATCGTCACCCGCTGCGCTGGCGTTGATGGTGATCTTCGCTGCTGCGTTGATCAGCGTGTAGGAAAGCGACCAGCCGGCGCTTGCCGGGTAGTCGGAGAGTGATCGCGTCCAGGCGACTGAATCGCCCGCCGTGATGCTAGTCGGTTCGGTAGTTACTATGGCCATAGTGGCCATAGGGTGACGCCGACCGGGTGACGCGGTTAAGGCAAGACGTGTCCTAGCCGGCGATGACCCGCCTGATGTGGCGAGCACTGAGGCCATATCTCCGCGCCAGCAGCGCGACGCGCTCTCCGGCACGCCAGTCACGGATGATGGCGCGGTTGCGGGCGCTCATTTCGCGGTTTGAGTCTTCGCCTTTGCCGATGTAGGGGCGCTCTCCGGTGTAGTCGCGGGCGACGCCGCGCGGCACGGCATTGGCAACCAGTTGCGCGGTTTCTTCGGAGATACCGAGGGCGAGGCATTGTTCGTAGGCGATGCGGCCGAGGTCGTCGAGGAAATTGCACATGGGGGGCCTTATCGGTTGTAGACGACGGCGCGGCGGGGTTTGCCACGGAAAGTTTTTGGTTGCTCGGCCGGTTCAGCGGCGGCGTCGATCTGCTTTTTGCCAGCCCGCGCTTTGAGGTCGATCCCACTCAGGCGCAGCGCGGCCAGGGCGTATTTGAGGCAGTCGAGCGTTTCGTTGCGCGGACGGGTTTGGACCCACTCAACGTAGGGGCGGGTGCCGCGCATTTTGGTGACGAGTTTTTCGGCGGTGAGCTGGGCGAAGTATTCGTCGTCGAAGCTGGGGTCGTTTGGGAAATGGATGTAGCCGGGGCCGCGCTCGGTGATTTTCAGGCGGCTGTAGATCAGGGCTTTGGCCTGGTCGTCGCCGACGATGTGCACGGTGATGCCTTTTTTGCGCTGGCGGCGCAGGCGCTGGCGGCGGGCTTTTTCGTCTTCGACGATGGGCACGCCGGGGCCGGCGCGGCCTTTGACGGCGAGCGCCCAGCGGCGCTTTTCGCAGTAGGCATAGACCATGCTGGTGTTGTAGCCGGAGTCGATGGCGACGCATTCCGGCGCCCAACTGGCGAGTTCTTCGTCAAGCTGCGCCCAGACTTCCGGCTTGGTGGTGTCGCCGGGGACGATGATGTGATCCATGAGCCAGGCTTCTTCGCCGAGATCCCAATCAACGATGGAGACTTCGAGGCGGTCTTTCTGGACGTCGACGCCGCCGGTGCGGGCGAGGCTCTTTGGCTTTTCTTCGAATTCTTCGAGGCGCGAGAGCAAGCTGACCGGGTCGGCCTGGTCGCCCTGCTCTTCCCAGCATTCGCCGAGGTGGGTATTGACGAAGGTGCGCAGGGTGCCGGGGGATTTGACGGCGGTTTTCCAGTCTTCGGCCAGATCGCGCCAGCTTGGGCCCAGGCCGATTGGCGCATAGAGGGCGCTGATGTGGTAGCCGCGCACGCTGCGCTCGGGGTGGGTGGCTATCCAGCGCCCGCCGGCCAGCATGCCGGGCTTGTGGTGCTCGTAGATTTCGCCGTGGCAGTGGGCGCAAACGTACCAGGCGTCGAGGCCGGTTTCGTTGGCGCGCCATTTGATGCCGTGCTCGGTTTCCGGCCCGCCCCATTCCAGCGGCTGGAAGGTGTGGCAGTGCGGGCAGGCGACGTGGTAGCGACGCTGGTCTGATTCGGCATAGCCGCGCTCGATCATGCTTTCGCCGGCCACCGTTGGCGTGCTGATGAACAGGCGCTTGGCGCGGGCGAAGGCTTTGGTGCGGCCCTTGGCCAGCGCGACCGGGTCGCCTTCTTCGCCGACTTCGCCGGGGAAGCGGTCGAGATCGTCCATGATCAGATAGCGCACCGAGCTTTGCGCGTAGCTGTTGGGCGAGTTGCCGCCGGCCAGAAAGAGGACACCGCCAGGGAAATCAATCATGTCCTTCGAATTCGCCGCGTCGCGCGAGCGCTGGCCGCCGAGCAGATCGCGGATGACCGGCGTGTCCTGGAGCAGCGGGTTGAGCTTTTGGGCTTTCCACTTGTCACGGGAATCGAGCGTCGGCATGAGCACCATGACCGGCGCCGGGGCGTGGTCCATGCAGTAGCCGAGGAAATTGACCGTCGCCTCGGTGACGCCGACCTGTGAGGATTTCATGACCCAGATGTCGGTGACGCGGCTGGAAGCGCTCATGGCATCCATGATTTCGCGCAGGATGGGATTGCGCGCCGTGCGCCAGCGGCCCCGCTCGCCCGCCTGCTTGCCGGAGAGTTCGCGGTGGGTGTCGGCCCATTGCGAGACGGTCAGGGCGCGGCGGGGCGCAATGGCCGAGGCGGCGACGGTCAGGCAGTGGGAGAGGCCGAGGGGGAGTGGGCGCATTATTTGCGGCGACAGATTTGAGCGAACGCGCCGAGCATCATGCCGTTATCTAGAAAATTCCACGCACCCGCCGGAATGCAGGGAGGTGCATCGAGGCAACCAATGATGATTTCTTCGTCTGCATTGAATGTGCCTAGAATATTTCCATCTGCCTCACAGCCCCAAAGCAGGCCATCGGGATCATGCGCCCCGGTCATGCAAAGAAAGGCGTAATCAACGACTTCGAAATCATCGCCGCCATAAAAGCGATCGGCCATGGTCAACCCTCCTTAGAAAGTGCGGCCTGTTGCCGCTGAATTGCCGCCCCGATGTCGGCCAGCACGTTGCGGCAGGCGTCGGTCAGGGTGGCGTGGATTTCGTTCATGTCGGTGGTGGCGACGACAAGCGGCGCGGTCTGGTCTGGGAAAACTTCCATCGCGGCCCGCACGGCTGCGCCGAGGAACTTCATGGCGGCGTCGACGTCGTCACGGTGAATCAGGTTTCCGGCCATTTGCGCCGCCTTCATTTCTTCCTGATCGGCCTGAGCTGATTCCTTGCGGGTCTTGGCATCGACGAGGCGCTCATCGTCCCGGCTTTCAGAATCGCGTTTTGCGGCGTTTTTTCCGGTTGACCGTGGGAACGCGCTGTCCTCGCCTTCGTTTTTCGCACTGCGCCGCGCGGCGGCATGGCGGCGGGCTACGTCGAAGCGGGCGCCGCCGGTTGATTCGAGCATAGCCAGCGTTTCGGCGACCTTGACGCGAGCCCGGCGCCCTTCCCCGTCGAGCACGACGCGGCCGGCAGCGATCAGCGCCGTGATGTAGGACGGGGCGAGGCCGAGGTATTGGGCGAATTCTTTTTTGCCGAGGGTGGTGGCTTGTTCTTCCATTCTCTTTTTTCCTTTAAGCAGGTGAATGAAAGGAGTGGGCGCGCGTGATTTGCACGGCAGCGCACACCGCACACCAGAGCGCACACCGGGGCGCACGGGCAAGACCCGCACCAGTACGGGCACCGCACGGGCGCACGCCCTTATTCGTGTACGTGTGAGTGACACACGCATGTAAATGGCGAGCGAGTGCGTTTGTACGTGCACACGCATACGCACGGGAAAGCCCGTGCGCCCGTGCGCTTGCCCTATTGGCAAGGCTTTTGCCCGTGCGCTGCGGTGTGCGCTGTGGTGTGCGGTGTGCGCTCATTGCTGGTTGGGGAGGCTGTTGGTGAAGGCAAAAAAACAGTCGGTGAGCCATTCGGTCTGGTTCTGGGTGTCCGTTTGGCGGTAGTCGGCGCCGTGTTTGGCGCCTTGCGTGAGTGTTTCCAGACTGGGGATGACGAAGCGCTGGCGAAGTTTTCGGCGGTCCGGCCCTTCGAGCAGGCTGTCGTAGCGATCCTTGTGGCCTTTCTGCCAGCCGGGCAGCTTGGCGATTTCGCCGATGAACTGGTTTGCTTCGCGCGGGTTGCGCACGCCGTCTTCGCGGCACCAGCGGGTATAGGCGACGTAGAGGTCGCTACTGCCGCATGGGCAGACCGGGTGTGATGTGTCGCCACCGAGCCAGGCTTTGATGAAGCGCTGGACGTTGCCGGCGCCGACGTCAATGAGGTCGCGCTTGGCTTGGGTTTCGGGCGGCTTGGTGTGTTCGTCGAAGTCGCCCAGATCGATGTCGAGAAGGTATTGATGCAGGGCGGCGATGCCGCCGGCGTTGATTTCGTTGCGCACGTCCTGGTAGAAGTTTGCCGATAGCTTGGCCGGTGTCCAGATGACGAAGTGGCGGCGGTCGTCCTGCTCTATTGGCAGCGGCTGGGTTTCGTTGCTTAGATAGACGACGTTGCAGTGGTTTCGCTCGTCGTGCGCTGCGACGTTCTTGGGATTGATGCGAATCCATTCGCCGGTGACAAACGACTTGAGCTTGTTCTTGACGTGGTAGAGCTCTTGCCGGGCGACGACTTCGTCGGCGATGAGGAAGAGCTTGCGGCTGGCCCAGTCGTTGAACTTGTCTTCGATTTCAGCCTGGCCGACGATGCGGCCGTATTCGCCGTAAATCGCCATGATGGCTTCGAAGAACAGATTTTTGCCGGTGCCTTGCGGGCCGTGGAAGATCAGGGCGGTGCGCATCTTGGCGCCGGGGTTCTGGATCGGATAGGCCAGCCAGCGGATTGCCCATGTGAAGAGGTCGGCGCTGTTCTGTTCGGCGCTGCACAGGTAGCGCAGGAGGTCGAGCAGTACGTCGCACTTGCCGGCTTTCGGCTCGGTCGGCCAGCCGCCCCAGAGGTTGCAGCGGATGGCTTTGTCGGTGCAGGCGGGATCGAATCCGACTTCAGAAAGGCGGACGACCTTTCGGTCTTGCCGCAGCTTCCATTCGCGCCAGCCGTGGTCGGGGATGATGTCGAGAACGTCCGTTTTTGGGACGAGCAGGTGTTCCTGCCGGTCGAATAGCGTGCCCTTGCCGCCGTAGATCAGGGCGAAGCGGTCGCAGGCCTCATCCACTGAGAGCAGCGAGGACAGGATGGTCTTGCTGGGCTGTTCCCCCTGCCCCCCGGTGGTGAGTTCCCGCGCGCGCGGGAGCTTCCAGCCAAGCGATTCCAGGTGGGCGGTGATCTGGTTGGCGACAACGTGCGGGCCTTCGAGGTTGGCTAGGTCGTTGTAGTCGGTCGGCCCCTTCTTTGTGGTGCTGCGTTCTTCACTGAATTTCGGTGAACACCACGCCGCGCCATGGGCCGTTGCTGCCAGCCGGGCGGCTTCGCAGCCGGGGTTGCCCGGTGTCAGGTAGTCGTCATCGGCACATATTAGGATTTTGCTGGTTCTGTACTTTTGCGCGAGGTCCGCAACGACCGGCATCAGTGATCCGGCGTCGAAGGCGACAGCGACCGGGAGGCCAGTGGCTTCGTGCAGGGTGGCGGCGGTGGCGTAGCCTTCGGCGACGAGCACCAGGCCGCGCGGTATGCCGCCAATCAGGTGGTAGGCGCCGACCTTGTCCATGCCGGCCGGCCAGTAT
>ERZ1026792.1787-NODE-1787-length-12598-cov-4.199824_pt1 | contig 12598 bp, 5 predicted proteins | sample MGYA00520884_ERZ1026792 | MGnify/ENA primary metagenome ERZ1026792 (study PRJEB33270, sample SAMEA104284473) | anaerobic digester metagenome | biome: Anaerobic digester microbiome; feature: mesophilic sludge digester; material: Anaerobic digester biomass | place... | reverse complement strand
GCCGTAATACCGCGCGGTGCGGCCGAAACGTTTTGCTTCCACCCCGATCGCGTTGCCTCGCTGGGCATTTTCGTGCCTTCGTGGTTCGACAGCCCGGCGCGCACGGCCTACCGCTATCTCCAGCATTGGATGCTGCACCCGTATTTATGGCGGTATCTCAAGGGCGGCAAACTCCGTTCCTGGGGCGCCAAGACCCTCGGCGAATCCGGGCGCCGCGGCGAGCCGCATCTCGTGGGCGACGGCTATGCCCGCATCGGCGAGGGCAGCGGGACGACCAATGTGCTCACCGGGTCGGGCCTGGACGAAGCCTGGGTCAGCGGGGTGCAACTGGCGGAGGGCGTGCTCGAATTGCTCAAGGCCGGGAAGCCGTTTACCCGGCAGAATCTGGAGGCGGCCTACGTGCGGCGGCGGCGCGCAAGCTGGGTGGAGGCCGAGGCCCGCATTGCCGGGAAGGCGCGCGATGGCTTCCAAAAGGGCGTCCTGCGTGGAATGATCGGCATGGCGCTGGCTGGTTTGACCTGCGGCCGGCTCAACCTGGGCGGCGAGCCGCTCCGCCCCTATCAGCGCATCCCCTCGCTGGAAGAGTATTATCGGGGCCGGATTCCCGCCGCCGAAATCCAGCGGCTCCGCAAGGAATGCGCCACCCAGGGGACCTCGCTGCATCACGCGCTGATGGAGCGCTGCGGCTGGCCGGCCATCCCCTACGATGGCCAACTCCTCGTCTCTCACCAGGACGCCCTGTTGCTGGGCGGCAAGGTGCAGGCTCCGCCCGGCTACGCCGACCATGTGCTTTTCCTCTATCCCGAGCTCTGCGAACGCTGCGGCACCCGGATTTGCATCGAGATGTGCTCGGGGCAGGCCATCGCGCCCGGCGCGGGCGGCGTGCCGTCGTTCGACCGGGAGAAATGCGTTCACTGCGGCGCCTGCTATTGGAATTGCGCCCATCCCATCCCTGGCGACCCGGAGCGGATGAACATCGCCTTCCGCGCCGGCCCCGGGGGATTGCATTCGGCGGAAAATTAGGCGGCCCGGCAGCCCCGGCCGGGGGCGGTATCATCGCTACCGGGCGGAAAGCTAAGGGGCTTGCCGGCTGGCGGGGGAAGGTCTATTCTATTGGCAACAGCGGGCGACGTGGCTCGGCTGCAGGAAATAACAGGAATTGTATGCATAGACTCCCATTTGGTCCGCCCCCGGGCCGTGCCCGGGCTTTTTCCGCGCAGCTTCGGCGGCCTGCTTTTTTCACCCTGGCGGCCGGCACGGCGGCCCTGTTGCTCATGAGTCTGCCGCTTCAGGCCGGGCCGCGCGACTCGCAATGGCGGGCGGTCGAGGCGGCAATCACGCAGGGGCGGCCCCGGACCGCCATCACCAACCTCGAGCCCATCATCGCGGCGGCCTTGAAGGACAAGGCCTACGCCGAAGCCGTGAAGGCCATCGGCCAAAAGATCGCTTTGGAGGGCAATCTTCAGGGCAACCAGCCCGAGGAGAAAATCACGCGCCTGGAGGCGGAGATCGCGCAAGCGCCTTCGGAGATGGTACCGCTGCTGGAGACGTTGCTGGCCGAATGGTATTGGCACTACTTCCAGCAGAACCGCTGGCGCTTCATGCAGCGCACCACGACCGGGGTTCCGCCCGGCAACGACTTCACCACATGGGACCTGCCGCGGCTCTTTGAGCGCATTGACCAGCTATTCCAGAAGGCGCTGCGTGCCGGCCCGCTCCTGAAGGCGACCCCCATTAGCGCCTGGGACGACCTTTTGCCCAAAGGTTCCATGCCCGATCGTTACCGTCCCACCCTCTACGACTTCATCGCCCATGAGGCGCTTGCCTTCTATGCCTCCGGCGAGCAGGCCGCCGCCCGCCCCGAAGACGCTTTTGAAGTGTCCGCCGACAGCCCCATCTTCGATCCGGCGGAGAAGTTTCTGGCCTGGCAGGCCGGCGCCGCGGAGGCTTCCCAGCCGGAACTGCGGGCGATTCAGCTTTACCAGGCCCTGCTTGATTTTCACCGCGGGGATGCCTCGAACCCGGCCTTCGCCCACGCGGATCTCGAACGCCTCACCTGGGGCTGGAATGTTGCCTTCGGCGAAAACAAGGACGCCCGCTACCAGGCCGCGCTGGAGCGTTTCATTGACACGCACGCGGATTCCGACCTCTCCGCCCTGGCCCTCGATTGCGCAGCGCGACTGCTCCAGCAACGGGATGATTTCGTCGCGGCCCGCGAACTGGCGTTGCGCGGGGCGCGGGCGTTCCCGCAATCGCCCGGCGGCAAGCGGTGCCGCAACCGGGTCGCCGAAATCGAGGCTCCGTCGGCCCGCATAACCACCGAACGCGTGTGGAACGCGCCGTGGCCGGAAATCACCGTGCACTACCGCAATGTTGAAACGGTCTGCTTCCGCGCTATCCCGTATGATTGGGAGGCGCTTTCGGCGGAGCCGCATTACCGGTTAGTGGGCGAAAAGGAACACCGGGAAATCCTGTCCCGCGCCCCCGCGCTGGAATGGTCGGTAAAACTGCCGCCCACCGCCGACTACCACGAGCACACCTTGGCCGTCCCCGCGCCCGACCGCCTCAAGCCGGGCTTTTATTTCATCGCCGCCAGCCATCGCCCGGACTTTGGCGAGACCAACAATGTCGTCTCCCTGGCGCAGGTTTGGGTGAGCCGCCTGGCCCTGGTGACGCGGGTGCGCGCCGGCCGGATTGAAGGCTTTGTGCTGCAAGCCGATTCCGGCGAACCGGTCGCGGGCGCTAAGGTGTCGGTGTGGCATCGAGACCTGCAGGGCAATCGTATTACCGACCCCATCCTGACGACCGACCAGAACGGTTGCTTTTCCCTGGAGCCGGTGTCGGAACAGTTCTACTGGTTCCGGGCGCGCCATCGTGGTCAAGAGGTGGCCACTGCGGAGAATTTGTGGTACTATGATGATTCGGAAGCGTCACCTCCGTCGCCGTACGCGAAGACGGTCTTCTTCACTGACCGCACGCTCTACCGGCCGGGGCAGACTGTTCAATACAAAGGCATCTGTCTCTGGGTGGACCGGGCTGAAGACAATTACAAGGTGCTCAAGGACGAACCGTTGACGGTGATATTCGAAGACGCCAATGGTAAAGAGGTGGCGCGCCGGCAGCATCGCGCCAATGATTATGGCTCCTTCGCCGGCAGCTTTACGGTTCCGCGCGATCGCCTTATGGGGAGAATGTCCCTCAAGGCCAGCGGGCGCGCCCCGGGCCAGGGCAGGTTCCACGTTGAAGAGTACAAACGGCCCCGGTTCGAGGTGGTGCTGGATGCCCCGCAGTCGGCGGTGAAACTCAACGAGACGGTGGTTCTGGTGGGCCATGCCATGAATTACTCCGGCGCGGCCGTGGATGGCGCGCAGGTCAAATACCGCGTCGTGCGCGAAGTGCGGATGCCGTGGTGGTGGGGATGGGGGTGGGGGGGCTTGCCGTCCCGCCCGGGCCAGGAGATAGCCCACGGCATCACCCGGACGGCCACGGATGGCTCATTCAAGATTGAGTTCGACGCCCGGCCCGATCCCAAGGTGCCGAAGAAGGATGAGCCGGTTTTCGTGTTCCAGGTTCATGCGGACGTGACCGACGGCGCGGGCGAAACGCGCTCCGCCGGCCGCCATCTGCAGGTGGGCTACGCCGCCCTGGAAGCCCGGATCAGCGCCGACGACTGGCAGACGGATGCCCAACCCGTGGAATTGAAACTGGAGACCCGGATGCTCGATGGCGAACCGCAAGCCGCCACCGGCGAGGTCAAGGTTTACGCGCTGCGGGCGCCGGCAAAGGTCCACCGTCCGCCGCTGCGCAGCCCCGAACCCCGAGGGCCCTTCGGGGCGGCCGAAGATGCTGACTCGCCCGCGCTGGACTTGTCCGATCCCAGCCACTGGCCCCTGGGCCGGATGGTGGCGTCCAGAAGTTTTGCTACGGGCACCAACGGCACAGCCCGGCTGGCCTTTCAGCTCGCCGCCGGCGCCTATTGCGCGGTCATCGAGACGCAGGACCAGTTCGGCCAGCCGGTCACCGGCCGGCTTCCCGTGCGGGTCCTGCCGGCTGGGGGGAGCCGGCTGAACCTCAAGGTGCCTCATCTGCTGGCCGCGCCGAATTGGGAACTGCAGCCCGGCCAGGAATTCATGGCCGTGTGGGGGACGGGCTACAAAACCGGCCGGGCCTTCATTGAAATCGAGCATCGTCAGCGGATGATCCAGCGCTATTGGACTCCGTCCGGCGTCACCCGGCAGCAGATTCGGCTGGCCCTGACCGAAGCCATGCGCGGCGGCTGCTTTGTCCACGTCACCTTCATTCACGAGAATCGCGCCTACCTGGAATCGCGCGAGATCCGCGTGCCTTGGAAAAACAAAGACCTCGACTTGAAATGGGAGCGCTTCGTTTCCAAGCTCCAGCCGGGGGGCAAGGAAACATGGACGCTGGAGGTTCGCGGCCCAACCCCCCAGGGCCAAAGCGGCGGCGCCGCCGCCGAGTTGGTGGCCACGCTCTATGATGCGTCGCTGGACGCGTTCGCTCCGCTGGCCTGGCCGAAGCCGTTCTCGGGTTCTTTCTTCCGGAGCGAGTACACTACCCTGCGATCGCAATTCGCCAATGCCTTTATGCGATTCTCCCCGGTTTTAGGGCGTTGGAATTTGCCTGGGGAGCCGGTGGAGATTTCCTATCGCGCGTTTCCGCCGGAACTGAGTGGGAACCTTCGGGGCTACCAGTATTTTGCCCGGAGCAAGAATTCGGGCCGCGCTTCCCGTTCGGGAGCCGCCATTGAAATGAAGGCGTCGGTGCCTGCTGCCATGGTCGCAGGCATGGGATCGGAGTTAGCTTTTTCCAAGCCGGCGGCCGCCGTCCGGAACGCGCTCGACCAGGTCGGCGAAGGCGCCCGGGAATCAGACGCGCCGGCGCCGCCGCTCCAACTCAGCCAGGTCACCGCCCGCAAGAACCTCAATGAAACCGCCTTCTTTTTCCCGCAACTGACCACTGATTCCAATGGCGTGGTGCGGATGACTTTTACCTTCCCCGAGGCGCTGACGAAATGGCGGTTCCTCGGTTTCGCGCATGATCGCGCGCTGCGGAGCGGCGCGCTCGAAGACCACGCCGTGTCGGCCAAAGACCTTATGGTGCAGCCCAATCCGCCCCGCTTCCTGCGCGAGGGCGACACCGTCGAATTCACGGTCAAGGTCTCGAACCCGACCGACCAACCCCAGCGCGGCACGGTGCGGCTGACGTTCAACCACGCGCTCAATAACGACCCGGCCGACGCGCTGCTGGGCAACCTCAAGCCCGAGCGGGACTTCGACCTCCCGGCCCGGGAATCGCGCAGTTATGCCTGGCGCATCCACGTGCCGGATGGGTGCGGGTTTCTCACCTACCGGGCCGTCGGCGCGGCGGCCCGCGTCTCGGACGGCGAAGAGGGCTATCTGCCGGTGCTCGCGCGCCGGGTCCTGGTCACCGAATCATTGCCGCTGCCGATTCGCGGCCCGGCCACCAACTCGTTCACGTTCACCCGGTTGCTTGAATCCGGCGCCGCGCCGACGCGCCAGAACCAGAGCCTGGTGGCGCAGATGGTGTCCCAGCCGGCCTGGTATGCGGTGCTGGCGCTGCCTTACCTGATGGAATCCCCCTACGAATGCACCGAGCAGACTTTCAACCGCCTGTACGCCAATGCCCTGGCGCGCTTCATCGCCAATTCCAATCCCAAAATCCGCCGCCTCTTCGATCTCTGGAAGGACACGCCCGCGCTCGAAAGCCCCCTCCAGCGGAACCCGGACCTCCAGGCGGTGATGCTCGAAGAAACCCCCTGGCTGCGGCAGGCCAATCAGGAGAGCCAGGCCCGCCGCAATCTCGGCATCCTGTTCGATGACAACCGCCTCGCCTACGAACAGGAAGCCGCCTTGCAGAAGCTGGCCGGGCAGCAACTGGACGACGGCGCCTGGCCGTGGTTCCCGGGCGGGCGCGGCAATGATTACATCACGCTCTATATCACCACCGGCTTTGGCCGCCTCCGGCACCTGGGCGTGAGCCTGGACGCGCCCCCCATCCTCCGCGCGCTGCGCCGGCTGGATGCCGGGATGGCGGAACGCTATGCGCGCATCCAGAAGGGGCCGGAGCCGGAAAAGCATGTCCCCAGCGCCACGGACGCGCTGTATCTCTACGGCCGCAGCTTCTTTCGCAAAGACCTGCCGATCACGCCCCCACACCGGCCGGTGATTGACTTCTTCCTCAAGCAGTCCCGGAAGTTCTGGCTCCAGACCGACTGCCGCCAGACCCAGGGCCACCTGGCTCTCGCCCTCCATCGCTTTGGCGACCTTGACGCCGCCAACGCTTCCACGGCCCGCGACATTCTGCAATCGCTCAAGGAACGCAGCGTGCGGGATGAGGAGCTGGGCCGGTTCTGGCGCGATGCCGAGCGGAGCTGGTGGTGGTATCGCGCGCCCCTCGAGACCCAGGCCCTGATGATTGAGGCCTTTGACGAAATCCTGACCGACCCGCCGACGGTGGAGGAATGCCGGGTCTGGCTGCTCAAACAGAAGCAGACGCAGGATTGGAAGACGACGAAAGCCACCGCGGATGCCGTGTACGCGCTGCTGCTGCGCGGCCCGGACCTCCTTTCTCGCGATGCCCTCGTCCAGATGTCCCTGGGCGGCGTGGATGTGACGCCGGTTCCCGGGCCGGCGGGCGGCTCCACGAGCCCGGGCTCGGTCGCGCCCGGGCGCGGCAAGGACCTGCCGGCACCGGCGGTTGAGCCCGGCACCGGCTTCTACGAATACCGCTTTGCGCCGGATCAAATTAAGCCGAAGCTGGGGGAGATCATCGTCCGGAAGACCGACGCCGGCGTCGCCTGGGGCAGCGTGCACTTGCAATACCTGGAGGAACTGGACCAAATCACCGCCAGCACCAATACGCCGCTCAAGCTGAACAAGGCGCTCTACACCCGGGTCAACACCTCCCGGGGGCCGGTGCTGGAGCCGGCCCGGGGCCCGGTCCATGTGGGCGACGAGTTGGTCGTGCGCCTCGAATTGCGCGTGGACCGCGATATGGAGTACGTCCATCTCAAGGACCTGCGCGGCAGCGGCACTGAGCCGGTGAACGTCTTCTCGCGCTACCGGTTCCAGGACGGCCTGGCTTACTACGAAAGCACGCGCGACACCGCGAGCCACTTCTTCATTGACTACCTCCCCAAGGGAACCTACGTGTTCGAGTATTCAACCCGCGTCCAGCTTCGCGGCCAATACCAGACCGGCCCGGCGCAAATCCAATGCCTCTATGCGCCGGAATTCAACAGCCACAGCCAAAGCCTGCCGCTGACGGCGGACTAGCCCCTCCCGGCGGCGCGCGGGCGTCCTCGCCCGCTTTGGGCATGGGAACGCCCAAAACCTGCCCCTTTGCGTGGGAGTGCGAACGATTTAAGCGGGCGGGACGCCCGCGCGCCGACCCTCGACTTAATCACTGCAACGGGCGCTCAGATCCTCTTCCTGCCGGCGTGCTCACCGGACCTCAACCCCATCGAGAAAAGGTGGAGCAAGATCAAGAACTTCCTGCGGCAGGTTGAGGCCCGAACCGAGGCTGCCCGGATCGAAGCGATCGGAGCCGCTTTGGCATTGGTCATCCCCCCAAGACGCAAGAAACTGGTTTGCCGGTTGTGGCTACAGTATTATTTAATACGCTCTAGCCCCTCCCGACGGCGCGCGGGCGTCCTCGCCCGCTTTGGGCATGGGAACGCCCAAAATCTGCCCCTTTGCGTGGGAGTGCGAACGATTTAAGCGGGCGGGACGCCCGCGCGCCGGCACGATGAGGCCGTGGATGCCGCGGTTTTCCAAGCCGATGTCCGGCATCTACTCTGCCCTACGCTACGACCGGGCGATGTGGTCATCCGGGATAATTTCTCTCCTCACAAAAGCGCGCCGACCCTCGACTTAATCACTGCAACGGGCGCCCAGATCCGCTTCCTGCCGGCGTGCTCACCGGACCTCAACCCCATCGAGAAAAGGTGGAGCAAGATCAAGAACTTCCTGCGGCAGGTTGAGGCCCGAACCGAGGCTGCCCTGATCGAAGCGATCGGAGCCGCTTTGGTATTGGTCACACCCCAAGACGCAAGAAACTGGTTTGCCGGTTGTGGCTACAGTATTATTGAATACGCTCTAGCCCCTCCCGGCGGCGCGCGGGCGTCCTCGCCCGTTTTGGGCATGGGAACGCCCAAAACCTGCCCCTTTGCGTGGGAGTGCGAACGATTTAAGCGGGCGGGACGCCCGCGCGCCGACCCTCGACTTAATCACCGCAAAGGGCGCTCAGATCCTCTTCTTGCCGGCGTGCTCACCGGACCTCAACCCCATCGAGAAAAGGTGGAGCAAGATCAAGAACTTCCTGCGGCAGGTTGAGGCCCGAACCGAGGCTGCCCTGATCGAAGCGATCGGAGCCGCTTTGGCATTGGTCATCCCCCCAAGACGCAAGAAACTGGTTTGCCGGTTGTGGCTACAGTATTTTTAATACGCTCTAATCTCCGGGAGGGGAGGGGATAAAAAGCCCGGCGCGGCCACTTCGGGATGGTTTGCCATCCGGCGGAACGGAAGTATATTGGGGCATGTTTGGCAAAGGTTTGTTGACGATCCCTCGGATTTGGCGCGGCTGTTTTCTGCTCGCCTGCATTGGCGCCAGCACTGCCCTGGCCGGGCCGGCCCTGATTATTACCAACCTGCCGCCGTATGGCTCGCCGGCGAATCTTGGCGGTCTGGTGCAGGGAGTGCCGCCCGCCGAGGCCAGGGTCGCCGTCTTTATCGAGGTGCCGGGCTACGGCTGGGTAACCAAGCCCACCTGCGCGCAGCCCTTGACGCCCATTCAGCCCGACGGCAGTTGGAGCGCCGACATCACCACCGGCGGCACGGACGAGTTGGCGACGCGGATCGCCGCCCTGCTGGTCGCCACGAATTACAACGAGCCGTGTGTGCTGGGCCTTGATTTCCTGCCCACCAACGTCTGGGCCCGCGCCCTCGCCCGCGCCGTCATCACCCGCCCGTATCCCGGGCCGCGCTGGCTCCGCTTTTCCGGTTACGATTGGTGGGTAAAGAAAAGCGGTCCGGGGCCGGTCGGGCCGGGGCCCAACTACTTCTCCGACAGCCCCGACAATGTCTGGGTGGACGCCCAGGGGCGGCTGCACCTTCGGATCACCCATCGGACCAATCAATGGCAATGCGCCGAACTGGTCTCCGCGCGAACCTTCGGCTACGGCAGCTACCGCTTCCAGCTCGAGTCTCCGGCGGACGACCTCGACCCCAACGCCGTGCTCGGCCTCTTCACCTGGAGCGACGATCCCGCCTACGCCTACCGCGAGATTGATATCGAGTGCGCCCGCTGGGGCAACGCTGCCGACCCCAATAACGCCCAGTTCGTCGTGCAGCCCTATGATCAGCCCGGCCACCTCGCCCGGCTGGCGGTGCCCGCCGGGCAGACCAACGCCGCGCTTCTCTTCACGTGGGAGACCAACCGCGTGCGGTTTCAGGCCCAGCGCGGCCGCTTCTCGCCCCAACCGGCCCCGGGCGCGGTCATCACCAACTGGACCTGCTCGCTCGGCGTGCCTCAGACCGGCGATGAAAACGTCCGCCTCAACCTCTGGCTCTTCAACGGCCAGGCGCCCGCCCGGCAGCAGGAGGTCGAAGTCATCATTTCCCAGTTCCAGTTCGTGCCGCTGGACGCCCCCCGTTCCGGGCTGCTCACCAACGCCACCCGCCTCCCCGGCGGCTCCTGCCGCTTCACCCTCGAGGGGGACTTTGATCGCTGGTACCAGGTGCTGGCCTCTTCGGACCTCAACGCCTGGCAGGAGCTCGCCACCATCCTGGCCACCAACCGCAGCCTGAACTTCGAAGACTCCGCCGCCGCGGGCTTCGCGCGGCGTTTCTACCGCGTCCTGACGCTGCCCTGACCCGGCCCGGGCGCGGCGGCGCGCCCGAATGAAGCTTGCCCCCGGCGCCATCGGCGGGCAGAGTGCGCCCCATGAAATCGGCGCTCTTGTCCGGCCTGGCGCTGCTGCTGGCCCTCGCGGGCGCGGCGGCAGCGCCCGGAGTTGCCGCCGCCCCCCGGTGCGGCAAGGTCCCGGGCCTGGCCTACGTCAACCTTTCGGAGTGGGCCCGGGCCAACGGCTTTGCCGGCCGTTGGACCCGGACCAATGAGACGATCGAGCTGCGCAAACCCGCGGGCCGAATCGCCCTGACGGTGGATTCCCGCCAAATCCAGATCAACGGCATCGCCGTCTGGCTTTTCCACCCGGTCGTGGCCCAGGCGGGCGCGGCATGGCTGTCCCGGCTGGACGCGGACCTCACCCTCCAGCCCCTGCTGTCGCCGCCGCGCGGCTCCCCCGGCGCCCGGGTGAAAACGGTCTGCCTCGACCCCGGCCACGGCGGCAAAGACCCCGGCAATCAGGCCGGCGCAAACCCGGAAAAACGCTACACCTTGTTGCTGGCGCAGGAAGTGCAAAAGCAGCTTGCGCGGGCCGGGCTGAAAGGGGTGCTCACGCGCCACAGCGACACTTTCCTCGAACTCCCGGCCCGCCCGGCGCTGGCGCAACGCAAGCGGGCCGACCTGTTCGTCAGCCTGCACTTCAACGGCGCCGCCCGCAACCCGGACACCGTGCGCGGCGCCGAAGTCTTCTGCCTGACGCCCGCGGGCCTGGCCTCGACCAATGCCGACCGCCCGGAGGCCGGCGCCAATACCTTTATCGGCAACCGGAACAACTCCCGGAACCTCTTCCTCGCCTACCAGGTGCAGGCGGCCCTGGTCCGCAATCTCGCCGCCGAAGACCGCGGCGTGCGGCGCGCGCGCTTTGCCGTGCTGCGTGATGCCGCCATGCCAGCGGTGCTGATCGAGGCGGGCTTCATGTCGCACCCCGTGGAAGGGCGCAAGATTCTTACGGCCGCCTACCGCCAGCAGATCGCGCGGGCCATCGTTGAGGGCCTGCTGGCCTATAAAAAAGCGGTGGAGCGCCCGGCTTAAAACCATGAGCATCGTCACCCGCCGCGGCGATCGGGGCCGCACCTCCCTGATGTATCAACGGCCGGTCTCCAAATGCCACGCGCGCATTGAAGCCTGCGGCGCGGTGGACGAATTAAACGCCGCCCTCGGCCTGGCCCGGGCCGCCGCCCGGAAAGCGCCGCTGCGGCGCAAACTGGCCGCCCTCCAGCAGAGCCTGGTCGCGTTGATGGGCGAACTGGCCACCCTCCCCCAGGACCTGCCGCGCTATGTGAAAGGCCAATATCCGCTCCTGACACCGAGCCAAACCGCCGAACTGGAGCAATGGATCCGGCAAATCGAGGCGGCGCCGGTTGCCCCCCGGGGCTGGGCGATGCCGGGCGCCAATACCGCCGCGGCCACCCTGGACCTCGCGCGCACCGTTTGCCGGCGCGCCGAACGACGCGTCTGCGCCCTGCAGGAAGCCCGCCAGCTCACCAACCCTGAAATCGTGATCTACCTCAACCGGCTGTCCGACCTGCTCTGGCTGCTGGCGCGCCAGGCCGAAGCCAAGCCGCCTCCCCGCCGCTCATAGCCCGACGCCGGCTGTTCCCAGCCATCCGGGGCAGCCAGGCCTTATTGCGGAATCCCATCTCGTTTTGCCTCCGCAGTGCCCCCGTTCAGGAAATAGAGGTCGAGCGGAGAAAAGGGAGACAAAAATGAGGGAAAATGACCTTGGGATGGGGCCGAAACGGCCAATCGGGAGGGCAATTCCAACAGATTTATTCTAAACCACTCTAATTACGCGAGAAAGGCTCAAACCGCAGCTGGATTTCAGCCGAAACGATGCTGTTGAGCCGCCCAGCCATACCCCAACGCACCATTGGAACCGGGATGGCCCAATCCACCCGGGTCGCTGCCCTAACCAACCACTGGGCCGATGAATTCCGCGGGATGGTTGTTCAGCCCCAAACGCTTTTCGCCGGTAAAACCAAGGATTTAGGCAGAGAAAGGGGTAAAATAGAGGCAAAATCGGAATCATAACGGCTTTGGCGTATCCTGAACGTGCCGTGCCACTACCCTGCTTTCCCGCCGTGTACAAGGGGTGTACAAGGGATGCTCACCGGGAGTCCATGGGATTTTAGGGGGTACATCCGGTGGGCATCCCTTGTACACCCCTTGTACACGGCGTGAAGATAGGGTAAAACCAAGGCCGGGCTTTGGCATGCCGAAGGCGGCAGGATTCCGATTTTGCCTCTATTTTACCCTTTCCGATGCCGGGTTTATTGATTTTATCGGCGAAGTGCCCGGGATTCAGCAGCCTTGTCCTTGAATTTGCCAAGCAGGGGGCTCGCCAGTTTTGCGGCTTGGGCGGTCAGTCCCGCCCAGGCTCCGATGGAACGCGGGCGGGTGGTTGAACTGTCCGATTGAATCGTTGCGGTTAAGCGCCTGGCTGAGGACCTGTTTCGAGCTTCGCTTGGGGGGCCGAGTTCCACAGTGCCTTCCATCATGTGTCAAAAGTAAGGATTGCCCGTATCGGTAGTGTCCTAAAAGTTCTGCAAAAAGCAGCGGGTCATGGTAAGCCACTGGGGTGAATAGAGGACCCAGAAACGAAAGGCAAAGAACCATGACCCGAAAGGTTGAAAAGAACGTAAAGACAGTA
>ERZ1026792.1785-NODE-1785-length-12616-cov-3.308271_pt1 | contig 12616 bp, 10 predicted proteins | sample MGYA00520884_ERZ1026792 | MGnify/ENA primary metagenome ERZ1026792 (study PRJEB33270, sample SAMEA104284473) | anaerobic digester metagenome | biome: Anaerobic digester microbiome; feature: mesophilic sludge digester; material: Anaerobic digester biomass... | reverse complement strand
TTGACCTGGATCTCGACATAGAGATCGCCGGCCGGGCCGCCGCCGGGTCCGACCTCGCCCTGGCCCTGCAGGTGGACGCGGTTGCCGGTGTCGACCCCACCGGGGATCTTCACGTTGACGGTGCGCGACTCGGCGGTGCGGCCGTGGCCGGAGCACTCCGGGCAGGGGTTGACGATGATGTTGCCGAAGCCCTGGCAGCTCGGGCAGGGCTGCGAGGTGCGGATCTCGCCGAGGATCGAGCGCTGCGAGACGATGATCTCGCCGCGTCCCTGGCACCGGGTGCAGGTAACGGGCTCGCGATTGTCCTTCGAGCCGGAGCCGTTGCAGGCATCACACAGCACGTAGGTGTCGAAGGCGACCGGCTTGGTCACCCCGAAGACAGCCTCCGGCAGCGTCAGCTTGGTGCGAATGAGTTGATCCTGGCCGCGCCGGACGCGGGACTTCGGCCCGCGGCTGGCGGTGGTCTGGCCGAACATCGCGCCGAACAGATCGCCGATGTCGAAGCCCTGCCCGCCGGCGTAGGCGTTGAAGCCGGAGAAGCCACCCATCCTCGAGAACGGATCACCACCGGCGGCGCCGTGACCCATCGGGTCACCGCCCCGGTCGAAGACGGCCCGCTTGTTGGGGTCGCTCAAGACCTCGTAGGCCTCGTTGACCTCCTTCATGCGCGCTTCCGCATCTGGCTCCTTGGAGACATCCGGATGATACTTGCGCGCGAGCTTGCGGAACGCTTTCTTGATTTCCTCGGCGGTGGCGTCGCGAGCCACGCCGAGCGTCTGGTAATAGTCCTTGAATTGCATGAAAAAACCCCATATTCGGCAGGCCCTAAACTATCAGAAATTGCGGTTGCGCGCAGTGCTTTCAAGGCCTTGAAGTCTCGGAGGTCGATCCCAAAAATAACCTTAATTGATATTACAGAGCTTTGATCGAAGTGGCAATATTATTATCCCAGATTTTCCACCAGGGTGAGTATCTGTGTTAGAAATTATTCGCAAACATGCAGATTGTGTGATCGCGATACTGGGAAGAAGCCAAAAAAATGATTTTCTCCATTAAGAAGCCGGTCTGATGCGAAAAAAACTTTCACTTTCGTCGCTGCCGACTTTAACTCCGTGACCCGTCTCAAGGATAACCCTGACCTTGCATTCAGTGTGTGTTTCTTCTGTAACCGGCACAGTCCAGATAAATTTTCCTGCATTTTCGACAAAGCCCTTGATTTTCTTCCATTTTCTTCCCCCGTCAAGAGTATAGGAAAACCTTACCCTTGGTGCGTCATGGGTTACAGCATATGTTGTCCACTGAATAGTCTGGGATGAGCCCGCAACCACTTCCTGTCCTCCATTGAGAGAAGTCAGTTTCACAACCTTTATGGCGAATGTCCCTATCGATTTGGCTGAAGCTATCTTTTTCCCCTTCACATTATAGCCAACAATCCTGACCTTACATCTTTCCAGATTCCTCGCAAGGGCAGGGATCTGCCATTGATATCTGCTGCCTGTAACACCCCTGGCGATAGATCTCCATGTCAGCCCATTCAGGTAGGAAAGGTCAAATTTAACAATGTCAGGGGTAGCTTCCCAAACAATAGTCCAGGTAGATCCGGCAGAAAGCGTTTCCCCTCCACTGGGGGATGTTATGGTAATGTCAGGTCTACCCCCGCTAACAAGGTTAAACGTGGCAGTCACAATTACGTTTGCGCTCATCGTAACAGTACATGTGGGCGTTGTGCCGGAACAGCCACCTGACCAACCCACAAATGAAGAGCCTGCATCAGGGGTTGCAGTAAGGGTTACGACAGTACCTCTGGCAAAGCTTAAACCAGAAGGATTATTTGAGACGGTTCCCGTACCAGATCCTGATCTGTTTATGGTCAGGGTATACTTTGTAGTATCTGCCTTGAAGCTTGCTGATATGGTGTGGTTTGCTGTTACATTACTGAAGGTATAGGTGCTTACTGCTCCCACTGATGATCCGTCTACAATAACGCGATCGATGCTGTACCCTGTGCTGGGTGTTATAGTGAAGGACCGGCTTGCGTTCCTGCTGACCGTTACTGTGCCAGCGGGTGAGATGGTGCCTCCAGTTCCGGCAGAGGCAGTGATGGTATAGGTGGTGGTATCTGCCTTGAAGCTTGCTGATATGGTGTGGTTTGCTGTTACATTACTGAAGGTATAGGTGCTTACTGCTCCCACGGATGATCCATCTACAATAACGCGATCGATGCTGTACCCTGTGCTGGGTGTTATAGTGAAGGACCGGCTTGCGTTCCTGCTGACCGTTACTGTGCCGGTGGGTGAGATGGTGCCTCCAGTTCCGGCAGAGGCAGTGATGGTATAGGTGGTGGTGCTGTTACCTTCCTGTGTTACTGTAAATGTATTTTTCGCTATAGTGGAACTGGCTGTTCTGGAAGATGAATCGCTATTAGCATTAATGGAATAATATACCGTACCATTCCCGGTTCCGCGACTCCCTGAGGTGATAGTCATCCACGAAACATTACTGCTGGCATTCCAGGAACATGCAGACTGCGTGCTCACATTAATAGAGCCGGTTCCTCCTGATGCAGGAAAACTCTGACCTGGAGGCGAAATGGAATATCTGCATGTACTTGTGCTTACCTCGTTGGAATAGGTACTCTCGAGATTTGACGTGTCGTAGGCAGTAACTGCAAAATAATAGGTTCGCCCATCGGCAAGGCCCGATACTGTAAAGGTTGTAACCTTTTTAGCGTCGATTGACCAATCATAGACACGAGATGCTGTACCATAATAAATTTTATAACCTGCTATGTCCGGCTCCGGGCTTGCGTTCCAGGCAAGCCGTACATCCGCTGCATGCCCCGTTCCCATGAGCACCACGAGGGCAAGACTCATCATAAAAGTTAACTGCAGAAGATTTCTGATTAAATTATTCCTATTATTACAGTATGTTAGAGCTTTTAATACGGGCAAAACAACGTCCTCTGATAAAGTTTCTGACCCTCTCCAGAAAGAATTTCTGTAATCCTTCTTTTCCGCATGTGTAATTGGTTTCGCAAGCAAGGCCTGTGCCAATGCAGCTATGAGTGATATTACTTCGATATCATTGATGTTTTATATTACAAATCCATTTTGTTCTCGAAAGAGCGCATGGTTTCAATAACATATTGCCTGTGGCGAATGTAGGAATTTCCCTACATCCATATGTTCTTACACCTAAGTTCCTAATTTATCATTATAAATGGTGAAAACCGTTCACAACCGGGGAGGGAATGTTGAGGAATTGTAATGCTGGTGAATGGCCCAAACAGGCCATTTTGTATTTTTTTGTGCCTTTAATGAAAAAAGTCGATCAGAGCCTGGATCGCTCTACCGCGGTGGCTTAAGCGATTTTTTTTCTCCATGGGAATTTCGGCAAGGTATCTGTTCAGCTCAGGGACAAAGAAGACAGGATCAAAACCAAAACCATTCTGGCCGTGCTTATCCATACCGATAATCCCTCTCAACTCGCCATAGAAAACATAGCACCGTTCCCTTTCGGGCATATAGAAAGCGAGGTAGGCCTTGAAAACAGCAGCCCGCTCATCCCAGGGGATACCTTCAAGTTCTGAGAGCAGCCTGGCAATCCTCTCATCATCATTCTTGCCGTAGCGAGACGAGCGAACCCCCGGTCTTCCTCCCAGCGCCTGTACCTCAAGGCCAGAATCATCAGCCAGGGTGTGCATGCCGAACCTGTCGCCTATTTTCCTGGCTTTTTTCAGGGCATTCTCAATATAAAGGTCGCTGTCTTCTTCAATGGGGACCCTGTCTTTGTAATCACGCAATGAGTAGAAATTGTCGAAACTATGTTCCAGGAGGGCCTTGATTTCCCGGAATTTTCCCATGTTTTCTGTTGCGATAATGATGTTTTTCACGCCGGAAACATTGGCCCCAGGGCAATCTTCTGCTGTCGGGTGATTTCATTGATCCCCCTGTGCGCATACTGATACATGACATCAAGCTGCTCTTTTGAGAATGGGGTCTTTTCTGCAGTACCCTGCACCTCTATGAGCTGGCCTTTTCCGGTCATCACAAAATTCATGTCCACTTCTGCCTTCGAGTCTTCTTCATAGGAAAGGTCAAGAAGGATTTCTCCGCCAACAAGCCCCACACTGATTGCCGCTACCGAGTCGCGCAGGGGTATCTTCTGGATCACCCCCCTCTTTTTGAGGTTCCACAGGGCATCGACAAGGGCCACATAACCCCCGGTGATGCTCGCCGTCCTTGTCCCGCCGTCAGCCTGGATCACATCACAATCAACCCAGAGCGTTCTTTCCCCGATTATGTCGAGATTTACGATTCCCCGGAGCGCTCTTCCGATAAGCCTTTGAATCTCATGGGTCCGTCCGCCAACGCGCCCTGTTACCGACTCACGGACTGACCTGGTGTGGGTTGACCGCGGCAACATGGAGTATTCAGCGGTAAGCCAGCCTTTCCCGGAGTTTCGCAGAAAGGGGGGTACCTTTTCCTCCACACTCACCCCACAAATCACCTTTGTCTCTCCCATCTCTACAAGTACAGAGCCCTCGGGATACTTAAGGAAGCTCTTGGATATCTTCAGTTCTCTTATTTTGTCATTCGGTCTGTTGTTATCTCTCATCCTTCATACCTCGCTTAAAATACCTTTGCATACCTTCGTGGAGCCGGGCAAACACCTCAAGCGTTTTCTCGGGTGTAAAGCTTATTTTCAGGAAAACACCGGGCATGTCAACCCCGAGCAGCGGGAAAAGAGGGAACTCTTTGATCCCCTTATCAAACACAGAGGCGAGCGATGATGACAGCTCCCGCGATTCATTCGCGTAAAGGGCAGGCAGTTCATCGATGGCCAGTATAGTGCCCTTCCCTCTTTTTGCCCTTGTGATCGCCACCATCACCTGGTCTTTCTCGCCTACGCCAAAATCCATGGCTAAAAAGGCCGAGGCTTTTAACTTGTTGATACGATTGACTATTTCCACGTGTTTTTCGATGTTGTCCGCCCCATCAAATATGCTTATTCTGTACCCTTTCGCACCGAGGTACCTTTTCAATTGATCCCAGGCAACACCATCTTTTGCCCCGAGACGATAAAATACAATATGTTCGTTCCCATGGGAATAGAAAACTGGTGCAAAGAAAAAAATAACTATGAGAATGAATGTTTTTATGCGCACAAAGCATTACCCTTTATAGCTATTGGAAGCTTGCATGCTTGCTTAAACCAGAGGGAAGAAGGAAGCCCGGTTGCCATTCACGCATTTTCCGCTCCGCCTTTCGTGTTCCACAGTTGTCTTTTCCCATGACCCTTTACCTATAACCTGGCTTTTTGATACATTTCAACATTTCAAGAACGTCCCCGAAGTTTTATCGGGTTTCCATGATGTAGTGTTCCAAACTAACGGCGGCCAGTGCGCCATCTCCCACCGCTGTGGTTATCTGCCGCAGAGGCTTCTTTCTCGCATCCCCGGCAACATACAGGCCTGCTGTTTTTGTGGCCAGGTTTTCATCAGTGACAATAAAACCTGCCCCATCCCTCTCCACAAGGTTACCAAGGAACTGTGTATTCGGTCGGGCACCCACATAGACAAACACACCATCAACCTTTACGCGGGAGTGCTCATGGGTTTTTGTATCTTCAATCAGTATGGATTCCACCTGATCCTTTCCTTCAATTTCAACAGGAACCTTGTTCCACAGAAATTCCATTTTCTCGTTTTTGAATGCCCTGTCCTGGATGATCTTCTGCGCCCTCAGTTGGTCTCTGCGGTGGATCACGTACACTTTGCGAACTATGTTTGTCAGGGCAAGGCCTTCCTGGATTGCCGCATCGCCACCGCCGATAACTGCCACATCAAGGTTTCTGAAAAAGGCTCCATCGCAGGTGGCGCAGTATGAGACACCCCTGCCTACAAATTCCTCCTCTCCCGGAATGCCCATCTTCACAGAAACAGTTCCGGTGCATACGATCACCCCGAGGGATTCCATTGAATCTGCGCCAGCTTTGATGATAAATCTATCTCCCTCACTGTTGACCTCTTCAACCTCCATAAACTCTTTTATGGGAAGACCAAAGCGTTTTGCCTGTTCAGCCATCTTCTGCATGAGCTCTGGGCTTGATATGCCTCCGGGAAAGCCGGGATAATTTTCAACATGTTCATAGTTCATCGGTGTGCCGCCCATGACCCCTTTTTCTATGAGCACGGATTCTACCCCTGCTCTCATCAGGTAAATACCTGCAGTCAATCCCGCGGGACCTGCCCCTATGATTATTGCCTCATGGAATTCGCCCACTTCAACCTCCTAAGATCCGTAACGCGTGACGCGTAATCCGTGATTGATATTCTTTAAAAACCCGTTACGCGTTACTTATCACGCGTCACAGCTTTTGCCGCTATTTTAAGCAATCCCCATTTAATATTCAAATAGTTTTTCCTTGACACAAATGCCGGACGTGGGCGATTTTAGTAAAAAAATCAGAAAAGGACAAACACCATGAGCGAACCACACACGCTATACAACGTAAACAACCATGTTGCCATAATCACCCTGAACAGGCCAAAGGCAAAAAACGCTTTCAGCACCGAGATGATATCTCTGTGGCAGGAATACCTGGAGGAGGCAAGAAAGAATGATGAGATACGGGTTATCATTGTCACAGGCAAGGGCGACACCTTCTGTTCTGGCGGGGATATACGAGACATGGCAGAAGGCAAGCTGAAATCGTGGGACATGAAAAGATTTCTCTGGGATGGGGTTCACCGCATTGTTTTGACCCTTGAAGATCTGGACAAACCGGTTATTGCCGCTATCAACGGCGCTGCTATGGGTGCTGGCATGGACATGGCCATCATGTGCGACATGAGGGTATGCTCGGACAGGGCAAAACTGGCTGAATCCTACATAATGATGGGCCTTGTACCCGGTGACGGCGGAGCGTATTTTCTGCCCAGGCTCACAGGCGTTTCCAAGGGCCTGGAGCTTCTGTTAACGGGGGATGTTATAGATCCTGAGGAGGCATTGCGGCTCGGGATTGTGAATCGTGTCGTTCCTCACGAAAACCTTATGGAAGAAACGATGAAGCTCGCTGCAAAGATTGCCGCCAAACCGCCCCTTGCAATTAGAATGATGAAGAGAGCCGTCTATCAGGGACAGACCAGCACATTGCGTGCCCACCTTGACTACATCTCTTCCCAGATCTCACTCCTTTCAGAGACACACGACCACATGGAGGCAGCAACAGCATTCCTTGAAAAACGCACGCCTGTGTTCACAGGAAAATAAAACCTGCGGGGACGCTCTTGAAATGTTGAAATGTTTTCCCCTGGATAAAATTATCCATATTTTACCACGGTTAGACACAGAGAAAAGCAGATCTCCCGCCTGCTTCGCCCGGGCACACAGAATACACAGAGACGGTTCTCTTCTTTCTTTCCAGATTTTACAAAAAGGCCTGAATAAGGCGGGATCGCGCGCCATGCACTGAAAGCATTCCCTCCAATGTATAGCAACAGAAAAGGATGCATTAATCTGAAAGCGCAGCGGCCTCGGACGAACGCATGTGACCGTGCATGAGGAGATAAGCTTGTACAGGCTGACGACGAAATATGGTCATCCAAAAGTCTTCAGAAGTTCCATAGCCTTTTTGGCATGTTCCGGCTGAAGACTGCCAACACCGCAGCTTGTGGTAACGATGAGGTTCTGCAGCCCCTCAGGACCGACCTTATCTATCATTAGGGACTGAAACTTCTCCATAAGGTGTTCCATATCTTTTGGAGTAGCTTTCATAACCTCCTCGGATGAAGGCACAATACCCGGGGCAATCCTGCCTCCCCCTTTGATAAACCTTCGTAAATCATCGTCAAAGTAGAAGATTGTGTCCAGATAATTAAAGGCATCATAATTGATGATATCCACCTGTGCATTGAGAAGAACTGACCAGTCAGTATTGCCGCAGCAATGGATACCCCTGATGCCAGGTATGTCCCCGAGCACATCATTGAATATGCCAACCGCCTCCTCTCTGGAGATGGAAACATAGGCAGAACCAAAAGAGACCATATAGGGCTCGTCAAAAAAAATTATGATCCCCTTGTCAGGAAATTGCCCTTTTATTGTGGCGATCATCCACTGAGCTTTCATGTGAATGGCTTTTTTGATGATATCAAAATACCCGTAGTTGTAAATAACGGCCTTTCCGGTTTCATCTTTCAAACCAAGTCCCATGCTGAACGGACCGGTAATCTGAGTCTTGATGAATCTGACGGCACTGGTTCTCTCCCTGAGACGATCGAGAAACCTGTAGAAACCAGGGGCAACCTTTTCAGAAATCTGAAAGGCCTCGAGGTTACCGCCCTGAACATTGTCATAGAACTCTTCTATCCCCTCGGCGTTCTCCGTATCCATGATGGCTGACCCTTCATTTTCATTTACAACCACACACGGTATGCCTTCGAGAAAAGGGATATACATGTTCTCATAGGGTGCACGTTTTGGCAGTTGCGGCCAAAAAGGGATTTCTGGGCATGTTTCGAATATTATATCAATCGCTTCATCTACATCTGTAAAAGGAAAACTGCCAATACCGGAAACCATAAAGACTCCTTAAAACGGGCATCGAGTGATGGGCAAGATAAAAATCATTCGCTTAGCTCCTGCCGCTGGGAAATTATAATCTGTCATCGGAAAAACTTCAATTGTGATTTATTTTTCACGATTCCCGCTCTTGTTCCGCGTTATCTTAAACATTTCAGCTCCTGTTCCCTATCAAGTAACATCTCTGATTAACCCCGGGCAGATTCAACAGTTTGATCGGTTCTGAGACGGTCCAGAAAAGATGCTTATTTCTTAGGGAATACTTTTTTAATGGTGTTCCTGGGACCGATTATGCCCGGGTTCACAGCCGCTCCCGGGTGGTTGACAGTCGTGATATTACTGCTATTATTATAGTATGAGGATTTAAATAAAGGTTATCGGGAATAAGAAGATAGCCTTTAAAAAGGAGGTACATATGCTAATACCGACAAGAATCCTTGTACCTACCGATTTCTCCCAGTATTCAGACACGGCCCTCTTATACGCTCTTGATATTGCCCAGGAGTACAAAGCTCAGGTCTACATTCTCCATGTGGTTGCTGATAGGATCGGTCACACCATAGACGACTACGGACTGACACCCCGATCAATCAAACAGATGGAAGCAAAAATGATTAAAGGGGCCAGAAATAAGCTTCAAAAACAGATCGACAAGTTCCCACAGACCAACACCCTGGAAGTCTTTAGTGAAGTAGTGATTGGAAATCCTTCCGAAATCATTTTGAATACCCAGAAAGACAAGAAGATTGATTTGATTGTCATCTCGTCACTGGGCAAAACTGGTCTGGCACAGTATTTCCTTGGCAGCGTGGTTAGGAATGTTCTCAAGGGCTCAACCTGCTCTGTGCTGTTAACAAAATAACGGGGGATTATCATGGCAGGCTTTGGTTCCTGCAGGATGTCAACAGGATCGGCAATTCCAAATTTATCCGCATTCTTTTATTTGAAAGGAGGGACAGGATATGCTACGACCAACAAAGATTCTTGTTCCAACCGATTTTTCAGAATATTCTGACAAGGCTCTGAAGCAGGCGCTGGATATTGGGAAACAGTACAATGCCAAGGTATTTCTTTTTCATGTAGTTTCTGGAGAGATTCAACGTTGCGTGGGAGATATATGCCTGGGTGATGATATTATCCGTCAAATTGAGACCCAGCTAAAAAACAAGGCGCAGGAGGATCTCCAAAAACAGATGAATAAATTTCCTCAGTCCAAAGAGGTATCCGTTGCCATGGATATTGGCCATGGAATACCCCACGAGGCTATCCTAGGGAGGCAGAAGACAAAGGAATCGATCTCATTGTCATTGCGTCCCTCGGGAGATCTGCCATAGCAAGGTTTCTCATAGGAAGCGTTGCACGAAATGTTCTCAAAGGAGCCAAATGCCCGGTACTTCTCACGAAGTAGTTCAGGATTGAGAGAGTAAGGTTGTAGATTAAAAACACATATTGCCAATCCCCCTATTCGTGTTTACCTTTAAGCAACAGGGTCGAGCTTTAAATCTCCCCCATTTCAGAAAAGGAGCATCCATGAACAAGTTAGCCAATGAAAAATCAGCTTACCTCCAGCATGCTGCACATCAACAGATCAACTGGCATCCCTGGGGAGATGAACCCTTTGAAAAGGCAAAACAGGAAGACAAACCCGTTTTTTTGAGCTCGGGGGCAATCTGGTGCCACTGGTGCCATGTCATGGCAAAGGAAAGTTTTGAAGATGAAGAGGTTGCAAAGATCATTAACGAAAACTATGTGGCCATAAAACTCGACAGAGATGAAATGCCTGATATAGACAGACGGTACCAGCAGGTTATAGCTGCCATGGGTTTTGGCGGTGGCTGGCCTCTGAGCGTGTTCCTGACATCAGACAAGAAACCATTTTATGGCGGCACATACTTTCCTCCAAACGAACGTTTTGGAAGACCTGCGTTTAAAACGATACTCATGGCTATAGCTGAACTCTACCGAACACAGCGCGCTCAGGTAGTGGAGAGCAGCGAACAGCTTCTCAACATGATCAAACACAAGCTGCTTGTCTCCTCTGAAATACAAGAATCGATCATTGACAAAGGCGCAAGCACAATTCTGAAATCTGCAGATACGCTCTACGGTGGATTTGGTAGAGCGCCAAAATTTCCCATGGCAGGGGCTATCGAGTTTCTCCTCAGCAGATATTTTTTTACCAGAGATGAGTCCCTGGCAACCATGCTTCGGAAAACACTCACCTCAATGGCAAGGGGTGGGTTCCACGACCACCTTGCCGGAGGATTTCACCGCTACTCAACTGATCAGTCCTGGATTGTCCCCCATTTCGAAAAAATGGCAGATGACAATGCCTGGCTCCTGAGAAATTATGTGGATGCATACAGCATCTTTGGCGATCCCTTTTTCAAAGATGTGGCGCAGGGCATCATAAACTTCACGAGAAATGAGCTGTCACATCCTGATGGGGGTTTCCATACAAGCCAGGATGCTGATGTGACGCCTGATGATGAAGGAGGATACTTCACCTGGACTGACAATGATTTTAAAACACTGCTCACCGATGAAGAATATACTGTTCTCTCCAAATACTTCCTCCATGAACGGGCCATAATGCATCACGATTCATCAAAACGGGTACTGTACATAGATAAAAACCCTGAGGACGTGGCAGAGATGATTGGAATGAATGTCGAAAAGGTCAATCAAATCATTATTCAGGGCAGAAGAAAACTCCTCCATGCCCGTGAAACCAGAACAAAACCTTTTGTCGATACTGCCATGTACTCATCCCTGAACGGCATGTATATCTCTGCTTTTCTACGGGCTTACCGTGTACTCAGGGATTCAGCCATTAAAGACTTTGCCCTTAAGAGCCTTGAAAGAATCCTCACCATTAACACTGACAATAACACCGTGTTTCACACCCCCGGCATAAAGGGTCTTCTCGATGATCACATCCATCTTATCGATGCTCTTGTGAGTGCCTATGAAGTCACAGGCAAAAGACCCTATCTTGAAAAGGCAGACCTATTCATGGTGCAAACAATAGAACTCTTCTGGGATAATGATGAAGGGGGCTTTTTCGATACCTCCGAAGAGGTCCTTGGCACAAGGCTTAAGGGCATTGACGACACACCCCATCCATCTGCAAATTCACTTGCAATCATGCTGCTCATAAAACTTGCTTTTATCAGAGATAAACAGGAATATCGGGCCCTTGCTGAAAAGGCACTCAAGCTGTTCTCTTCGTGGGGACAGGAAGCAGGCGTTCATGGTGGATATTATTTCAGCGCCCTGGATGCTTTCTACAATGGACTTGAGCTTACCCTTAACGCATCTCCAGGAACTGAGCTGGCAGAAAGAGCCCTGTCAACATTTCGCCCCTATGCAGCCTTTGCATACGGACAGGAACAAGAAGGAAACGTCACACCCTGTGTCAGAAACGTATGCTACGAATCAATAAAGGAGCCGGACATCCTCCAGAAATTCCTGTCAACGCCAATATAAGCTCATAGCTGAAAGCTCCAAGGTGTGCGCAAAGGCTCAAAAAGACAATTGCAGTTCTGCATTTCCTTACAGCCAAGGGCTTTACCTTTCTTTTTTCTTTCTTTCACATTGCTCCTGTATTTACTTTTCACTTTTCACTTTCTTTCCTGCCCTTCCCATTGACCCTCGCCTCACACCTATCCCGTGCCTTTATATTATTTTCTGGAAATCCTTTTTCATTTCTGCTAATATTCTTTTCTCAATGGTCCCATAGTCTAGTGGCCTAGGACGCTGGCCTCTCACGCCGGAAACGGGGGTTCGAAACCCCCTGGGACTATTTCTTAGAATATCAATAAGTTGCAAGAATAATCAGGTTGCATCAATTATGTAGCTAAAATATCTGCTCAGCACCAAGCCTAACCTTCAGAAAACAATATAAAATGGATGAGAAAGCCTGATCTTTGTGGAGAGTGTTTTTTTTATAAGGAAATAACATCCGTTACTGGGGCCATGAGAGCAGAAGTAACGAATCGTACAGGGGATCGGTTATCAGCCTTTTTCCC
>ERZ1026792.1777-NODE-1777-length-12672-cov-3.841610_pt1 | contig 12672 bp, 11 predicted proteins | sample MGYA00520884_ERZ1026792 | MGnify/ENA primary metagenome ERZ1026792 (study PRJEB33270, sample SAMEA104284473) | anaerobic digester metagenome | biome: Anaerobic digester microbiome; feature: mesophilic sludge digester; material: Anaerobic digester biomass... | reverse complement strand
GCTGTTGAAGTTGCAGGAGGAAAGCGACGAGCTCCGCGCTGCGGCCTCCCCCGCCGAACAGAGCGAGGAGCTTGCCGACGTACTCGAGGTGCTCAAGGCCATCGCTTCAGAGCTCGGCCAGCCCTGGAACGAGATCGAGGCGACCGCAGCCGAAAAGCGGACCGAGCGGGGCGGGTTCGAGGCCGGGATCTGGCTAGAGCTTTGACGGGCTGAGGATCAATGCCGGCTGCCGGGCTGGCGGCGCGGCGCCGTTACCGGAGCGGCGCCATCGTGTGCAATCGGGGCCGGGGCACACCCGTTCGGCGACCCGACGGAGGGCTCGGTACGGTGCCACGTGACAGCTTTCTTCCCTTTCTACAGTTCTTGCAGTTCCAACCGATGATCCCTACAGTGATCCTCACCCAGGAGGAACTATGTCCACTGTCTTCCACACCGTTGAGGGCCATGCCCTTTCCGACGCCGACCGCGACCGCGTCGCCGAGTTCACCCAGAGCGTTCACGCCACTCAGGACCTACCCGAGGCCATCCGCGATGCGCTAGCCGCTGTCCTCGATCTTGTTGCAGAAGGCCACGATGTCGCCATGCTCGAGGCTGCGGCCCACCTGAGCCCAAACGACGCGGCCCGCCTAGTCGGCGTGTCTCGCCCCCTCCTCAACCAGATTCTTGACGAGGGTCGCATCACCTTCTTCGAGACTGCCGGAGGCCATCGAAAGATCAAGCTCGCTGCCGTCCTTGCCTACATCGAAGAACGCGATGACATCGCCGCCCAGCTCGCCGCGGCTCGTGCTGCGCGTAAGCCTGATGGCGACGTCATCGCCGAAGCGCTCGGACTGGATCCCGAAACCGCCAAGCGGCTTGGAGCCGCATAAGACGCCGAGGGTCACGGTTCAAGCCGCAAGCCCGCAGGCTGACGTCCTGCAATACTCTGACGGTGCCAGATCCACCATGGCGAGCGGTGGAGAGGGCTCGTCCCCTGGCAACCCGACGTCCAGTGCTGGCTCGGATTCGCCGGATGGCATGAAGCAGACAGCCCAGACGACGTGTACGAACGGTTCACCCGAAGATGCACTTCAGGGAGCACCATCGACCCTTCCCGCTTCCTGCCTACCGAAGATGACGAGCTGAGGCTCCGGGCCGAAATGCTTCAGGTTCGCATGATCGAAACACGACACGATTTTCATCGACGCGTACTTCGTTGCCTCCTCGAAGCGGTATTGACTCCCGAAACTGAGCAGAAGGCGACGCTCCCCGACGGGTCACGGTTGAGCATCGCCTTCCATCCTGACGGCGACATCGACGAACTCACCCTCAGGATCGCCATCGCATGGCAAGGCGGTCTGGGCGCGCCCATCGTGGAAGACGTTAAAGACGCCGTGCCTGGAATCGCTCCCGGCGAGTGGGAGATCATCCCGCCCGGCCCAACAAGTCTCGATCCAGCTTTCTACGCTTACGTGGACAACTCATGGGTCGCCCGGCTCTCCGAGGCAGCGGCTGCGCACGACCTCGATGTCCTAGCGGGTGACCCGAAGTTGGTTCTCGAGGACCATGACGGTGCGGCCCACGTCGTCCTCGGCCACTCCATGGTTACCACCGCCTACGCCGACGGACAGGTGCTTCGAGCCATCTGCGGCCATCGTTTCATCCCACGAGCCGATCCTTTGGCCGTCGGGCCTTGCCGCAAGTGCGAAGACCGCCAGAAACAGCTCGGTGGTTGACCTCAACGAGCCCTTGGGTAGCGACAGCCATGGTCTCGCCGCTCCGGGCTCGAAGCGTACCCGCTAGCGCCTGGCCGCCGGAGAGCTAGAACAATCTGGCGGCATCCTTCACCTACGAAGCGATGGCCCTTTGACCGTCTAGGCCAAGACGCCGGGGTGCGTGTGCAGCTTTGCTTCGAACTCACTGCAGAGTCGGGGTATAGCCACGCAGGAGGATATGAAGAATCACCGCGACGTAGGGAACGGCTGGGCCGCTGAAGTGGAGCGGAGGGCCACCATCGGCCTGCAGGGTCATCGAATACTGGTGGAACTGCGGATCAAACGAGGCAATGCCGCCGCCGAACCAGTAGGAGTTGAGTTGCCCCTCATGCACCATGAGCATTCGCTGATTGGTGACGTGCAAGGGCACGACACCCTCACGTCGCCACTGCGGTGCAGCTTGGCGTTGAGCCTTCTTCTTGCTGTGGGAGTTGAACATCATGCTGGCAGCCCCCGTGACTGCCATGCCAGTGAGCGTCCGACCGGCTACGAAGGTGTTGTTGTTGTAAGAGACCTCATCGAGGCCGTAATACGCCGCCAATTCGGCGCTCACCCCGCAGTGGTAGATCTCGCCCTGGCCGAGTACCAGGGTTGACTGTTGGCTTGGCAGTGGGTGGCCAGCCCGGATTGCGTTGGCTAGTTGCAACGCGCTGGTCCAGCCCTGCTGGAGCGGTGTCTGGGCCTGAATGTGAGTAGCCGCTACGGGGGGCGGCGATGGGGGCGAGGAGTAGGTTTCCCATGGGCCCTCCGCTGCTGTTGAGGCCCCCGTGTCCGTTTCGGGAGACTCGTCACCCCAGCCTTCGTTGCCGGAATCGGGGGCAACGGGATCGTCACCCCAACCGGGGCCGGTGTCCCCAGCCGGTGCTCCGTCGGACCCGCCAGCGGCATGGAAGCTGTCGTGAATAGACCGTCGCTCCGGGTCGGTGAGGATGTCGTAGGCCTCGTTGACCTGCGTCATGGCCTCGGCGTCCGGGTCGGACCCGTTGTCCGGGTGGTAGATCTTGGCAAGTGCGGTCTTGGCCGCCTTCATGACCTCAGCCGGGGCGGTTCTCGACACCCCCAGGATGTCGTAAGCGGTGCGTTCCATCAGCGGGTCTCCCTCTTGATCGGGCTCACCGGAGCTCTCCAGGTTGTCGTGCATCCAACTCAGGGGAGGCGGCAGTAGGTCTCTTCTTCACCGGTGCCACCCAGGCGGCCAGGTTCCAGGGGGTCCGCGTCAGCTCTTGCGTCTCGCGCGAGGCCGACCAGGTTTCCTCGTTGGACTCGTACTGGGTGGTGATGGCCACCGAGCGTTGAAGGAACGCGAACGAGAGCCACCGGGCATTGAAGAGGTACGTCCACATGGTTTCGATCAGGAACCCCCCGCGGACCTCCGTCATGGCCCTGAGGACCGACTGTTGCGGCCGCTTTCCGGTCAGGACAAATGGCTCGACGAGAAAGCGCTGCGTGTCCGTCGGCAGGTTGCCGAACTTTGACAGGAGATGATCGGGGAGGAGACCCCCGGCTGGGCTGGCACTCTTGGCGCTGGGCGCAGTGCTGTTCACTCCCGTGTTCGACAGGGCACCGCGACGGTGGTCATTGCGGATCCGTGCCGGGTCGACGGGCAGGTCGAACCGAGTCTGGCGCCAGCGGGTTCCGCCAGGGCTCGCCACGAACGACTCAGTCGTGCCGCGACAAACGGCCAGACCCCGACGACCGAACATGAACAGATCGAACTCGGCCTTCAGGCCAGCCGGGCCGGACCTCTCGTCGGGCGAGATATTGCAGTACCAATAGGGTTGGTTCGCCCCCGTCACAGGGTCCTTGATCGGAGCGCCCGCCGTAGTTGCTGCCCAGTCGCGCGCCGACTGAGGGGTCAAGCTCCAACCATCCTCGCCAAGAAACTCCGCAGCGGCGTACTCGATGGGGGAACCGACCACGCCATCGAAACCAGGTCGTCCGGCGGGTGCCTCCATCTGACCCGGTGCCCGCCGCTCAACCGCCCCTGCTCCGCTGTCGTTACCCACCGCAATCCTCCCGGTACGGGCGCGTGGCTGCGCATTTGACCACCATAATTCGGCTTGCGCGGCACCTGCCATCCACGTGGACCATTCGCCTCAGTCAAGACGGACGCCGGCACACGACTCCCTGGCACCACGGTGCCGTCGCACGATCGGGCCGCCGCCACAGAGGCCCAATGCATCGAGCCAAATCCTCTTGAACTGCTACCTTCCTGACTGAAATATACCTTTCACATCCGGTGCTTCCCCTTAAGGAGGGCAGATTGCTCGCGCACGACTTCGAACATCTCCGCGCCCAGCGGCTCGCCACACATCTGGAGAACATGCCCGTCGACTTGGTCGACCCTCCAGACTTCACCTCCGAACAGGAGGCCGACGGATCAGTCAGCGGCAGCCTCACCGAACCAGCCGTGGTTCGAATGATGGTCACCGAGACCACGTCGCATGCGCTCGGGTTGTTGCTCGAGGAACGATCCGACCTTGCCGAGCTCACCCCGGCGGACGTCCAACGCGCTGCGGCCGCTCGGCTGTTCGATCCGGACAACGATGGAGGCCTTGGGGCAAACATGTCCCGAGCGTCGCGGCTGACCGAGATCTGGCATCGCGACAACCGCTACACGCTGCTGGCCGGCATCTGCAGACGATCATCGTCGAGAAATTCAGTGATTTCGACCTACATCCGGATGGAGATTTGGTGCGCATCGCCGGGATAGCCGGCGGCGCGGCATGGCCAGACGTTCAAGCGGTGTGCGAGCTCTCCAAGGCACGCCCAGGTCTGCACATCGAGCTCGACGTGTTCGATTTCGACTTGGCCGCCATCGAGCTCGGGGTCAGGCGCACGTTGGATGCCCTGGGTGATGTCGCTCGTCTCCACGTCAACGGCACCGGGAGCACCATCTCGAAGGGCAACGTCGGCGTTCGCTTCTTCCTGCAGGACATCACCGACCAGGAGGGGATGATGGCCCATGCCCGCAACGAAGCACCCCGCAGGCACGGGTACGACCTTGTGGAGGCGATTGGGATCATGGAGTACTTCGACGATGCCGGGGCGATGGCACTCATCGAGGGGATGAACAGCCTGCTCTCAGATCGTGGCGGCACAGGGGTCGTCGCCAACATGACCGCCTACCACGACTACGTGCAGATTCTCGGGGTGATCGGCTGGCGGCTGCTGCGCCCTCGAACGATCGAGGAGCTCTCCGTGCTGACCGGCGCCGTTCCCGACGCGATCTGGACGACCGAACTGATCCGGGACTCCACCCCCAGCGGCGACACGGCCAGCTACGCCTTCCTCACCTGGAAGCCGCCTCAAGCGGCGGAGTAGCGACCAACCCCGATTCGTGCCGTAGCATCGCCCAGGTGGGATCGAGGGACACTTCAAGGAGCCCTGAGATCATCATCGGATCGCCATGCACAGGTCGATCGCCTGGGATCTTGGCAAGCCGGCGGCCGAGATCGATACCAAGGGGCCCTCAACGGCTACCAGAAGGGCACCTGCTTCTATTGCTACTTGCCGGTCTCCACCGATGGCTCGTCTCACGGCCAGGCGCAGGTCGACCATGTCTTCGCCTGGTCGATCGGCTCCGAGGTTGGTGGTGCTCCGGTCGACGGGGTGTGGAACCTGGTCCTGGCATGCGCCCGGTGCAACGGCTGGCACGAGAAGTCCGACGTGCGCTGACGCTTCGGCGGGCACACGGCGAGGCCATTGCCGGCGGAGTCCGGTCACCTTGGGTGGCACCCGAGGAACTCACCCCGACCTTCTGAACCCGTCCGTGGGACGATGGCCCAGATGGATGCCGAGGGAAAGCTCGTCCGCGACCGCATACCGGAGATCATCGAGGCGGCCGGCGGTCAGCCCTCCACGCGCGTGCTCGTTCAGGCCGAGCGCTGCGGCTTCGCTGCCGGAGTCTGGCTTGAGATGTAACGGACTGGTGAGTGGCGCTACTTCCGTCGACTCACCGTCCGCAGTGCAGCCCTGGCTGACACGACAACAACCCGTCGAAAACGCTCCTTCGCCAGTTGATCGGTAAGACCAAGGATCTGGCAGGCTCTTCGACCTACCCACTCGTCACCTGACTGCCGCCCGAGCCAGCAGCTCTGCCCCCAGGATGAGGTCATCGGCTGTCACATCAGTGCCGCCCGCATCGTGAACTCGCTTGAGCACGGTTGTAGGGCGCCACGTTCGTTGGGCATGGGGGTGTCATTGATGGTGGGCACGGGTTTTGGGCGTTTGGGAGCGCTGGCAGTCATGGCGGGGCTGGTGTCGGGTTGGTGCTAGTCGGAGGTGATCTCGGTGGCGGCTGATCGGGCGGAGAACTCGTCGACGATGCGTTTCTTCTCGGCTGCGGCGGAGATGAGGGCTTGGATGGCGAGGTTGTTCACCGCTCTTGGGAGGCCTCTTGAGACTTGGTGGATGAGGGCGGTGGCGTCGTCGGAGAACAGGGTGTCTGTCCGGCCAGCGAGGTTGAGATGGTGCTCGATATAGGCGCCGGTCTCGGTTGCGGTCATGGGTGGCATCGCGAACCGGAGAGCGATGCGTTGCTCAAGGGCTGCGAACTGGCCGAGCTTGATTCGTTGGCGGAGGGTGGGCTGCCCGATGAGGAGGCATGCGAACAGGGAGTGGGAGTCCATGTCGGCGTTGGTGAGGAGCCGGAGTTCTTCGAGCTGGCTGTTCTCAAGGAGGTGTGCCTCGTCAACTTATGCGGATGTCCGCATAAGTCGACGAAGGCCACCACACGGAAGCGAGGACCTACCGCGAAATACTGAAGGTTCGCCAAGAAACGGATGCTCGCTATGCGCTTCTTGGAATGTCCGCCACGCCATTCCGGTCTGATGCTGAACGAACGAACAGCCTCGCCGATCTCTTCGGCCGATCCTTGGTTTCAGGTGAACTCATGGGGCCAGAGTGGGCTGATCGAATCAGGTGGCTCCAGGACAACCAGTTCCTGGCTCATGTGGACCTTCAGGACCTCGACCTGGGATTGATCGAGCCCAACTCGAGTGAGCGCCAGCACCTCGAAGTCCACCACAACCTCACCACTGGGCTCGATGGAATCAACCAGCGTCTCGGATCAGACCCCGAAAGGAACAGGCGAATCGTCGAAGCGATTCTCGACTTGGGTGAGCACTGCCCAACAGTGGTGTTCGCCGGATCTGTCGAGCACGCACAGACGCTCGCCGTCCTGCTCACAGCCTCCGGACGAAAGGCCCGACCCATTTGGGGCGAGCTGGCCAGATCCGCTCGCGCAAATGCCATCGCGGACTTCCGCGAAGGCGAGATTGACGTACTCACGAACTACGGCGTGCTGCACGAAGGGTTCGATGCGCCAGAAACCCAAGCCGTGGTGATCGCCCGGTTGGTATCGAGCGACGGGTTGTTCGTCCAGATGCTGGGCCGGGGTATGCGGGGCCCCAAGAACAAGGGCACCGACCGCTGCACTCTGGTCACCACCGGCGAGCGTTTGCCTGACCGCTTCGACCAAAACGGCCGCCTGGATGTAAACAGGTATGAATACCTGTGGTCGGCCACCGCCTAAGTCCGCCCGCGGCGTCCTAGGGCCGCCGACAGCGTTCGATACCGTCGTGACCGTGAACGATGTCAAGCTCCCAAGTTCAGCCGACCTCATGGCCCCGACACTTCTTGCGCTGAAGGGCTTGGGCGGCTCAGCGTCGAGGGAGGAGCTGTACCAATCCATCCTTGAGACGCCCGTGTTTGCGGAGGCCAGCGTTGGGAGACCTGAAGACGGCTCGTTCGAAGAACAGGCTCGAAGGAGGGTCGGCTTCTCCCTCTCCAAGCTGAAGAAGCTAAAGGCAGTGGACAACGTGGAGTGGGGCCATTGGACCTTGACCGATACCGGGCGGGAGTTCCTCCAGCTGCCGACCTGCGAGGCGGAGTTGCGTCACCTCGATCACGAGAGTCGAGTTGGCAAGCGTCCCGACAAACTCCTGGAGCGGGTCCAGAGCAGCGGCGAGAACGGAACGGCCATGACCGTGCGCGACCTTCTCTCCCATTGGGGGGTCCGCCGAAGAGGCAGCGAGGTCGTCACCCGGATACAGCGGGACCTCGCGGAGCACAACCTTGAAACCCTTCCTCGATTCGACCAAGTAGCCATCGACGACGAGATTCTCGTGCGCCTGAGCACGGGAGTCTCGCCCAGCACGGACGAGGCCCTGCCGGAACCCGTCTCGGCGACGCCCAAGGAGCCGTCGCCAATCCCGGATCAAACACCTGAGGCAGGCATTGGTCATCCAGAACAAGCCGACTTCCAACGCCCACCCCAGGTGACCATTGGCAACTTGCCCTCCGCAGGATCAGGCCTCGCACGGGTCACCCCGCACAACACCGTCCTTGAAGCCGTCAGCGTGATGGAGAGCAACAACTACTCGCAACTCGCAGTCGGGTCGTCTGATCACAACCTCTCCGGCTCGATTTCATGGACCGACATCGGACGTGCGAGCCACTATGGGCTAGCGACGGACCTGGTCAAGGACGTCATGGCTCCAGACCCTCCGGTCGCCAATTGGAATTCCCCGCTTCTCGGACAAGTACGGGGCATCGTCGACCGAGGGTTTGTCTTCGTCCGCAACCCGCACAACGAGTTCACGGGGATCGTGACCTCCTCCGACCTCAGCGGTCAGTTCCTCGATCTGGCCAAGCCATTCCTGCTCATCGGCGAGATCGAAGGCTGGATCCGCGCCACCTTGGATGCGGCCTTCGACGCGGATGAGCTTGCGGGAGCCACCAGTTCAGCCCGGGTCCCCGACGACACCGAATCCGACCAAGCTGAGCGCGAAGTGGAAGGTGCGAGAGACCTCACGTTTGGCGAGTACATCCGCTGGATTGAGCGGCCCGCGAACTGGGAGCGAATCGGCTGGAACGTTGACCGCTCGCTCTTCTGCAAGCATCTCCACGAGGTTCGCTAGGTGCGAAACGACGTCATGCACTTCAGCCCGGACCCCATCGATGTGGCATCGATCGTCCGGGTAGAAGAACTTCTCCGCTGGCTCAGGCGACTGTCTGCAACCCGAGGATCTACCTAACCCTCACTCCACATGTCCCGCCACGTATCGAGTTCGGCGTTTGCCTCCATCCAGCCGTTGAGCTGCTTCTCCAGGTTGCGGAAGCGGGCGCTGTGGCCCTCGGACTGAGGCAGCTCTCGGTGCAACAACTCGTGGTACACGAGGAAGCGAATGGTGGCTTCGCTGACGGACTTGGTGGCGAGCACTCGGTTCAGCACGATCTCGGCCGGTTCATAGCGGTAGAACGCCCAGTCTCGTTTCATGGGCCGATCACTGAAACGGATTGGGGGAGGCTCCTTCGCCAGGCCCATTTGAGCGGCCACCTCATCGCAGATCGCTCGAAGGTCCCAGTCGAAGGGCTCAGGCACCTTCTTCTCTCCCGCGAGGTCGAGCGCGACCACCTCGTCGAGCCCCTGCGCCTTCCACCGAGTGGAAGCATGAGCTGCTGTGACAGCGTTGAAGTAGGACGGCTTGTCGGGCCAGATCGCTCCTGCTGTCGTCGTCTCGAACACTCGGTCCACCTCATCCTGAAGTTCGCTGATCGAATCCCCGCAACGCTCGGCGACCAGGGTTGGGTCGAAGCGGGCGGTGTCCTCGAAGAGGCGAAGCTCAGGCGTTCCTCCGAGGGCGGCGAACTCCATGAGCGCCAGTACCGACCGGGCGGACGGGAGCGGGTCGCGGGTGTCGCGGAAGAACAGCTCCACGACCTGGTCCGGAGCAAGATCTGCTGTCTCGGCATCTGATGCCTGCAGTAACGTCTCGCACGCTTCGACCTGATGATCGAATACCGGTACGTACTCGGGTAGGCCCGGGGATGGAAGTGCCGATGTCAGGTCGTAGTAGCCGACCAGGTGTGCGGCCTCGATCGCCTCGGCCCCGCCCGGCATCTGCCGGAGGCGGGCGATCTCAAGATATAGCTCCCACGGAACTCGGATGGTGTCCCCGGGCACGGTCCCCTGCCCGTCAGGTTCGATGTAGTCCCCATCGAGGAACTCGATTGGGTCGAGCCAGTCCGCGAACTTGGCCCAGTGGTCCTCGAAGGACACGATGTGCGCCGATTCGGTCCCCCCGGCCTTCGGTCCGCGAAGCGCACGTCCCACCATCTGGCTCAAGAGGATGTGCGAGCTGGTCGGCCGCACGAGGAAAACCGTTTCTACCAATGGAAGGTCGATGCCCTCGGTGAGTTTGGTGACCGACATCAAGACGTCAATTCGGCCCGCCCGGAACTCGGCCAGCACATCCTCATTTGTACGGTTGTCGCCCCGTTGGTAGGCCACGTAGTCAGCCGCAATACCTCGGTCGCTGAATTCCTTGGCCAGCGTGAAGCAGTGAGCTACCGACGCACCAAAGATCAAGGTCTTGCCGTACGTGCCCTGATGACTCTCGTAGTAGTCCGCAATCAGCTTATTGCGACTGGTCGACTTGGCGATCCGCTCCAGCGTCTCGGTTGACAGTTCAGCGAAGCGACGAAGGTGGGCCAACTCCGACTCACTGAAGTCGATCTCGAAGTCCTGGCCGGTTGGAACCGTTGCGCAGATTGGGCGAGCGAGAATGCGCTCGTTCACCAGCCTCGATGCCTCCACCTGGTACACGACTCCATCAGGGAACTGTGCCCTCAAGCGACCCAGATCGTCCTCATCGGTGCGGGTCGGGGTCGCCGTGAGGCCCAGAACCTCCACGTCTCGGCCGGCGCGTGCCGCATCGAGCAGCCTGATGTACGACTTCGCTGCTGCATGATGCGCTTCGTCGACCACCACGAACGCATCCGAATTTCGTGCGAAGAACTGGGCGACAACCTCTGGTGCCCGATTCAGTGACTGGATCGTGGCGCAGACCACGTCGGCATGTGGGTCGATCAAGGTGGAAGCTGGATTGCCGTGTAAACCCGAGATACACCGAACCCCCAGCGGCTCGGCGCGCCGACACGCATCCATATTGAGCTCGATTGTGTCGGCAGCCTGCTCGACCAACTCACCACGGTGAGCTATCCACAGAACCCGCCGCTGGGACGGGTCGCTCAGCACGTTGGAGAGCAACCACCGGATTGCCGTGACCGTCTTGCCTGCACCCGTTGGTAGCACCAAGAGGTTGCCCACCAACGGTCTGGCGGCCGTCATGGCAGCCCAAGCATCGGTCTGGTGCTGGTAGGGGGCAAACGGGCGAACGGGTGAGGGCTTGGCAGCTAGAAGCCGCCAGCCTTTTGCCTCGTCCATATCGTCAAGGGTGCCGCCCACTTCGGGCTCGTGGTGGTCGATCGATCCGAATGCGAGGAACTGTGCCAGGACGATGTCCTTCATCGAGGCCGACCGCCTGCAACTGGCCAGGTACTCCATCTCACCACTCGATGAGCGTGTTGCTCGGGCGTGGTCCCCAAGCCCCTTCTCCCGAAGCTCCGCAGCTACGGCCCGTCGCCAGTTTTGGTGCACGCCAAGCCAGTTGCGCTGGAGCGAATCCCAGGTGTCGTGGATGAACTCTTCGCCGGGTCGGGCGCGGTAACGACGCGTCAGGGCGTCCACGGCGCCAGCCTGATCGAGCCTCGAGTCCTTTGCCAACGACGTCGTCAGGTACTGCGGGAGGTTCGACCAGGAGAACTTGTAGGCAGGCACGTAGGCATTCTCATGCAGCGCTCGGGGTCGTGCCACCTTGGCGAATAGGGTCACTCGTCAGCGAGGGTGCGACTAGGTGGGTGTTGTTTTTCGCGTCGGGTTGGGACTCGCGATTGGGGTTCATGTCTGGTAGAATGACACCCATGTTGTTTGATGTTGGGGACGGGTTGTGACGGTCGGGCGGACACCTCGGCAGGCTGACGTGTTCCGGTCGACCACCCAGTTTGTTGATGAGTTGGTCGGGCAGGATTCGATCTGGGCGGTGCTTCACCGGGAGTCTCACCGGTTGTTCCCCGACGACGCGTTCGCGGATCTGTTCCAAACGTCGGGTCGCCGGTCGATCCCACCACGCATCCTGGCGGTCGTGATGGTGTTGCAGAAGGCGTTGGGCCTGTCCGACCGCGAAGCGGTGGCGGCGTTCCAGTTCGATATTCGTTGGAAGTACGCCTGTGGTGGCCTCGATTTCGACTATCCGGGGTTCGTCCACACGGTGCTGTCGGGCATGCGGGCCCGTCTGGCCAGCTCCGATGACCCGGACCGGATCTTCAACGCGACCGTCGACGTCGCCAAAGCAGCCGGGCTGATCGGCCGGAAGCGGGTGATGGACTCTGCGCCGATCTACGACGCGGTCGCAACCCAGGACACCGTCACGATGATCCGCTCAGCGATCCGTGGGCTCCTCAAAATCGTCGACCCGGACCTGAAAGCCGAACTGCAGGCTGTTCTTCAGCGTGACGACGACTACACGACTGCTGGGAAACCGGTCTGTGATTGGGAGGACCCCGACGCCCGGATCGAACTCGTCGATGCGCTCGCCTCCGATGGGCACGGGTGCTTGGAGGTGTTGGACGGCCGGGAACTCAAAGGGCCGGTCTCCCGGGCCGCCCGTCTGCTCGCGACGGTGGTCGGCCAAGACCTCGAGATTGATGCCGATGGCCGGTTCGTGATCGCCCGCAAAGTCGCCAAGGATCGGGTGATCTCCACGGTTGACCCCGACGCTCGGCATGGTCACAAGACCTCAGCCCGCGGCTTTGACGGCTACAAGGGCCACATCGCGGAAGACCCCGACTCGGAGATCATCACCAACACCACCGTCACCGCAGGCAACGTCGCTGACGGGGCGGTCGCCGAGGAACTCCTTGCCGACATCCTCCCCACCACAACCAACAACAACAGCCCCGACGCCACCGACACCGGCGATGCCGGCGGTGCCGGCACCGGCACTGGCACCGGCACCGGCACCAGTGATGGTGGTGGGGTGCCGGTTGTGTATGGGGACTGCGCGTATGGGAC
>ERZ1026792.1774-NODE-1774-length-12684-cov-2.791750_pt1 | contig 12684 bp, 10 predicted proteins | sample MGYA00520884_ERZ1026792 | MGnify/ENA primary metagenome ERZ1026792 (study PRJEB33270, sample SAMEA104284473) | anaerobic digester metagenome | biome: Anaerobic digester microbiome; feature: mesophilic sludge digester; material: Anaerobic digester biomass... | reverse complement strand
TGGCAATCGTGTTCTGCGCGACCAGCGTTTCCACCCAGAGTTCAGCTGCGTGCAGAGTAAGCCACTTGCGATTAATGAGGCCCAAATTGGTGCTGTAGTTCGTGAGCGGATGCACATCGCCGCCGCCCGGCCCCACAATCACATCGCCCGTCGGCTCCAGCCTGAGCGTGCCGTTGGGTGAGATGTAGCCGTCCGCCGCCGTCGTGGTGAGCAGCGGCGAATTGAGCGAGGTCGTCGCAGCCAGCGCAACCAGCGTCAAGCCGCCCGTGCCTGTGCTGGCCAGAATGCGCTCATTTGCGCCGGGGTTGCTGCTGGAGGTGATGGCGTGCGTGTGGCTGCCCGCCGCTGCGTTGGTCGTGGCAACGTCCAGTGTGCCCGGAGTGGTGAGCGCGATTGCATCAGCCGCAACCGTCAATCCGTTGCCCGCTCCAACGGCCAGCACGCCGCTGGTATACGTCAAGCCTGCGCCTGCGCTTGACGAAGCGAGAGCCACACTGTCCGCGCCTACGGTAATCCCGTCGCCCGCTCCAACGGCAAGCGTGATTGCAGTTGCCAGCGTGCCTGTGCCCGTCAAGCCTGCGCCCGCCGTGACTGCCGTCGCCTTGAGCGCATAGAGCGGATGATCGTCATCCCCCAGGCCAGTAAGAAGCCCGTGATCTGTCACGCCGCCGCCGCCGCCCGGAGTCGTGCCCACATACACCAGCCCGCTTCCGCTGGCCGCCGCCTGCCGCATCCCGGAGCAGGTCCACATGGGGCCATCGCAGCGGGTCGTGGTCCTGGGCGATGGCAAGCTGGGGCTCCTGGTGGCCCAGGTCCTGGCCCTCACTGGCTGCAGGCTGACGGTCGTCGGCCGCCACGCCTCCAAGCTGTCCATCCTGGCCCGCCGAGGCATCGAGACCCGCCTGGACGGACAGGGCGAGGGCGGCGAGGCCGACGTGGTCGTCGAGTGCACGGGCCAGCCAGGCGGCCTTGCCGCCGGCCGGCGAATGCTCCGGCCCGAGGGTACCCTGGTCCTCAAGAGCACCTACCACGGGCCGGTAGAGGTCGACTTCTCGGACATGGTCGTGGACGAGATCCGGGTGGTGGGCTCGCGCTGCGGTCCCTTTGCCCCCGCGCTGCGCCTGTTGGTGCAGGGCCTGGTTGACGTCTCGTCCCTGATCGAAGCCGAATACCCCCTTGATCAGGCCCCCGCTGCCTTCGAGCACGCCGGGCGCAAAGGAGCCCTCAAGGTTCTCGTCCGCCCCTGACGGAGCCACGCAGAGAACGAAAGAAAAGAGCTCGACAACGGAGAACATCATATGACCTTGCGACAAAACGGCAGCCAGGCACTGGCATGGGGAGCATTCGAGGCGGGCGTGAGCCTGGTCACGGGTTATCCGGGCTCGCCCAGCACGGAGGTGGTCGAGGCCATGGCGGCCCTGCAAGCCCAGGGGGTAGCCGGCGACGGGGCGCAGATCGACTGGGCGAGCAACGAGAAGTCGGCCTTTGACACCGCCCTGGGCGTCTCGCTGGCCGGCCAGCGCGCCCTGGTCTGCATGAAAAACGTCGGGCTGAACGTGGCCCTCGACTCGCTCATGGTCGCCAACCTGGCCGGCGGCCCGGGGGGGCTGGTGGTGCTCGTCGGCGACGACCCCGGCGGCTGGGGCTCCCAGAACGAAGAGGACTCGCGCCCCCTGGCCGCCGCGGCCGAAGTCCCTCTCCTGGAGCCGGTCCGCGTCGAGGACCTGGCGCCGGCCATGGGCCAGGCATTCCTGCTTTCCGAGCAGTTCCAGGTGCCGGTGGTCGTGCGCCTCACGCTGTCCATGTTTCAGGCCACGCTGGAGAATGCGCCCCGCCCCTCTCCGCCGCTCCCGCCGCGCCCGCCCGCCTTTGACCGGCAGCCAGAACGCTGGAACGTGCTACCCATTCGCGTGGTGGCGCTGCACCGCGAGCTGCAGGCAAGCCTGGAGAAGGTGCGGACAGTCTTTGAAGCATCACCCTTAAACCGGCTGGACCAGGTGGCGGGCGGAGGAAAGGGCATCGTGGCAGCGGGCGGCACCTATCAGAAGCTGCGGGAGTTGGGCCTGGGGATCCCGGGCGCCACCGAGCCGGCGCCGGATCAGTCGCCCCTGTCGGTCCTGGCCCTCGCCACGCTGCACCCGCTGCCCGAGGAACGCCTGCTGTCGTTCTTGAGGGAGCGGGACGAGATCCTCGTCGTCGAAGAGACGGCTCCCTTCCTCGAGGTCCAGATCCAGGCGCTGGCGCAGCGGGCAGGCCTGTCACTGCCCATCCTGGGGCGTGCGAGCGGCCATCTGCCCCGGGCGGGCGAGCTGCAGGCGCCCGAGCTGCGGGCGGCGCTGGCCTCCTTCCTGCCCGGGCACCCCTGGCCGCCCGTGGACGAAGGCAAGAGGACCATGCCCAGCCGCCAGCCCCTGTGCGACGACTGCCCTTACACTCCCCTGCTGCGGGCACTGACGGCCGTCATGGAGCGTCATGGCGGCCGGGAGGCCTTTCTCGTCACCGGCGAGACCGGCTGCATGGTCCGGGCGCAGTTGCCGCCCTGGCAGATCCTCGACGCCAAGTATGGCATGGGGGGCAGCATTGCCCTGGCGGCGGGGCTGGTCCGCAGCGGGCTCCCGCAAAAGGTGGTGGCCCTGGCGGGCGATTCGGCCCTGCTGCACAGCGGCCTGGCCGGCCTCGTGGACGCGGCCCAGGCCGGCCTGCCCTTGCTGGTGGTGGTGCTGGACAATGGCACGACGGCCCTTTCGGGCGGCCAGCCACACCCGGCCTCGGGGCGCGACATTCAGGGGCGGCTTCGACCGCCCGTCGACCTGGCGGCCCTCGTAGCTGCCGCCGGCGCGCGGCCGGTACACGTCGTGGATCCGGAGGACGGGGAGGCAACGGAGGCGGCCCTGGAGGCGGGGCTGGCAGCCGGCGGATTGGCAGCCGTCATCTCCCGGCGTCGCTGCCCCCGCTGGTAGGCGCCGCGCCGGGCACAAGCCAGGGTCAAACCTTTCGCTTGCAGAGTTGACAACTCGCCATAAGAGTGCTATAAATTCGGCATGTACGCTTTGCTGATCGCGTCGAACTCGGACGAGCGAGCCGTGCTCTCCCTGGCGCTCCAGAGGGCCGGCGTGGCGGTCACGACCGCGGCCGACCTGGAACGGGCCATGAACTCCTGGCAGGAGCGCCCGGCCGACCTGGTGCTGGCGGCGGTAGGCGGCGACAGCGCGGAGAACGTGCGGCGAATTCGTACCGAGACAGAAGTGTTGCTGGTGATGATTGTCGAGAACGCGACGGAGGAATTGCAGTACGATCTCCTGGAGAACGGCGCCGACCTGGTGGTTTGCCGGCCCTATAGCGCCCGCCTGCTCATCGCGCAATTGCGCGCCCTGCTGCGGCGCGCGGGCAGCGTTCCCCTTTCGAGCCTCTTCACCCTCAACATGGAAAACCTGACCCTCGATCCGGCAGCACGCACGGTTCAGGTCCGGGGCAGCCCGCCGCGGCGACTCACCCACCTGGAGTTCCGACTGCTCTACACCCTCATGATCCACCCCGGGCAGATCCTCTCGCCCGATCTCATCGTCGAGCGCGTTTGGGGCTACAGTGGCCACGGCGACAAGGACCTGGTGCGCGGGCTGGTCAGCCGCCTGCGGGCCAAGGTGGAGAGCGATCCGCGCAGCCCCCGCTACATCCTCACCCTGCCCGGTATCGGCTACTCGTTCGATCCGCAAGTGAGCGATGAAGAATAGAAGAATTCTCACACCCGATCCAGTTTTGCGACATTATTCGGACCCTTTTTATGCACGTTTTAGACGGCCGTGAGCTATAGTTGCTGTAATTCGATACCGCAACAACGAAAGGGACGTGTAAAGGAGTAAGTACGATGGCGTTTGCCTACTGTCCAGACTGCGGGGCGAGGATCTACCTGGGGCGGAAGCCGTGGCTGGGCCAGCCGGCGATGTGCGACCAGTGTGAAGCAGATCTGGAAGTCATCCGCGTAAATCCCCCTGCTCTCGAATGGGTTGACAACGTTGAAGACGACGTCGTAGTGGAAGAAGAGGACTACCTGGTCGATTCGGATCTCATCTCCGCATAGCTTTCAACTTTCCACGGACAAGAGCACCGGGAAGGACCGCGGGCGCAGGCTGGCCGCGGCGTGCTTTGTCGCGCCGGCGGCCAGACGGGCCAGGCTCAAGGGCGCGCCTGGCCGGATTTGCGCGCCTACTCCCGCTCGGACGGCCTGAGGTTGTCACCCGCTTTCCGCACTCGGCCGACTCGGTGAGGGATCAGGGCAATGCCGGCGCCATCTCCAGGATCAGCGCGCCCTGCGGGGCCAGGACGGGCACGGGCTGGTAGCCTTCCACGGCCCCACCCTCCGCGACGACGAGCGCCTCCGCCTCGTTGCCGGCGAGCAGGTCGCGGGCGGTGTAGCGGCCGGGCGCCAGGGGGCTCTCCCGGCTGCCCAGGGCAAAGGCATCCGTCTCTCTTATGCCCAGGTTGAGGACCACCAGGATGGCCTCTTCCTCCGTGGTCCGCAGGTAGGCCAGGACCGTCCGGCCGGCGCTGTCCAGGACGTGGAGGTTGAGGCTGCTGAGGGCGGGATGGGCCTGCCGCAGGGCAATGAGGGTCCGGTAGTGGTTGAGGAGCGAGGAGGCGTCGGCCGCCTGGGCCTCCACGTTGCGCTCCTCGTAGCCCTCGTTGACCGGCTGCCAGGGTGTCCCGGTCGTGAAGCCTGCCTGCGGCCCGGCCGTCCACTGCATCGGCGTCCTGATCTGCGGGTCGGGCTTGGAGCCCGTCATGCCAATCTCCTCGCCGTAGTAGAGGAACGGCACGCCGGGCAGGGTGAAGAGGATGGTAGCCGCCAGCCGCGCCTTTACCTCGTCGCGACTGAAGACGTTCATCACCCGGTCCTGGTCGTGGTTGGTGAGAAAGGTCGCGTAACCCCCGCGGGGGTAGAGGCGCTGGAGCTCTTTCAGTGCCGAGGCCAGGGCGGTGACGCCACCTTCGTTGACGCTGAGGAGGATGGCCTTGGCCAGGGAGAACTCGAAGGCCAGGTCCACGTCCGTTCCCACGTACGTCGCCACCACGTCGCTCACGTCCCACACCTCGGCCACGGTCAGGAGCTCGGGGTCCAGCTCCATGCTGTAGCGGTAGAACTCTTGCAGCCAGGCGTGAGTCGCCTCGGTGTGCACCTGGGTACGGCCCTCCTCCACGTAGTGGCGGGCGGCGTCGAGGCGAAAGCCGTCGACGTCCATGTCCTCGATCCAGAAGCGCGCCACTTCGTAGAGCGCGGCCGTCACCTCGGGGTTCTGGAGGTTCAGGTCCGGCATGCCACTTTCGAAGAAACCATAGTAATAGTCGCCATCCCTCTCGTGCCACACCACCTGCGCCTGGGGGCCGGAATATTCAGGGTTCGCGTCGGCCCAGATGTACCAATCGCGGCGCTCGGCCCCCGGCCCTGAGGCGCTGTCCAGGAACCAGGGGTGCTCGTCGGACGTGTGGTTCAGAACCATATCGACGATGACGCGCACGCCGCGGCGGTGGGCCTCGGCCACCAGTGCGCGGAAATCGTCGTTGCTGCCATAGTCGGGGTTGACCGTCGTGTAATCGGTCACGTCGTAGCCGTGGTAGCTGGGCGAGGAGAAGACGGGCATCAGCCACAGGCCAGTCACGCCCAGGTCCTGGCCTCCCGCTGGATCCCCGTCGTTCAGGTAGTCCAGCCGGGCCATCAGGCCCTGCAGGTCCCCGTTCCCGTCGCCATCGCTGTCGGCAAAGCTCCGCACGAACAACTCGTAAAAGACGTCATCGTGCCACCAGGCGGCGGGCACCGGGGGCGGCGTCGGAGGGGGCGTGGTCGGGCTGGGCGGTGGAGCCGTCGGGCTGGACGCCGGCGGCGTAGCCGTCGGGGTGGACGTGCGCGGCGAGCAGGCAACGAGCAAGACCAACAGCAGGAGCCAGGTACGTCGTATCATAGCCTTTCCCCTTCCTCGCCCCATTATAGCACACTACCCGGCGAAGCACCATCCCGCAACCCGAGGGCTCACGGGTGGTCGCGCAGCGCGCAGAGAGCCGGGGCGTGCCGGCCTTCGTTGACAGGCGCGATATTTTGCGCTATAATGACGACAGAAATCTTGAGCCCGTCAGGAGATTCGGCCATGCGCTCAGACCCGGCCCGTCCCGCAACGGACAGGCTCTCGCTGTTGTATCACGTGTCTCAAAGTTTCAACTCTTCCCTGGACCTTGACCTGGTGCTCAACCGGGTCATGGACCAGGTAGTGGAGCTCATGCGGGCCGAGCGTGGCTTTGTGATGCTCCTGGAAGACGATGGCGCGCCGGTCTTTCGCGTCGCCCGGGGAATGGACCACCAGACGATCGAGGACCCGGAGTTCCAGATCTCGCGGGGGGTGGTCGAGCGGGTGGCGCGGGAGGGCGAGCCCCTGCTGACCAGCAACGCTCAGACCGACGACCGCCTGTCGCTGCGGGTGAGCGTGCAGGCCCTTGGGCTGCGGTCCATCCTGTGCGTCCCCCTGAAGGTGCAGGACAGGATCACAGGGGTGATCTATGTGGACAACAGGCTTCAAGCCGGCCTGTTCACGCCCGACGACCTGGAACTCCTGTCTTCCATCGCCCACAGCGCGGCCATCGCCATCGAGAACGCCCGGTTGTACCGCGTTGCGGTGGAAAAGGGCCGGATGGAGCGGGAGATGCAGGTCGCTCGCGAGCTGCAGGCGAGCCTGCTGCCGAGGACCACGCCCCAGGTACCCGGCTGGGAGTTTGCCGCCGCCTGGCAGCCTGCCCGCCAGACCTCGGGCGACTACTATGATTTTTTCGCCGCCCGCGAGGGCGAGGTGGGGCTGGTCATCGGCGACGTCAGCGGCAAGGGCATGCCGGCGGCCCTGTTCATGGCGCTGACGCGCAGCATCGTGCGGGCCAGCCTGGCAGGTCCGACAGGGTTGGTGGAAAGAATTGAGCGGGCCAACCGGCTGATCTGCGCCGACTCGACGGCGGGCATGTTCGTGACGCTGTTCTGCGCCGAGATCCGGTTGGCCACGGGCGAGGTGACCTACGTCAACGCCGGCCACAATCCCCCGCTGCTGCTTTCGGGCGGTGTGGGAGACGACCGCCTGGAAGAGCTCCATCCGACGGGCATGGCCCTGGGGATCCTGGAGGACGCGCCCTTCCAGCAGCAAACAGTGCAGATGGCGCCGGGCGAACTGCTGCTGCTCTACACCGACGGCGTGCCCGATGCCACCCAGGCCAGCGGCGAGCGCTTCGAGATGCCGCGTCTGCGCCGGCTCCTCCTCGAGGAAGGCAGTGGGACGGCCCAGGACGTCCTGTCCACCCTGGCGGGCTCTGTCGCGGCGTTCACCGGGACGTGCGAGCAGTTCGACGATATGGCCATGGTGGTCACCAGGCGGCTGGCGCGGTGAACCGTGCCCTGCGAACGGCGGGCTCAAGACAAAAAAGGTGCCGCGCGCGGCACCTTTTTTCGTCATAAGCCCGCTCCGACTATAGAATGTGTGCCAGGAACTGGCGGGTTCGCTCTTCCCTGGGGTTCTTGAACAGCTCGTCGGGCGTGCCCATCTCGGCCCAGATGCCCTCGGCCATCAGGATGACACGGTCGGCGACGTCGCGGGCAAAGTGTAGCTCATGGGTCACCACGACCATGGTCATGCCCTCGTTCGCCAGGCGCTCCATCACGTCCACTACCTCGCCGATGAGCTCGGGGTCGAGGGCCGAGGTCGGCTCGTCAAAGAGCATGATCTTGGGCTCCATGGCCAGGGCGCGGGCGATGGCCACCCGCTGCTGCTGCCCGCCCGACAGGCGGGAGGGATACTCGTCGCGTTTCTCCGAGAGGCCCACCCAGCGCAGCAGCTCCTCGCCCTTGGCCGTCGCCTTTTCCTTGGACCAGCCCTTGACAATGACCGGCGCCTCGATAATGTTCTGCAGGGCGGTCATGTGGGGAAAGAGGTTGAACTGCTGAAAGACCATGCCCGCCTTCTGCCGGATCTCGCGGATGTGGCGGCGCTGCTCGCGCGCAGGCTCCCGGGCGCGGATCTCTACCGAGTCGATCTCGATGGACCCGGCCGAGGGCTCTTCGAGAAAGTTCAGGCAGCGCAGGAAGGTGCTCTTGCCCCCACCGGACGGCCCGATGATGACCACCACCTCCCGCGGCATCACATCCAGGTCGACGCCCCGGATGACGTGGAGAGGGCCAAAGTACTTGTGGAGGCCACGCACCTTGATCATGGGTTCCGCCATTCTAATCTCCTCTCACTTCCTCTCACTGCGGGCCAGGTAGTCCTCCAGCTTGCCCTGGAGGAACTGGAACACGACCGTCAGGAGCCAATAGAAGGCCGCGGCGATGAGAAAGGTTTCCATGGTCCGGAAATTCTGGCGGCCGATCTTTTGCGCGCGGAAGGTAAGCTCCCAGACGCCCATGATGTAGACCAGCGAGGAGTCTTTCATCATGGCGATGAAATCGTTGCCGATGGGCGGGATGACGATGCGAAACGCCTGGGGCACAATGATCCGCCGGAAGGTCTGTGATCCCGTCATGCCCAAGGCCTGGGCCGCCTCCTGCTGTCCCTTGCCGATGGCCTGGATGCCGGCGCGGAACGTCTCGGTCATATAGGCGCCATAGTTCACGCCCAGGGCCAGGATGCCCGCGGTCAACGGCTTGAGGATGATGCCCAACTGCGGCAATCCCAGGTACCAGATAAAGATCTGCACCAAGAGAGGGGTGCCGCGGATGAGCGAAATGTAAAAGCTGGCGATGCCGTTGGGTATAGGGTTGTTGGACAGGCGGCCCAGGGCGCCCAGGATGGCCAGGACGATGGCCAGGCCGATGGAGGCTGCCGAGACGACTACCGTCAGGCCCGCGCCGGCCATGATGAACGAGAAAAAGTGGCCCATGAAGGCGATGTCGAGGTTAAAACGGCGCAGGACCGAGTAGAGGACGACCAGCAGGCCGATCCAGACGGCCAGCCCGAAAATGCCCAGCCGGGTGCCGCGGGTTCGCTGGCTGACCATGATCTGCTGCGACAGGTCGGCACCCTGCGGTGCCTCAAAGACACCGGCCACCCGCCCGCGGAGCAGGACGACGAGCAGAAGGACGTACCAGGCTACCAGCGCCAGGAGAGGCCAGGAGATGGACAGCTTGGTGCCCAACATGATGGGATAGGACTGCACTTCCAACAAGGGCAAGCCCAGGATGATGATGGGGCCCACCAGGAACAGGAGGATGGCCAGGAGGTGGCTCCAGATGTTCCGGCGGCGCATGCCCCACACAGCGACCATCCCCACCACGCCGCTGAACAGCATCCAGCCCGCCAGAGCGCCGCCCCAGGTTGGCTGGAAGCCAAAGCGCGACCATTCCATGTGGAGGGCGTTCTGGTTGACCGCTCCCCAGACCCGCAGCGTGCCATCGCCGCCGGCCGAGACGACGGTGTCAGGAATGGGTCCATATGCCGCCGCCATGACGGCGTTCAGGTGCCCGGTGTACGAGGCGGTGCTCTTGCCGCCCGCCGTGCGCAGGTTCCGAATGGTGTTGTCGCGGCCGGTCGTCAACAAGAAGTCGCCACTCGGCTCGAAGCCCATGCTCGTCACCGTGGCCCAGTGGCCCTCGGCGGGCCAGCGGATCTCGCCGGTCTCGACCTCCCAGAACATGACCGTCGTGTCGGCACTGCCCGAGGCCAGGAGCTCGTTGTCGGGGCTAAAGGCCAGGGCGGTCACCGCCTTGGTGTGGCCCTTCCAATCCTCCTCGGCCTCCGGATCTTGCCAGTAGCCTTGCAGCTCCTGTACCGCTTCGCCCGAAACGCTCCAGATCCGCACGCCGGTGCCGTCGCCGGCAGCGACGAGGGTGCCGTCATTCGAGAGAGCAACGGCAAAGGCTCCGTTGTCCACGGGGCCGAGGGATTGGAGTTCCTGGGCGCTCCCCAGGTCCCAGACGCGTACCTGGCCGTCCTGGCCCAGGGTGGCGATCCGCGACACGCTGGCGTCAAAGGCCGCGGCGGCAAGGGGGCCACCCAGGTTTTCTTCGACGGCGGGCGCGCCGAGGGGGCCTTCCCAGGTCAGGATGCGACCACTGCTGTCGATGGACACCAGGGCCGAGCCATCCCCGGTAAAGGCGACGGCCAGCACGGCACTCCGATGCCCCCTGAGACGGTGCTCCGGCCATCGCTTTTCCTCGGCCAGGTCAAAGCTGGCCGGGAGAATCGTGTCAAAGCCCGGCGGCACTTCCCAGACGTAGACAATGCCATTTTCGGCCCCGGCAGCAACCAGAGAGCCCTCTGGATTGACTGCGACGTCGCGAAAGGGGCTGACTACCGACAACCGGACCGGCCCACCGAGGTAGTACTGGACGGCGTACAACAGGCTCAACACGCTGGTGATGGCGACGAGGATAATGGCAATCCTCAGCGGGCCGTGCCTGTCCCCGACCTGTTCTATTGAACTATCCATTGACTACTTTTTCCTCTCCTCGACGAGGGGACTACGGACTAGATCCGCAGCCGCGGGTCCAATGCATCACGCAGGCCATCGCCCAGCAGGTTAAAACCGAGGACGCTGAGCATGATGGCCAGGCCGGGGAAGGTAACGGCCCACCAGGCGCCGGTGGTCAGGAACTTGTAGCTGTCGCCCAGCATGGCCCCCCATTCCGGCTCGGGCGGAATGGCACCCAGCCCCAGGAAACCGAGGGCTCCTGCCCACAGGATGGCGCTCGCCAGGCCCATGGTCGATTGAACGATAATGGGCGAGAGAGTGTTGGGCACGATGTGCCGGAACAGGATGCGCGCGGGGCTGGCGCCGATGGCGCGGGCGGCGATCATCAGGCCTTCGATGACACAGTGGGGGTTGCCTTCCATGAGACTGCGGTCCATAAAGGCTCCGGGATCGCCCTCGTCACCATTGCAGATGACGAATTTTTTCGGTCCGGGCTGAATGCGGGCCATTTCCCATTTGCGGCCGGTGGGGAAGCCCCCGCCGCCGCGGCCGCGGAGGCCGGTGCAGGCGGCGCGGGGACGGCATACGTGGGAGGGAAGACGCCAGCGCTGGGAGGCGGCGGATACACGGAAGGTGGCGGATACGCGGAAGGCGGCGGTGCGGCTGCGGCCGGCGGATAGGCCGGCAGGGCTGCGGTCGGGACGCCGCTGCGCGGGTCGGACGCCGGGTCGGGCCAGGAGGCAGGGGCAGAACCCGCGCCCGGGTCGAACGCCGGACGGTCGGGGTGCTCGCTCATCTGCCGGAGATCTCCGTCGTGCTCGTCGTGGAGGTGGGCCACACGGTGGAGAAGCCCACCTGGCTCACGGGGAAGGACAGCATCCCTGAGTATGCCGCGCCGAGACCACTCGCGGTGCCCACTCGCGCCGGGACCGGCGCACCGGCCGGAGCAGCGCTGACCGATGCGGGAGCTAGCCCGACGGTCCAGGCAGCAGCGGCCGAGGCTCCAGCAGCCAGCCCAGCCACGAGGGCAGCCCGGCGGGCCGAGCGATGCCGGGGCGGGCCGGCCGGGGACACCGTCGGCAGACGCAACCCATGGACGAGGAACGGCGCGGCCGGGACCGGTGGCTGGGCTCCGACGGGAGACCCCGTCGAGGCCGCAGCCGCGATGAATCGGGCGTTCGGTGACGCGTTGCCCATGCCCAGCAACAACGCCTGCAGGCTGTCGGACACGCACGGCGCCGGCGCGGTGCGCAGGGAGGCGAGCAGGCTGCGCTCCTGGTCGACGGCATACCGGCAGTGTGCGCAGACGACCACGTGCCGATCCCACGCCGACAACGCCGACCCCGGGAGCCGGCGATCGACGTAGGCGCTGACTTGGTCGCCGAGGTGTCGGGACATCACGCTCCTGCGCGGGCGGCCGGGCGCAGCCGGCTGGGAAGGGGTATTCCGTGACGCGCGGCCGGTCGGGACGCGGCGGGAGCGGGTGTGGTCACTCGCGCTGCCGCGGTGTCGGCGCCGGGCGCCCGGTGCGCCAGGGACTCACGCAACGCGGCGCGACCGCGGTGGATGCGGGAGCGGACGGTGCCGAGCTTGATCCCCAGGGTGGCGGCGATCTCCTCGTAGGACAGGCCCTCGATGTCACACAGGACGACGGCCGCACGGAACTCGGGCGCCAAGGCGTCGAGCGCGCGTTGGACGTCGTCGTCGAAATGGGTGTCGGTGAAGACCTGCTCGGGCCCCGGCTCGCGGCTGGCCATGCGGCTGGCGGCGTCGTCGGGCAGCGCGTCGAAGCGGATCCGCTGCTTGCGGCGCATCTTGTCGAGGAACACGTTGGTCGTGATCCGGTGCAGCCAGCCCTCGAAGGTGCCGGGGGTGTAGGAGTTGAGCGACCGGAACACCCGGACGAACACGTCGTGGGTGAGGTCTTCGGCGTCATGGGGGTTGCCGGTGAGGCGGTAGGCAAGCCGGTAGACGCGGGCTGAGTGCTGCGTGACGATCTCCTCCCACGTCGGAGGCGTCCAACCGGAACCCTCGTCGGGGACGGTGTCGCTCCCGGTCAGGGGACGGATCAGGGTGTCGCTCACTACCTCGCGCCTTTCGCAGCCTTGGACTTCTGACGTTCGTGACACCTCAAGAGTTCCCTCGATGCCCACGAGTCGACTGTGCCCTGCCTGTGTATTGGCCAACCATCCGGGTCGACCCTGGTATTCCACCCATCCGCCCCTGAGGTCTCGACGCCGCAAGGTCCGCGTGCTC
>ERZ1026792.1763-NODE-1763-length-12728-cov-1.936672_pt1 | contig 12728 bp, 5 predicted proteins | sample MGYA00520884_ERZ1026792 | MGnify/ENA primary metagenome ERZ1026792 (study PRJEB33270, sample SAMEA104284473) | anaerobic digester metagenome | biome: Anaerobic digester microbiome; feature: mesophilic sludge digester; material: Anaerobic digester biomass | place... | reverse complement strand
CGACCGGCGCGGACAGCAACCCGGGCACGGAGGCGCTGCCCTGGCGGACGATTCAGCATGCGGCCGACACCGTGTCGGCCGGCGACACGGTTTATGTGCGCGCAGGCGTTTACCACGAGGCGGTGCGCATCACCCACTCTGGCGCGGCCGGCGTGTTCATCACTTTTGCTGCCTATCCGGGTGAAACGCCGGTGGTGGATGCGAACGGCATGAGCCTGGCGAACTATTTCGACGGCGGCTTCCGCGTGGACTACGCCGGTTTCGTGCGCATCAGCGGCTTCGTGGTGCAGAACATCACCGACGGCTTTGGCATCATCTGTTACCATGCGGACAACTGCATCATCGAAAACAATCGCACCTACAACACCCTGCACTCCGGCCTTGCCTCGTGGACGAGCACCAACACGGTGATTCAGAACAACGAGGTGGAGCTTGCCAACAACAACGGCGAGCAGGAGGCCATCTCCGTAACCCAGAGCGCCTACGTGCAGGTTCTCGACAATCACGTGCATCACGGCGGCCCGGGCGCCAACGGCGGCGAGGGCATTGACATCAAGGATGGCTCGCACGATGTGCTGGTCAAAGGCAACTACGTCCACGACATGAACAGCCTCTGCCTCTACGTGGATGCCTGGGACTCGCCCACCTACAACATCACCCTGGACGGCAACCGCAGCCACAACTGCTTCCACCACGGCATCGCCCTGGCCTCGGAGCGCGGCGGCGAGCTGACCAACGTGACCATCATCAACAACGTGCTCTACCGCAACACGCGCAACGGCATCACCATCGGCGATTGGGACGCCGGCTATCCCCATCCCATTCACGACATCGCCATCATCAACAACACCTTCTACGACAACGGCGACGGCGTCTGGGGCGGTGGCATCGAGGTGGCGGAGCCGTCCGTGCAGAATATCGTCATTCGCAACAACATCGTCAGCCAGAACGACTTCTTCACTATCCTGGCCGCTGGGGTGCCCGCCGCGGCCCTGACCGTGGATCACAACCTGATTGACGGCTTCCGCGGTCGGACCGGCGAGCTGCGCGGGGCCGATTACGTGGAAGGAGACCCGGCCTTCGTCAACGCGACCGGCGCAGATTTTCATTTACAGCCCACATCGCCGGCCATTGATCACGGCGCGGCGACCGCAGCCCCAGATCACGATTTCGACGCGGCCCCGCGGCCCAACAACGGGCTGTGGGACATCGGCGCCTACGAGTTCCAGGCCGCGCCGCAGCCGCCGGTTGCCAACTTCACGGCCAGCCCAACCGCGGGCGCCACGCCGCTGATGGTCAGCTTCAGCGACCTCTCCAGCGCCGCGCCGACCGCCTGGGCCTGGGATTTTGGCGACGGTGGAACCTCCACTCTGCAAAATCCGACCCATGAGTACACCGCGCCCGGCTACTACACCGTCAGCCTGACCGCGTTCAACGACCTGGGGCAGGACACCGAAACCAGGGTGGATTACATCGCGGCGCGGCCCATCGGCAGCGGCGAGGCGATCTTCACGGACGGCTTCGAGACCGCGCTGGATTGGGCTCGCAGCGGCAATACCACCTGGTACACCGGCTCACCCAAGAACGGCACGCACAGCGCGCGCCTGCGCGTCACCGGCAGCATCGAAAAGACGATCTCGACCGTGGGCTACCGCTTCATCTCCGTGGCCTTCGGCCTGGGCGCACACAGCCTGGACAACGACAGCGAGAATCTGCAGGCCCTCTGGTATGATGGCAGCGCCTGGGTCGTGCTGAAGCAGATCAACAACAGGGACCCGGAGGAGAACAACCTGCTCAACCCCTTCGAGCTCCAACTGCCGCAGGGCGCCGACAACAACCCGAATTTCGGCCTGCGCTTCAAGCTCAACGGCAGCGCGACCAACGACTACGGCTTCAGCGACGATGTGGTCGTGCGAGGCTTCGCCACCGGCCCGACGCCCACCAGCACGCCGACCAGCACGCCGACCGTCGCCGCGACGAACACCCCCACCCCTGCGCCGACCAGCACGCCGACCGCCGCCGCGACGCCCACCCCCACGCCCGCGCCGACCAGCACCCCCACCCCCACCCCTGCGGCCGGGCTGCAGCGCATCTTTCTGGATGATTTCGAGGCCGGTTTCAGCGGATGGTACAAGGAGGGCAGCACCACCTGGTACAGCGGCGACCCCAGGATCGGCGCGTACAGCGTCCGCATGGCCGGCAACAACTGCTGGATGAACCGCACCGTTTCCACGGCCGGCTACCATGACATCGTGTACCGCGTCGCCCTGGGCGCGGCGTCCTACGAGGCCTCCGAACGGTTGATCGCCTACTGGTGGGATGGCGCGGCCTGGCAAAAGATCGAGACGATCAAGAATGGCGATCCGGAGGAGAACGGCGCGCTGCACCTCATGGAGTTCAGCCTGCCGGCCGGCGCGGCCAACCGCAGCGACTTCAAGCTGGCCTTCGGTCAATGGAGCGCAGACAGCAGCGACTTCGGCTACATTGACAACGTCGAGGTGCTGGGCATCGCGAATTGAATGAAGGACGAAGTATGACCGATCCAATCCCCATTTACACCATCGGCTATGGTGCGCGCAGTGTGGAGGCGCTGCTGGCGGTTCTGCAGACGTGGCAGATCGCCTTTGTGATTGACATTCGCTCCGCGCCCTACTCGCGTTTCAAGCCCGAATTCTCCAAAGAGTCGCTGGCGCGCGAAATCGAGCGGCGTCACATTCGTTATCTGTACATGGGAGATCTCCTCGGCGGCCGGCCCGCCGACCCCGCCTGCTACCGCGATGGCAAGGTGGATTACGACCTGGTCAAGCAGACGGCCGCCTACCAGGAGGGCATCGGTCGCCTCCGCCGTGCGTTTGCCCAACAGCGCCGCGTGGTGCTGCTGTGCAGCGAGGGGCGGCCCGAAGAGTGTCATCGCAGCAAGCTGATCGGCGAGTCTCTCACCAGCCTTGACATTCCGGTGATTCACCTGGATGAGAACGACCAGCCGCTGTCGCACGCGGCGGTCATCGCCCGCCTGACCGGCGGTCAACTGGGGTTGTTTGGCGCTCCCACATTTACGTCACGCAAACGCTACCAGGCGACCGATGATGATGATGATGACGAAGATGGCGACATGGATGAGAGTGACGATGGGGGCGGATATGATTGAAATCGTTACAATCGGTGTCTATGGCTTCGATGCCGACCATTTCTTTCAGGCCCTGCAAGCCGCCGGCGTCGAAGCGGTGTGCGACATTCGCCGACGCCGCGGGGTGCGGGGCGCGGCCTATGCCTTTGCCAACAGCCGGCGCCTGCAAGACCGGCTGGCCGCGCTGAATATCCGCTATCTGCACCGGCCTGACCTGGCGCCCAGTCACGCCTTGCGCCACGTGCAGGACGCCGCCGACGCGGCCGGCCGTGTCGCCAAGCGTCAACGGGCCGCGCTGGCGCCGGCGTTCAGTGCTCAGTATGAGCAGGAGTGCCTGGCTGGGCTGGACAGCGCTCAGCTCCTGGCCGATTTGAGCGCCTACGGTCATGTCATCGCCCTGCTGTGCGTGGAACAGGCGCCCCAGGCCTGCCATCGTTCCCTGCTGGCCGCCCACCTGACCGCCGCGCTGAGCAGCCCGGTCAGACATCTGAGGGTGAAGGATGAAGGGTGAACATGGAGAGCGGAGAGCGGTTGTGAAAGTTTTGATTGTGGCCAAGACGCGGATGGGCGGCGGGGCCTGCATTGGGGGGATTAGCTTCGAGGGGCAGAGCGTGCGCCTGGTGGCGGCCAATGCGGCCACGCATGAGGCAGCTGGCCTGGAGTACGGCGTCGGCGAGGTGTGGGAGGTGGATGCGGCTCCGGCGCCGCATCTGATCCCGCCCCACGTCGAGAATCTGATCGTGCATGAGCGGCGACGCCTCGGCCCGATGACCGACCCCATTCCCTTCATCGAGCGTTTCCTGCCGCCGCGCGCCGGCGGGATCGAGGCGCTGTACGAGGGTTTGACCCAGACCACCGCGGCCGGCGTGCTCTTCATCACGGCGCGCACCGGCATCCCACCCTATAGCACCATGTTCTGGCGACCGGCCGAGCCATTGACGCGAGCCGACGACGCCAAGCGCATCCGCTATCGCTATCCCACGCCCGCGGGCGGCCACACCCTCACCTTCGTTGGTTTTCAAGAGCCTCTGCCCGAAATCCCGGCCGGCGCCATCGTGCGGGTCTCCCTGGCGCACTGGTGGCGGCCGGAGACCAGCCCGGACGTGGAGGAACGCTGTTTCGTGCAGCTTTCGGGCTGGTTCTTGCCAAGACAACGGGCCATCGTACCCGCGGCGCGCCCCTCGCCGGCGGTGACATCCCCGCAGCCTCCGCCTGGGCGTGAGTTGGCGGCCCAGCCGCCGGTTGTCACCGCACCAACCTCGCGACCCACGGCGCCGGCGTTGACCGCCACCGGGCAGACGCCGCGGCGGCTATTGAAAACCATCTTCGGCTACGACAGCTTTCGCCCCTTGCAGGATGACATCATCGGCAGCATGATGCGGCGCGAGGATACACTGGTCGTCATGCCCACCGGCGGCGGTAAGTCGCTCTGCTACCAACTGCCGGCCCTGCTCTTTGCCGGGCTGACCGTGGTGGTGTCGCCGCTGATTGCCCTGATGCAAGACCAGGTGGACCAGTTGCACGAGCTGGGGGTGCCGGCGGCCTTTCTCAACAGCACGCTGAACTACAGCGACTATGTGGCCACGACCGCGCAAGTCCGCCAGGGCGAAATCAAACTGCTGTATGTGGCGCCGGAGACGCTGCTGCGGCCAGAAACATCGGTTTTGCTCGATCAGTGCGCCATAGATTGCCTGACGATTGACGAAGCGCACTGCATCTCCTCGTGGGGGCACGACTTCCGGCCGGAGTACCGGCAACTCTTGTCAGTGCGTCGCCGCTACCCGCAAGCGGTGTGCGTGGCGCTGACTGCCACAGCCACCCCGCGTGTGCGCGACGACATCCAGGCCATCCTGGGCTTCGGTCGTGCCCACGAATTCGTGGCCAGCTTCGACCGTCCCAATCTGTACCTGGCGGTCCAACCGCGCAGGGACGGCCTGAGCCAGGTGCTCGATTTCCTGGCCCAACATCCAGACCAGTCGGGCATCATCTATTGCAGCACGCGGCAGCAGGTGGACACCCTGACCGCGCAGTTGAACGGGCACGGCTACCGCGCGCTCGCCTACCATGCGGGCCTGGACGACGCCACCCGGCGTCAGAACCAGCGCCTGTTCGTGCGCGATGAGGCGCCCATCATGGTCGCCACCATCGCCTTTGGCATGGGGATCAACAAATCCAACGTGCGCTTCATCGTTCATCATAATCTGCCGGAAAACATCGAAAGCTATTACCAGCAGATCGGCCGCGCCGGCCGCGACGGCCTGCGCGCTGACTGCCTGCTGCTGGTTGCCCGCCAGGACATCGGCACCATCTTTCATTTCATCGAACAGAGCGCCCCGCCGGAGCAGCCCGGCAAACGTGCGCGGCTGCAAGCCATGCTCCGCTTCGTGGAAGCGCAGGGCTGCCGGCGCCCGCCCCTGCTCACCTATTTTGGCGAGGAGATCGCGGAACCCACCTGCACCATGTGCGATCACTGCCAGGGTCAGGTCGCGCCCGCGGCGCAGACCGATGCGACCGCCGCGGCGCACAAATTCCTGACCGCAGTCGCCCAGACCGGTCAACGCTTTGGGGTGGCGCACATCATCAACGTGCTGCGCGGCTCGCAGGCGCAAGCAGTGCTCCACTATCGTCATCAGCAGTTGCCAACGTATGGCAGCGGCAAGGAACACGCCCTGGAGCGCTGGCGCGACCTGGCGCAGCAATTCATCAGCCAGGGGCTGCTGGCGCAGGACATGCAGTTTGGCTCGCTCACGCTGACCGGGCTGGGACATGACGTGCTGGAGGAACACCGCGCGGTCAGCGTGGCGCAGGCGGTCATGGCCGCGCCCGCGCCTGCTGCTGCGGCGCCGCACGACGAGATTTTGTTCCAGAAGCTGCGCGAGGTGCGCCGGCGCCTGGCCGACGCGGTGAACATGCCGCCCTACATCATCTTCTCGGATCGCACCTTACTGGAAATGGCGACCTATTTCCCACAGTCGGCCACGCGGCTGCTGGACATCAACGGCGTGGGGCAGGTCAAGCTGCAAAAATACGGAGAGGCGTTTCTAACGGTGATACGTGCGCACTGTGCAGAGCTGGGTCTGTCAGAGCAACCCCGGCCGCCTGATCCGCCGGTGGTTGTCAGCAGCATTGGCGGCGGCAAGCGGCGTTTCGAGGAGGTGGGCGAGCTGTTCGCGGCCGGGCAGCCCATCGAAAGCCTGCAAGCCTTGTACGGCGTACAAAAGAGCACGATCCTCAGTCATCTCTACGACTACCTGCGCGCCGGTCACGCGGTTGACCCCGCGCCCGTCCTCGCGGCCTCGACGCTGACGCCCGACCAGCAAGCGCAGGTGATCGAGCACTTGGCGATGCTTGGCCCCGAGCGCCTTACGCCGATCTACGAAGCCCTGGAGCAGGCGATTCCCTACGTCGAACTGCACCTGTTGCGCGTCGTGTTCCTGGCCGAACAGCAGGCCGGCGATTGATGAGCGTTTTCAACGCCAGGACGCTTTTCTTCAACGCAAAGACGCCAAGACGCACTCACGCAACCTGCTTCAGCAGGTTTAGCGTATCAGACGCCGAATTCATTCGGCGGGCCGTATCAGACGCCGAATTCATTCGGCGGGCCGTATCAGACGCCGAATTCATTCGGCGGGTTATCAGACGCCGAATTCATTCGGCGGGCTTGCGTTACCGGCGCGGCCATCACGGCCCGGTTCTCGGCCACGTTGTGCAGGAACGCCCGTCGCCACGCCGCGTCGCTGATTCTGTCTGCTCGCAGCAGCACCTCGCGACAGCCGGCTGCAAGCACCGCGACCGCTGAGATGCCGGGATTTCCGACTTGAGCCAGAACATCGGCGACGCACACATAAACCCAGGCGGGGGAACTGAACCCGTCGGTTCCCTGCTCACACAGGTACTCCCAAACATCCATCGTCAACTGCCGCGCCGCTTCTGGCTGACCCAGGGCCAATAGCACGCGCGCCTCGGTCGCCTGCGCTTCGATCTTGTCCGGCTCAACCCCTAGCTCGGCAAAACCCAGACGGGCCGCTGCCAGGTCTCCTGCTGCGGGGACCAGGTCGCCCATTTCCTCATGCATGTAGCCCAGATAGGCCCGGCAGACGGCCTGACCAAACGCATCGCCGGTCGCCGCATACTCCTGCAGTGCGGCCTCTTCCATCTGAATCGCTGTGGCCAGGTCACCGCTGCGCCAATGCACGAAGCCCAGGTTGACCATCTGATAGGCTTGATGGCGGCCTATTCCGGTCAGATTCGCCAGTTCCAAACCGGCCTCCAGCGCGTCACGGGCCTCGCTGTACAGTCCCAACTGCGCGAAGGCGAAGCCGAGGTGCCCGTGATACTGACATTCCAGGTCGAGATGACGGTTCTGGCTGCGACGGGCCGCGTGCAGGCTCTGCGTGAGGATTTGCGCAGCATGGGCAAGATCACCGTTCTCGAAATAGTAAAGCGCCACGGCCGCCATCGCGTACGAGCGAATGTCATCCTCACCGATCGTCTGCGCCAGGGCCAGTGTTTCTGCCACGACCGACCGCAGCGCAGATCGCTCACCCAGGCGCAGCAAGGCTGTGACTTTGTACGCCAGCGCTTCCACCGCCAGCGCCGGGCGTCCGGCGCGCTGCGCGGCCGCGATGGCGGCATCTGCAACTTGCGCCAGTTCTCGATAATCGGCCTGCGATGAGACGTAGCGCGCATGGCGCAGGTGCGCTTGGCTGCGGCGGCCGTCGTCATCGAGCTGTTCGGCCAATGCCAGTAGCGCCTCGATGTCGGCCTTCTGTGCGAGCCGCTCTCCGCGAAAACAGAGCGCCGTCTCCCGCCCCCACAACGCCCGCCAGCGTCGTTCCACATCCCCAGGTTCGATGGTGTCCAACGCGCGGTCGAAGAAATGCCTGGCTTCCAGCGTGGCGCCCTGTGTCGTCGCGCGCTCGCCGGCCTTCAGCCAGTAGTCCACGGTCTGCGTGACCAGCCCTGCCTGGAGGTAGTGCTCTGCCATCACCTCCAGTTGCGTCTCGGCGATCTGCGGAAAGCGCGCCGCGTAGGTTTCGGCGATGCGCCGGTGATGGGCCTGCCGGGTCCGCCTCAACAGCGCACCCAGCGCAGCTTCCTGAATCAGGACATGCTTGAACGCATAGTGCGTCGCCGTCGCAGCGCCGGTCGGTTGGATCAAGCCCGCCGCGGTAAGTGTGGCCAGGTCGGCCCGCAGGCGTGGTTCATCGAAGGGCACGACGGCAGCCAGCATGGGGTAGGCGAACTCGCGGCCGAGGGCAGCGGCCCAGCCGGCGGTCACTTTGGCCGCGCCCATCCGATCCAGACGCGCACGCAGTGAGTCGTGCAACGTGGCCGGGATTGCGCTGGCCGCTGCCGGCGCGCCGCTTTCGAGCAGCGCCCGGGCCAGCTCCTGCACGAACAGGGGGACGCCGTCAGCCCGCTCGACCACGCGGCGACGGAGCGCAGCAGGTACGGCCTTGTCGCCCACCAGACCGTCCACCAGGCGCTCGGCCTGCCCAGGGTTCAACGGACCGAGAGTCAGTTGGGTCAGGCGGCTGCGCGGCCGCCAGGGCGGGGTGAAGATGGGCCGATAAGTGAGCAGCGTCAGGCAGGGCAGCGCGGTCAGCGCGTCCAGCGACGCATCGAGCCAGGCCACCGTCGAAGGGTCGGCCCAGTGCAGATCTTCGATCACCACGACCAGGGGCCGTTGGGCGGCCAGCCGGCCCAGCAGCGCCACACAGGCCAGGCGCATGCGCTGGCGCTGGTCTTCGGTGATGGTCTGCGGCGCAGGCATCTCTGTGGGCAGGTCGAGCAGCAGCGCCAGCAGCCAGGTCGCGGTCGGCTGCGCCAGCCCCAGGCGCTCGAACAGATCATCGAGTTTGGCCCGCGGCGCCTGGGCATCGTTGCCCGGCTGCAGATCCAGGAACCGTTGGAACATGGCAATGACCGGGTGCAGGCTGGTGTGCTGAAAATGCGGCGTGCAGGCGGTTTCCAGCCAGCGAACGGATGGCGATGCCACGCGTTTCAGTTCCCAGACCAGGCGTGACTTGCCGATGCCCGCTTCGCCGGCCAGCGCAACCACCTGGCCCTGCCCCTGCTGCGCCGCTTGCAGGAGCGCGGTCAACTGCTGCATTTCCGCCTCGCGCCCCACCAGGGGCGGCAGAGACTGGGTTTGCGCCAGCCAGGCCAGCCGGCTGCCCGCCGCGTGTTCGCCGCTGACGCGAAAAGCGGCCGGGACCGCGCCCGGCCCCGGCTGGCAGTCGAACCAGCCGCGGATCAGGCGCTCCGTGGCCGCGGTCACCCACACGCTGCCCGCTTCGGCCTGCTGCTGGCAGGCGCGGGCGCGGATGGGCGCCTCTCCCACCATCTCGCCGCCCATCTCCCCTGGCAGAGAAACCAGCATGCCGGTGTCAATGCCGATGGCGTGGCTGTACCCGTCGCCCGCTGCGGCGGCAATCTCCAGGCCGGCGCGCACGGCCCGCTGCGCCGCATCTTCGTACGCGACCGGGTAGCCGAAGTAGACCAGGCAGGTCAGGCCTTGCCGCGGTTGGCGCTGGCCCCCGCCGCGCGCCAGCACCCCCGTGCAGTGGGCGCTGCACCGCGCCAGCGCTTCCAAATCATCCTCCGGATCGCCCGCGGCGGCGGCGCGGCGGCGGCCGCACACCATGACCGTGACCTGCCGACGTTCCTCGCCGGGCGCTGCGGCCTGGCCGGCGGCGACGCCTGGATCGCGCAGGGCCGCATGCGCCCGAATCCGATCGTGCAGGCCACGGGCCGAGGGCGAGGGCGTCGCGCCGAACTCCGCCGCCAGCAGGCGGCTGAAGGCGTTGTACTGTTCCAGCGCGACCGCCGTTTGACCCGACGCGGCCAGCGCGGCGATCAGCATGAGCTGCGCCGGCTCGTGCCAGGGTTCCAGCGCCGCCAGGCGGCGGGCAAATTCCTGCGTCTGCTGCGGTTCGCCGCGGCGTTCATGATAAGCTGCCAGGGAGGCGAGCGCTTCGACGGCCTGCATGTGCAGCATTTCCTGCTGCACCACCTGCCATTCCTCGAACGGCACGCTGTCGCGCAGGGAGAAACCGGCCAGCAGTTCGCCGCGATAGAGGTTGGCAGCCTGCTTCAGCCAGCCGACGCAGAGGGGGCAGAGATCGTCGTTTTGGTGCTGATGTTGGCGCCGGGCGCGGATCAACTCGGCGAACTCGGCTACGTCGAGCCAATGGTCGCCCAGGGGGTTGAACTGAATGGCCCGGTTGGTGATCAGGAGGAGGGGCTGCTGGCGGGGGGGCGTTGGCGCGCCGGCTGCGCCCAGGGCGCGGCGCAGGCGCAGCAGGGTCTGGCTGAGGTTGTGAGCCGCGCGGGCATCGGTGGAGTCGGGCCACAGCAGCGCGGCCAGTTCGTCGCGGCGGTGCGGGCGGTTCGATTCGACGGCCAGGTAGGCCAGCAGGCCGCGCGCCTTGTCCGCGCCAAAGTCAACGAGCGGTTGGGTATCCAGGCTGGCCTCGAAACCGCCGAACAGGGCAATGCGGAGGTGAGACATCGAACGCTCCTGTGGAATGGTTGGCTGGGAGGGTCGTTCACACGATCAGTTCTATTGGGGCGGCTGAAGGGGCGACCGGCAAGCGGCCCCATTATAACCGAAAACAGGTGAAAAGCGCAGCCAGTTTGGGCGGCCTGGTGAGAGTTTGGTGATACCTCCCTGCTACACTGACCCCGGAACAAGGAGTGCAGCGCATGATCTCGCAGCCACAGTATGCCTCGTACCTGCTACGTTTCAGGCAGGTTCGCAACGACCAACGAATCGTCTGGGCAGCTTCGGTCCAGTGCATTGCCACGGGCGAACAGCGGCCCTTTGCCGATGTGGAAGACCTCGTGGAGTTCCTGCGCACGGAGTTTGGCGGCCGGGAGGGCGCGGAAGATGCCTTTCAGCCCCCACAGATCATCCTCGAGCGCGAACTGAAGGCTCTGGCGCAGGGGCTGGGGCCGTTCAGCGGCTCGTCCTGAGAAGCAACAGTGATAACGCCAGGAGGAACTCAATGAAATCATCCATCAAGAATCTGTCGAAGGCTGCGCTGCTCATCTGTGGCGCGTGGCTGTTCCTGATAACAACCACGAGCGGGATGCATGCCCAGGGCAGCGGCGTCAAGCCGATTCGGCTGGTCAGTGGCAACATCATTCCAGACATCGTGACGCCCGCTGAAGCCAAAGTCGCGGCCGGCGCCAGCTTCGACGGCAAGACCTTCAAGCTGATCCAGTTCAAGCAAATTCCAGGCGACCGCGAACAGCAGCAGTGGGCGGCCGCCGGCCTGCGGCTGGTGGACTATCTCCCCGATGACACCTACTTCGCCGTCATCGAACAGGGCTTCGACCTCGACCGCCTGACTGACCAGGCCGTCACGATCATCGAGGTCGCGGACATCTTCCGCTTCGAGCCGTCGCTGGCCGGCCTGATCGCCCAGGGCGGCGCTACGGACCGGCTGGTGATCAGCTACTACACCGACCTGGACGCGGCCACGGTGATGGCCGCCCTGCAGGCCAGGGGCGTCGCCATCCAGGCTCATCGTGACTACTCGCGCCAGTTGGACATCACGCTCGATCCGGCGCGGCTGCGCGAGGTTCTGGCGCTGCCCTTCATTCAGTTCGCCGGGCTGCCGCCGGAGACGCCCATCCTGGAACCCTACGATCATCGCAATGCGACCGGGCGAGCAAACTACGTCAACACCGGCTACAACAGCCTGAACTATAACGGCGCCGGCGTAGTCGTCGGCATCGGCGAGGCCGGCACGGTGGACAGCCTGGTGGATGTCAAGGGCCGGCTGACCGAGATGGAATCAGGCGCTTCATCCAGCCACAAGATCGGCGTCATGCAAAACGCGGGCGGCGCGGGCAATCTCGATCCTTCCAACCGCAACGACGCCTGGGGCGCGACCTTCCTCAGCGTGGTCGGCTCGCCCGATTACGCGGCGCTCTATTCCTCGCACAATCTGCGCTACACCAACCACTCCTACGGTGTTGCGATCAGCGGCGGCTACGATCAATCGGCGCGGGATCATGATCTGCGCATCGCCACCTACCCCAACCACCTCGTCATCTACTCCTCCGGCAATTCGGGCGATGAGCAGGGCTATGCGCCGTACAACTTTGCCGGCTGCCCTGGCGCCCCCAGCGACTGTTGGGCCAATATCACCGGCCAGATGAAACAGAACAAGGACATGTTTGCCATCGGCGCTCTGGAGCTTGACGATGACTTGACCAGCTTCAGCAGCCGCGGCCCCATGTACGATGGCCGCATCATCCCGCAGTTGGTCATCGAAGGCATCGAAGGGACGTCCGACGCCGCGCCCAAAGTGACCGGCGAAGTGGCGATGCTGGCGCAGGTGTACAAGGCCAAGAACAGCGGCAGCGAACCGACCTCCTCCCTCCTCCGGGCCATCATGATGAACACGGCCGATGACCTGGGCAATGCCGGGCCTGATTTCAAGCACGGCTATGGTCGGCCCAACCTGCGCCGCGCCTACAACGTCATTGATAATGCCCAATTCCTGACCGGTTCCGTCTCCCATGGCGGCACGAACTCCCACACCATCACCGTGCCCGCCAACCCCAAACAGGTGCGCGTGATGAT
>ERZ1026792.1761-NODE-1761-length-12735-cov-3.588753_pt1 | contig 12735 bp, 8 predicted proteins | sample MGYA00520884_ERZ1026792 | MGnify/ENA primary metagenome ERZ1026792 (study PRJEB33270, sample SAMEA104284473) | anaerobic digester metagenome | biome: Anaerobic digester microbiome; feature: mesophilic sludge digester; material: Anaerobic digester biomass | place... | reverse complement strand
CATTTCAAGCCCCCACTGCCGAGAAACGCTTGACGCCCGCGCGCCAGACCAGCAGGAACAGCCCCGCGCCGGGGGCGGGCCGCAGCATCACGCAGCTGCCGCCCGCGCCACTGTCCGGCACGTGGCTGTGCCTGCGCTGCTATGCCGGGCCGCCCGGCTCGCCGGCGACACCCGCGGCGGCGCCGCGCGCCATCCTGTGCCTGGCGGTCGCCGGCAACCTGATCTACGCGGCGGAAGTCGCCCCGTGGGAAGCGGTGCTCGGCGCGAGCATAACCGTTCCGACGTTGGGGGGAACGGTGCGCATCAAAGTGCCGCCGGGGACACAGAACGGGCAGAAGCTGCGCGTGCGGGGGCGCGGGCTGCCCCGGCGCGGGGGGCCGAGCGGCGATTTGATTGTGGAAATCCGCATCGAGGTGCCCCAGCAGGTCTCCAGCGCGGAACGCAAGCTGTGGGAGCAACTGGCGAGCGAGTCGCGGTTTAACCCGCGGCAATAACCGTCCGGCGGAGCGGCTTCCGGCGCGCGCCCGCCGTCCGCCGCGCGGACCGGGGGGGCGCGCGGTTGCGCCCGCGGGGTTCCCGCGCCCGGGCGCGCCTTTCGGCGCCGGGCCTTGGGCCGGTCAGGCCGTTGCGGGCCGGGCCAGCTTTCTCCAGATCCCGGCTCCCAGGGGAAGCAGCAACAGCAGCGACAGATCCAGGAACGTCGTCGCCTCCGGCACGGACTGGGACGGGCGGTACGTGTATTGGACTTCAACCGCGGCCCCGGCCACGGTGTTGAGCCGCGCCCAAATGTTTCCGCCGCCGCCGAGAATAATCTCCTGCGTTTGCGTCGTCCCCGGCAGTGTGAACGTGCCCGTGCCGATAAACCAGTCCAGGTCCTGGGGCCGCGTGTAGGCATAGCTGACGGTGTCCGTGGAGCTGACGGGGCCATAGTCGGCGACTCCGCCGCTGGGCAACTGGTAAACCTCGGCCGTGGCCAGGGGCGACGGCTGCAGAAAACCAAAGCCGCCCGGCAAGTCCACCGTCAGCAGGGAGCCGGCCCGGAGGGAGAAGTTTTGCGGGCGGGTGGAGGTGTTCCGGATCGTGCCGGTCATGTTCATCGTCTGGCTGGCCAGGATATTCACTGACTCCAGCGTGCCCAGGGCCGGGTTGAATTGCGGCAAACAGAAGGTGTGGCTCCAATCCGTGGTGGTCTCGGGGAAAACGTCCACGAAAGCCGTCACGACCGTTTGCGACAGGGAAGACATCACGATGGCCTGGGCGGCATTTGCCCCCAGCAGCAATCCCGCGCCCGCCAGTAGAAGTATCGGCCTGCATTTAGTTTTAAAGTTCATGGCCCAATCCTAACGGCGGAGGCGCATCCGTTCTATCGGGCGGGGGCTGGTTTTCACTAAGGGAATCGCCCGGATTTCGCCCCGGGCATTTCCCGGGCGGGGCGGCGGCTTGGCGGGAGGGGGATTGCGTTTGGCAGCGCGTATGGGAATCGAACCCATCTTTCAGCCTTGAGAGGGCCGTGTCCTAACCGATAGACGAACGCGCCGCGCCGCCAATCTCAGGCATAGTAACCGTTGGCGGCGGGATGTCAATGCGGCGTTGGGAAACATTCGCGGCCCGCGCGCCGGCGGCCCGCTGGCGCGGCGCGGCGCGCGGGTCCGGGTGGGGCTGTTTCCCGACTTGCGGGCCGCCGCCGCCGCGGGTATAGGTTATTTCCGGGCTGTGGCGGAAAACCAGCCTGGCGAAAACAAAACCGCATGGATTCCAACCGCGAGTTAGCGAGCTTTGCCGCGCGTTTGCATCGGGAAATTGGCCCCGGCCAGGATTCTCCGAAGCAGACGCGGGCGGCGTGGCCGGCCTTTAATCCGCTCGCGCTCGAGCTGTTCGCCCTCCAATTCGCCCACAACCCGCTCTACCGCCGGTTCTGCGAAGCCCGCGGAGCGCGCCCCGGCACGGTGGCGGACTGGACGGAAATCCCCGCCATTCCCACGGCGGCCTTCAAGGCGGGGCCGCTTTCGTGTTTGCCGGCGGCGGCGCGGACGGCGGTTTTTCATTCCAGCGGCACGACCGGGCAGACGCCGAGCCGGCATTTTCACAGCGCGGATTCGCTGGCGCTTTATGAGGCGTCGCTCCGGGCGTGGTTTGACGCCCATTGGCCGGTGGCGGCGGGCCCGTGGGCCTGGGTGATCCTCACCCCGCCGCCCGATCAAGCTCCCCATTCCTCGCTGGTTCACATGTTCGAGACGCTGCGCCGCGCCCGGAAGCCCGCCGCCGCGGCCTTCGTCGGGCGGGCGGCGGAAGACGGCGCCTGGGTGCTGGACGTGGACGCCGCGTGGCCGCTTCTGCAGTCGGCGGCCGCCGGTGCGCAGCCCGTGTTTCTGCTGGGCACGGCCTTTTCCTTTGTGCATCTGCTGGATGATTTTGCCGCGCGGGGCCGGGGACTGACGCTGCCGGCGGGGTCGTGCGCGCTGGAAACCGGCGGCTACAAAGGCCGCTCGCGCGCGCTGCCCAAGGCGGAGCTGCACGCGCTGATGTCCCGGCGCCTGGGCCTCCGGCCCGACCGCATCATCTGCGAATACGGCATGAGCGAATTGAGTTCGCAGGCGTATGACGGGGAGGTGGGCCCGGTTGCGGCGCGGGCGCTTCCCGGGCTGGCGTCCCCCGGCGCGCGGCGCTTCCGGTTTCCGCCCTGGGCGCGGGTGCGGATTATTTCGCCCGAGACCGGCGCGGCCGTGGAGGAGGGCGAAACCGGGTTAATCTGCGTGTTCGACCTGGCGAATGTTTACTCGGTGCTGGCGGTGCAGACCGAGGACCTGGGCCGGCGCCGCGGTTCGGGCTTTGAGCTGGCGGGCCGGGCGGCGCTGGCCGAGCCGCGCGGGTGCTCGCTCATGGCGGTTTAGGAGCCGGGAATGAACGCGCGGGAACACGCTCAACACCGGGCCCGGACGCTGTGGCTGACGGGGGTGCTGCATGCCTTTACGCATCTTTACCAGGCGGTGCTGCTGCCGCTTTACTTGTTGATCCAGAAGGATTTTCAGCTCGCCAGCGTGGGGCGGGTGACTCTGCTGGTGACGGTGATGCTGGCGGCCTGCTTCGGGCCGAGCTACCCCGCCGGGATTCTGGCGGACCGCCTGAATCGCAAGAAGCTGCTGGCCTTCGGGCTGGCGCTCAACGGCACGGCGTTTGCGGCGCTGGGCCTGGCGCCCAGTTATGCCTGGGCGCTGGTGGCCGTGGTGGTGGCCGGCATCGGCAGCAGTTTTTATCATCCCGCGGCCACGGCCATGATTACGCGCCTGTTTCCGGGCCGCACCGGCAAGGCGCTGGGGCTGGTGGGCATCGGCTCGAGCGTGGGCTTCTTTATGGGGCCGCTTTACGCGGGCTGGCGCGCGCAGATGCTCGAGCCGGTGCTGGGGCCGGCGGCCTGGCGCCGCCCGGTGCTCGAGCTGGGCCTTTTGGGCGTCATCACCGCGGGGTTGTTCTATTGGCTGGCGGATGAGGAGCAGCCCTCCGCGCCCGCCGAGCGCAAGGCCGTTCCGTCCGGCCGGATGTTTCCCACGCCGGCCCTGTGGTTTTTCTTCTTTGCGTATTGCCTGGCCTTTAGCTTCCGGGATTTCGCCGGGGCGAGCATGGGCAGCCTGAGCTCGCTCTTTCTGCAAAAGGCCCGCGGCTTCACCCCGCAAAGCACCGGCGTGGCCCTGAGCCTCCTCTGTATCGCCTCCGTCGTCAGCAATCCACTGTTTGGCCACCTGAGCGACGGGGGCCGCCGCCGCTGGATTACCCTGGTGTTAACCATCGCCGCCGTGCTGGTCGCCGCCTTCCCGCATGTCCCGCCGGCCTGGACCCTGCCGGTGCTGATCGTGTATGGCTTTTTCTTCATGGCCAGCTATCCCATGACCGAGGCGGCGCTCATGGAATCGGTGCCGGATGCCGTGCGCGGGCGGGTCTTTGGCGTGTTCGTCACGGCCGGGGGCGTGATTGGCAACCTCTCCCACTGGCTGGTCGGCGCCAAGATAAGGCACCTCGGCGCGGCGGCGCAAAACGTCAGCGCCTACTTCCCCATCTACGGCTTCGTGGGGGTCTTGATCCTGGTCGCCCTTTCCGGGTTATTGTGTCTCGGGCCGATTCGACGCCGCGAGGGGCCGTTGCCGCTCGCGACGGCGCGCGCGCCGTCCCTGCCGCCGCAGACATGAACCTGCCCAATTATTTCCTGGCCGACCTGCCGCCCGAGGCGGCGTTGACCCCCGCGCTGATTGACGAAGCCTGCCAAACGCTGCGGCGCAACCGCGAATGCTACCTGGCCCACCGGTCCACGCAGAGCCTGGTCCAGGTCTTATGCCGCGTAGCCCGGGACTGGCTGGAACCGTCCGACCCGTTTCGCCAATTCGCCCTCGAACAAAGCCCGGCGGCCACCGGCTTCCCGCGCGCCACCCTGGCCCGCGGCCTGGACGCCTTTTTCAAGTCCCTGACCCCCGAGCATTTCCACGCGCTGCTCGAACAAGACCTGGGCCACGTTCGCCGCCTGGACGAACTGACGTCCGCCGCTCCCGAGCGGGCCGCGCGCCGCGCCGCCCTGGCGACCGCGCCGGAGCTGCTGGCGCATATCACCGCCGGCAACCTGCCCAGCCCGGCGCTGGCGGCGATCGTGCTGGGCGTGCTGACGCGCTCGGCGCAGTTCGTGAAATGCGCCCGCGGCGCCTCCCTGCTGCCGCGCCTCTTCGCGCACTCGCTGTACCAGGCCGAGCCTAAACTGGGCGCGTGCCTCGAATTGGCCGAGTGGGCCGGGGGGCGGCAGGACTTGGAAGCGCCGCTCTTTGCGGCGGCGGATTGCATTACCGCCACCGGCACCGATGCGACGCTGGCCGCCATCCGCCCGCGCGTGCCCGCCGCGGCCCGGTTTCTGGCCTACGGCCACCGTGTCAGCTTTGCCTATGTGGCCGCCGCGGGCCTGGCCGGCCGGCAAGCGCGGCAGATCGCGGCGCAAGCCGCGGCGGACGTGGCCGCCTGGAACCAGCAGGGCTGCCTTTCCCCGCACGTCATTTACGTTGAGCTGGGCGGCGGCGTGGCGCCCGAGGGCTTCGCGGCGCTGCTGGCCGAGGAACTGGAACGGCTCGAACAGGCCGAGCCCCGCGGCGAACTGCCGGTGGCCGCCGCCGCCGCCATTACCTCGCGCCGCGGCTTCTATGAAATCCGCGCCGCCCATTCGCCCGATACGCGCCTCTGGTGCAGCCGCGGCTCGACCGCCTGGACGGTGGTTTATGAAGCCGACCCGCGCTTTCAACTCTCCTGCCTCAACCGCTTTGTCTATGTCAAAGCCGTCAAAGACCTGTCCGAGACGCTGCAAGGCGCTGACCCGGTGCGCGGCCGGGTTTCGACGGTCGGCCTGGCGGCGCCCGCCGCCGGGATGCCGGCGCTGGCGGCCGCGCTCGCGCGCTGGGGCGCCGCCCGCGTCTGCGCCCTGGGCCGGATGCAGCAACCGCCGCTGGCCTGGCGTCACGACGGCCGCCCCGCCCTGGGCGACCTGGTCACCTGGACCGATTGGGAACAGGAGTCCCTGGAGACTTAAATGAAATCCCCACGCCTCATGCAAATGGAGCTGCGCAAAAGCTTTCAGTTCGAAGCGGCCCACCGGCTGCCGCGCCTGCCCCGGTCCCATAAATGCCGGCGGCTGCATGGCCACAGCTTCAAGGTGGAAATCGCCATCGCCGGCCCTTGCGATCCCCGGCTCGGCTGGCTGATGGACTACGCCGACATCTCGCGCGCCTTCAAACCCATCCACGACCGGCTCGATCACCGGTACCTGAACCAGGTTCCGGGGCTGGCCAATCCCACCAGCGAGAACATCGCCGCCTGGATTTGGCGCCGTCTCAAACCCCGCCTGCCGCTCCTGACCGAGATCGTCATCGCCGAGACTTGCTCCGCGCGCTGCGTCTATCGTGGCCCGGATCGCCCCGCGGCCGCGTAAATCCTCCCGCCGCGCGCGGCGCCCTCCAGCGGCTTGCGGCCGCTTGCCCGTTCAGGCCTCGGGAACCCGGCGGGCGCGCCGGGTTCGCAGAGAGGAAACGCTCCGGCTAAGGCTGATAATACACGCGGTAGTAGCGCTGGGTGCCCCCGGCCGCCGGGTCGGTTTGAGAAGCGCTCGTGCCGCCCGCCGGCTGCGTGCCCACCGGCTGCCAGGCGCCGGAGCTGAGATTGGTGCAGTACTCCAGGGTGTAATTCGTGCCCGGCAGCGTGTTGGTGTAATACACCGTGGCGGCCCCGCCGGCGTGGGTGATGGAGGTAATCTGCGGGCGGAGAACCCAGGGCAGGTTAAAGACCGCCAGGCCCCACTTTCCATCCGCCACATAGGCGCCGTTGCCGCTGACCACCACGCCCCGGGCATCCCCGCTGGTGTCGTAGCCACCCACCCGCTGGGGGTTGGCCGGATCGCTCACGTCAATCACCTGCAAGCCCGCTTCTCCATCCGTCACGCAGACGTAGTTGCCGCTGACCGCCACCCCCATGGCATACCCGCTGGTGCTGCAGCCGCCCACCCGCTGGGGGTTGGACGGGTTGCTTATGTTGATCACCTGCAGCCCATCAAGCCCATCCGCCACGTAGGCATAGTTGCCGCTGACCGCCACGCCCAGGCCGCTCCCGCTGGTGTCATAGACGCCTACCCGTTGCGGGTTGGCGGGATTGGACACAGCAATTACCTGCAAGCCCGCATTCCCATCCGCGACGTAGGCGTAGTAGTTCTTCACCGCCACGTCCCGGGCAATCCCGCTAGTGTCGTAACGGCCCACCTGCTGGGGGTCGGCTGGGTTGCTCACATCAATGACCAGCAACCCCGCAGTTCCAGCCGCGACGTAGGCGTAGTCGCCGCTCACCGCCACGCCCTGGGCATACCCGCTGGTGCTGCAGCCGCCCACCTGCTGGGGGTTGGCCGGGTTGCTCACGTCAATCACCAGCAAACCCTCATATTCTTCCACCAGGTAAGCATGGTTTCCCTTCGCCGCCACGTCGGCGACATACTTGCCCGCGCGGAACTGGCCCTTGTGTTGCGGATGGGCCGGGTCGCTGACATCAATCACCCGCAAGCCCACATCGCTATCCACCACGTAGGCGTGGTTGCCGTTCACGGCCACGCTTTGGGCGTCCCCGCTGAGTCCGTGGCTGCCCGCACCCTGGGGGTTGGCCGGGTTGCTCACGTCAATCACCAGCAAACCCGCTTTCCTGTCCGCCACGTAGACATAGTTGCTGCTCACCGCCGTGCCCAAGGCGCCTTCGCTGGCATCGTAGCTGCCCACCCATTGCGGGTTGGCGGGATTGCTCACGTCAATCACCTGCAATCCTGCGAAGGCTGCCGCCACATAAGCGTAGTTGTCGCTGACCGCCACGTCCCCAGCCTCTCCGCCGGTGTCGTAGTCGCCTGCCCACTGAGGATTGGCGGGGTTGCTCACATCAATTATCTGCAAACCCGTAATGGCATCCGCCACGTAGGCATGGGTGCCGCTCACCGCCACCCCCAAGACCCATCCGGAGGTGGCGTAGCCGCCCACCCGCTGGGGGTTGGCGGGGTTGCTCACATCAATTATTTGCAGCCCCTCATCGTTATCCGCCACATAGACATAGTTGCTGCCCACCGCCACGTTCAGGGCCCACCCGGGGGTCTCGCAACCGCCCACCCGCTGGGGGTTGGCGGGATTGCTCACATCAATTATTTGCAGCCCCCCATCGCCAGCCGCCACGTAGGCGTAGTTGCCGCTGACCGTCACGCCATAGGCTTCCCCGCTGGCATCGTAGCTGCCCACCCATTGCGGGTTGGCGGGATTGCTCACGTCAATCACCTGCAATCCTTCGGCGGTTGCCGCCACATAGGCGTAGTTGCCGCTGACCGCCACGCCCTGGGCCCACACGCCGATATAGTAACCGCCCACCCGCTGCGGGTTGGCCGGGTTGCTTACGTCGAACACCTGCAATCCGCCGGAGTCTGCCGCCACGTAGGCGTAGTTTCCCGCCACCGCCACACTATTGGCTTCCCTGAAGATCCAACCCGGCCATTGGCCAATTAAAATGGGATCCGCCCCCCGAACCGGCCCGGCCAGGGCCAGCACCAAAGCTAACAGCCCCCAGCCCGAGTGACTTTTCATAAACCGCATGGATTGCTTGTGTACGTTCATTGTGTTTTCTTTTTTCATTGTGTTTTCTTTTCTGATCATCATTGACTCTGTGTGGCACCGTTCTCCGCGCGTCAAACGGAAGGCGGCATAACGCAGCGCCCACGCTTGCTTTTTACCACCCCGTCCGTCCCGCGCGCGGATAAATATCTCTAACGCTTCTGTCCACCCGGACGAAGTCGAGATTATGAAAACAGACCGCGCATGTCAATTTCTGATTTCGCCGGATTGAGCGGATTCCGGGCCGCCGCAGCAAAGAAACCCAGCGCTCGGAAGAGGAGCCAGGCTCAGTGCGCGCCAGCCCTTCCGGCATCCCTGCGGGGAAGCGGAGCTTTGAGGGCCAATGACCCCGAGCCAAACTGGGTCACGCAAATCCCCAGCGCGGAGAGTCCCCGCCCGCGGACAGCTTGCCCGTTTAGGCCTCGGGAACCCGGCGGGCGCGCCGGGTTCGCAGAGAGGAAACGCCCTGGCTAAGGCTGATACGACACGCGGTAGTAGCGCTGGGCGCCCCCGGCCGCCGGGTCGGTTTGGGAAGCGCTCGTGCCGCCCGCCGGCTGCGTGCCCACCGGCTGCCAGGCGCCGGAGCTGAGATTGGTGCAGTACTCCAGGGTGTAATTCGTGCCTGGCAGCGTGTTGGTGTAATACACCGTGGCGGCCCCGCTGGCGTGGGTGATGGAGGTAATCTGCGGGCGGGGAGCCTGGGGCAGATTGAAGACGGCCAGACCCCACCAGTCATCCGCCACATAGGCGTAGTTGCCGCTGACCGCCACGCCCGAAGCGTGCCCGGCGGTGATGTGTCCGCCCATTCGCTGCGGGTTGGCGGGGTTGCTCACGTCAATCACCTGCAAGCCTCCCCCTCCATCGGCTACATAAGCGAAGTTGCCATTCACCACCACGCGCAAGGCATTTTCGAGGGTGGCACACCCTCCCACCCGTTGCGGGTTGGCGGGGTTGCTCACATTAATCACCTGCAAACCCGCAGTGCCATCCGCCACGTAAGCATAGTTGCCGCTGAGCGCCACGCCATAGGCTTCCCCGCTGGTGTTGTAGCCGCCCACCCGCTGGGGATTGGCGGGGTTGCTCACATTAATCACCTGCAAACCCGCAGTGCCATCCGCCATGTAAGCATAGCTGCCGCTGACCGCCACGCCATAGGCGTTCCCGCCAGTGTAGCAAGTGCCTGCCAGTTGCGGGTTGGCGGGGTTGCTCACATTAATCACCTGCAAACCCTGGGACCAATTCGCCACATAGGCATAGTTGCTGCTGACCGCCACGCCCAGGGCATACCCGCCGGTGTAGCAAGTGCCTGTCCGTTGCGGGTTGGCGGGATTGCTCACGTCAATCACCAGCAGACCCGTCGCATCATCCACCATGTAAGCGTAGTTTCCCTTGACCGCCACGTCCCCGGCATACTGGTCGGTGCGGCATCGGCCCACAGGTTGCGGGTGGGCCGGGTCGCTCAGGTCAAGCACATACAAGCCCGTGGTGTCATTGGCCACATAAGCGTAGTTGCCGCTCACGGTCACGTTGCGGGACGATCCGCCGGTCGGGTAGCCGCTTTTCCATTGCGGGTCGTAAGCGTCACTCACGTCAATCACCTGCAAGCCCTCCTCTCCATCCGCCACGCAGGCGTAGTTGCTGCTCACCGCCACGCCCAGGGCCAGCCCGCTGGTATCATAGCCGCCCACCCATTGGGGATAGGCGGGAGTGCTCACGTCAATCACCTGCAAGCCCTTCGCTCCATCCGCCACGTAAGCATAGTCGCCGTGGATCGCCACGTCCGCGGCAGATCCACCGGTATAGCAATCGCCTGCTTGCTGGGGGTTGGCCGGGTCGCTCACGTCAATCACCTGCAGCCCCGCATAGTCACCCGCCACGTAGGCGTAATTGTCCTTGACCGCCACGCCCAGGGCATACCCATACCCGATGGTATCGTAGCCGCCCACCCACAGGGGGTTGGCGGGATCGCTCACATCAATCACCTGCAAGCCCGCATCCATATCCGCTACGTAGGCGTAGTTGCCGCTCACGGCCACATCAGAGGCAAACCCGCTGGTGTCGCAGCCGCCGACCCACTGGGGGTTGGCGGGATCGCTCACGTCAATCACCTGCAAGCCCTCCTCTCCATCCGCCACGTAGGCGTAATTGTCCTTGACCGCCACACCCTGGGGGTCCTGGCAGGTGGTGTCGAGGCCCACCTCCTGCGGGTTGGCCGGATCGCTCACGTCAATCACCTGCAAGCCGATATCATTATTTACCATGTAGGCGTAGCCGTCGCTGACCGCCACGTCATAGATAGACATGCCGGCAATGAGGCCGCCCACCAGTTGCGGGTGGGTGGGGTTGCTGACGTTGAAGATACGCAACCCCCCGGTATCTATCGCCACGTAGGCGTAGTTCCCGGCCATCACCACCTTATAGGCATTTCCCTGCGACAAGCCTCCCGGCCAGTGGCCCACCAAAACGGGGTCCGCCCCCCGGGCCGGCCCGGCCAGCGCCAGCGCCAGGGCCAGCAGCCCCCAGCCATAATTGACTTTCGCAAACCTTGCGGAGTGCGGACGAACGTTCATCGTGTTTTCTTGTTTTATCATAGTTAATTCTCCAGTGCCGCCATGCCCGGCCGGCGCGCCGGATTTGCCGGGATGAAATGCCCCTAAGGCTGATAAGCCACGCGGTAGTAGCGCTGGGCGCCGCCGGCCGCCGGGTCGGTCTGGGAAGCGCTCGTGCCGCCGGCCGGTTGCGTGCCCACCGGCTGCCAGATGCCGGAGCTGAGATCGGTGCAGTACTCCAGGGTGTAATTCGTGCCTGGCAGCGTGTTGGTGTAATAAACCGTCGCGGTCCCATTGCCGCGGGTGATGGCGGAAATCCGGGGACGAGGAGCCGGAGCCAGATTTAAAATTGCCAGGCCCCACCGGCTATTCGCCATGCAGGCGTAGTTGCCGCTCACGGCCACATCATAGGCAACCCCGGAGGTGTCGTAGCCGCCCACCTGCTGGGGGTTGGCCGGGTCGCTCACATCAATCACCTGCAAACCCGCCCCCCCATCCGCCACGTAAGCATAATTCCCGCCCACCGCTATGCCATAAGCATGCCCGCTGGTATCGCAACTGCCCACCTTCAGCGGGCTGGCCGGGTTGCTGATGTCAATCACCTGCAAACCCTCCCGATCATCTACCGCATAGGCGTAGTTGTCTTTCACCGCGACTCCCATAATAACTCCAATGAGGGTATAGCCACCCACTCGCTGCGGATTGGCCGGGCTGCTCAGGTTAATTGCCTGCAGGCCCACCTCCCCATCCGCCACGTAGGCGTAGTCCCCGCTCGCCGTCACGCCAAAGGCATACCCGCTGGTGTCGTAGCCGCCCACCCATTGGGGGTTGGCCGGATTGCTCACATCAATCACCTGCAAACCCGCATCCCCATCGGCGACGTAAGCGTAGTTGCCGTTCACCACCACCTCATTGGCTTCCCCGCTGGTGTCGTAGCCGCCCACCCGCTGCGGGCTGGCCGGGTTGCTCACGTCAATGATCTGCAAACCTTCCTCCGCATCCGCCACGCAGACGTAGCTATCCTTCACCGCCACGCCAAAGGCATACCCGCTGGTATCGTAGCCGCCCACCCGCTGGGGGTTGGCCGGGTTACTCACATCAATGATCTGCAAACCCGCCTCCCCATCCGCTACATAGACGTAGCCGCCGCTCACCGCCACCCCTTCAGCATGCCCGCTGGTGTCGTAGCCGCCCACCCGCTGGGGATTGGCCGGGTTGCTGATATCAATCACCTGCAAACCCGCCCCGTAATCCGCTACGTAGGCATAGTTATCCTTTACCGCCACGCCATAAGCCAGCCCGCTGGTGCTGCAGCCGCCCACCTGCTGGGGACTGGCCGGATCGCTGATGTCAATCACCTGCAACCCCGCACTGTAACTCGCCACATAGGCGTAGCTGCCTTTCACCGCCACGCCGTAAGCAAACCCGTCGAGGTCGCATCCGCTCACCCACTGCGGGTGGGCCGGGTCGCTGATGTCTATCACCTGCAAGTCCGCATCCCAGGCCGCCACGTAAACGTAGTTGCTATTCACGGCTGCGCCCCAGGCGCTCCCGCCAAGAGGTCCCCCCGGCCATTGGCCAACCAAAACGGGATCCGCCCCCCAGGCCGGCCCGGCCAGGGCCAGCGCCAGGGCCAGCAGCCCCCAGCCATAATTGACTTTCGCAAACCTTGCGGAGTGCGGACGAACGTTCATCGTATTTTCTTGCCGTATCATAGTTGACTGATTTTCCAGCGCCGCCGACCGCCGCGCACCAGGCAGGCGGCGGCATAACGCGGCGGCTGCGCCTGCCCTGCGTCATTCCATCCGCCCGGGTTGCGGGCAAAGAATATTAGTTGCATTGCCGGTTGCGCATAAACCGAGTTTATTATACGGAGAATACAATGTCAATTACCGGGTTGACCAGCCGGGCTGTCGCCGCCGGAAATCCCGTGTTTCCAAAAGCTTCTCAGCCTGCGGACATCCTGACCGATTAGGCCCGGGATCTTGGCCGGCGTGCCGGCTTCGCGGAGATGAAAAGCCCCTGGACCACAACGATTC
>ERZ1026792.1749-NODE-1749-length-12839-cov-3.979390_pt1 | contig 12839 bp, 9 predicted proteins | sample MGYA00520884_ERZ1026792 | MGnify/ENA primary metagenome ERZ1026792 (study PRJEB33270, sample SAMEA104284473) | anaerobic digester metagenome | biome: Anaerobic digester microbiome; feature: mesophilic sludge digester; material: Anaerobic digester biomass | place... | reverse complement strand
CTTATCGTTGATCTTGACGCCCTCGTTACGGTATACACTCTGGATTTCGTTGACAATGTATTCCTGTACACGGGTGGGTCCCTGGATCAACAGGATATCGGTGGGGGAGATAGCGCCTTCGGAAAGGGCCATTCCTGCACGGACGTAGTCGTTCTCCTGGACAAGGATCTGTTTGGACAAGGGTACCAGGTATTTCTTTTCCTCTCCTGTTTTTGAGCGGATGATTATCTCGCGGTTCCCTCTCTTGATCCTTCCCATCAGGACTTCTCCGTCAATCTCGGAAACAATGGCCGGGTTGGATGGGTTACGTGCCTCGAACAGCTCGGTCACACGGGGCAGACCCCCGGTGATATCCCTTAATTTTCCAATGGCACGCGGAATCTTGACTAATATATCCCCTGCCTTGATCTCTTGTTTTTCATTGACAATGATATGTGCTCCTACAGGCAGGTTGTGCTGCTTGAGTTCCACACCGTCCTTCATGATCTTAAGGGTGGGGTTGCGTGATTTATCCCGGCTTTCAATGATCACCTTGTCCCGGTGCATTGAGTATTCATCGGCAGCTTCCTCGCGGAAGGTCACTCCTTCAATCAGGCTGTCAAAAGCAACTGTCCCGTCAAGTTCGGCTATGGTCACTGCATTATAGGCGTCCCATTCGCAGATTTTATCCTTTTCCCTTACTTCATCCCCGTCTTTGAAATACAGGTTCGCCCCGTAAGGTATGTTGTAGGTAGATAGTGTTATGCGTGTGTTACTGTCAACAATACGCATTTCTGCAGTTCTGCCAATAACGATGGTCTGGGTTTCGCCAGTTGGGGAAACCTTATTGAGGGTTCTCAGCTCATCTATCTCCAGGATACCGTTATAACGGGCCACGATCTCGCTTTCAGACTGGAAGGTCGAAGCGGTACCTCCCTGGTGGAAAGTTCTCAGGGTCAGCTGTGTTCCAGGTTCTCCAATAGACTGGGCTGCAACCACTCCCACTACTTCACCTTTTTCCACCATACGACCGGTGGCCAGGTTCCTTCCGTAGCATTTCGCGCAGACACCTTTCTTTGATTCACAGGTCAGCACGCTGCGTATTTCCACCTGCTCAATGGGAAGTCTGGATATCTGGTCGGCTACGTCTTCCGTTATCTCTTCTCCAGATTCCAGGATCAATTTTCCATTGAGGGGGTCAAATATATCGTGTACGCTGGTACGTCCCAGGATACGGTCATAGAGAGACTCGACAATCTTGTCTTTATTCTTGATGGCAGTTGCCACAAGCCCACGCAGTGTCCCGCAGTCTTCTTCGTTAATGATCACATCATGCGATACATCCACAAGGCGGCGTGTCAGGTAACCGGCATCTGCTGTTTTCAGAGCGGTATCTGCCAGCCCTTTACGGGCACCGTGGGTGGAAATGAAGTATTCCAGAACGGACAAACCTTCCTTGAAATTGGCCAGAATGGGGTTTTCAATGATTTCGGCACTGGAAGCTCCCGATTTCTGAGGTTTACCCATCAGACCACGCATACCGGATAACTGCCGGATCTGTTCCTTGGATCCGCGTGCTCCGGAATCCAGCATCATGTATATGGGATTGAACCCTTCTTTGTCTTCCTTGAGCTTTTCCTCCACAATGTTTGAAAGACGCACGTTGACAGTGGTCCACGTGTCCACCACCTTGTTGTAACGTTCGTTGTTGGCAAGGAATCCCAAATTGTAATTTTCCCTTATTTGCTCTACTTCCTCATAGGCTTTATTGATCAGGGTTGCTTTTTCTTCTGGTACCAGGACATCGTCCAGGTTGAAGGAAAGTCCGCCCTTGTAGGCCATGCTATATCCAATTTCCTTGATGTTGTCAAGGAATTGAGCCGTACGTGCCACTCCGGTTTCCTTAAGGACCAGATTGATGATATCACGCAGGGATTTTTTGGTCAGGATCATGTTTATGTATCCCACCTCCTTCGGTACCACCTGGTTAAAGAGAACACGACCTACCGATGTGTCAATAATGTGATTCCCGGTTGCCGGATCTGCCATGAAAGTGGAGGTTATACCGGAAGGATTGCTCTCATCCTTGAAATAACGGACTATGGTCTTATTCAGACGGAGCTTGATGCGTGCGTGCATGTCCGCAACCTTTTCGTTGTAGGCGATGATCACTTCTTCCGGGCTGTAGAACACGCGGCCTTCGCCGTTCATGGTGTGCTCCTTATCGGTCTTGCGGCCTTTGGTGATGTAGTAGAGGCCGAGCACCATGTCCTGGCTCGGCACCGCGATAGGCGCGCCGTTGGCCGGGTTCAGGATGTTATGGCTGGCCAGCATCAGTAGTTGCGCTTCCAGAATGGCGGCATGGCCGAGGGGCACGTGTACGGCCATTTGGTCACCATCGAAGTCGGCGTTGAACGCCGTGCAGACCAGGGGGTGCAGCTGGACCGCCTTGCCTTCGATGAGCACGGGCTCGAAGGCCTGCATGCCCAGGCGGTGCAGGGTGGGGGCGCGGTTCAGGATCACGGGGTACTCGCGCACCACCTCGTCCAGGGCGTCCCAGACCTCAGGGGTCTCGCGCTCGACCATCTTCTTGGCGCTCTTGACCGTCGTGACGAAGCCCTTCTCCATAAGGCGGTTGTAGATGAAGGGTTTGAAGAGCTCCAGGGCCATCTTCTTCGGCAGACCGCACTGGTGGAGGCGCAGGTCGGGGCCGACGGTGATGACGGAGCGGCCCGAGTAGTCCACGCGCTTGCCCAGCAGGTTCTGGCGGAAGCGGCCCTGTTTGCCCTTGAGCATGTCCGAGAGCGAGCGCAGGGGGCGCTTGTTGGAGCCCGTGATGGCCCGGCCGCGGCGGCCGTTGTCGAAGAGCACGTCCACGGCCTCCTGGAGCATCCGCTTCTCGTTGCGGATGATGATTTCCGGGGCGTTCAGCTCCATGAGCCGCTTGAGGCGGTTGTTGCGGTTGATGACGCGCCGGTAGAGATCGTTGAGGTCCGAGGTGGCGAAGCGCCCGCCCTCCAGGGGCACCAGGGGGCGCAGGTCCGGCGGGATCACGGGGATCGTCGTGAGGATCATCCACTCGGGGCGGTTGCCCGACTTGCGCAGGGCCTCGACGACGCGCAGCCGCTTCGTGAGCTTCTTGCGCTTCGTGTCGGAGGTGGCCTCCTTGAGTTCGAGGCGCAGCTCCGTGTCGAGCTCGTCGAGGTTCATCTCCTCGAGAAGCGCGCGGGCCGCCTCGGCGCCGATGCCCGCCACGAAGCCGTCGGCCCCGTACTTCTCGCGGCACTCGACGTAGCGCTCCTCCGTGAGGAGCTCCTTCTTCTTGAGGGGCGTATCCTTCGGGTCCAGCACGATCCAGGACTCGAAGTAAAGGACCTTTTCGAGCTCCTTCAGGGAGAGGTCGATGACGTTTCCGATGCGGCTCGGCAGGCTCTTGAGGAACCAGATGTGCGCCACGGGGGCTGCCAGCGTGATGTGACCCATCCGCTCGCGGCGGACCTTGGACTGGATGACCTCGACGCCGCATTTCTCGCAGACCACACCGCGGTGCTTCATGCGCTTGTAGCGTCCGCAGAGACACTCGTAGTCCTTCACGGGCCCGAAGATCTTGGCGCAGAACAGGCCGTCGCGCTCGGGCTTGAAGGTCCGGTAGTTGATCGTCTCGGGCTTCTTCACCTCGCCGTGCGACCAGGAGGCGATCTTCTCCGGGGAGGCGATGGACATCTTGATGGCGTTGAACCGGATGGGATCCTTCGGCTTTTCGAAAAAGCTGAAAATGTCTTCCACGAGGGTACTCCTTGTATTCGCGGCTAGGGGCTAAGGGCTAACGGCTACCGGTCGGAGGGGAAAGAGCGGTCTCCCCTGCCTTTCGCCGTTCGCCTTTTGCCATTTGCCGTCTTATTCTTTCTCCACCAATTCCACGTCCAGGCAGAGGCTCTGGAGCTCCTTGACGAGCACGCTGAAGGACTCGGGCAGGCCGGGCTCGAGCGTGTGCTCGCCCTTGACGATGGCCTCGTAGATCCTCGTGCGGCCCGACACGTCGTCGGACTTCACCGTGAGGAACTCCTGCAGGGTGTGCGCAGCCCCGTACGCCTCCATGGCCCAGACTTCCATCTCGCCCAGCCGCTGGCCGCCGAACTGCGCCTTGCCGCCCAGGGGCTGCTGCGTGACGAGCGAATAGGGACCGATGGAGCGGGCGTGGATCTTGTTGTCGACCAGGTGATGGAGCTTGAGCATGTAGATCATGCCCACGGTCACCTGCTGCTCGAAGGGCTCGCCGGAGCGGCCGTCGAAGAGGACGGTCTGACCCTTCGCGGGCAGGTTGGCCTTGACGAGCATGTCGCGGATCTCCTCCTCCGTGGCCCCGTCGAAGACGGGCGTCGCCACGGAGATGCCCTTCTTGAGGCGCCTCACGAAGCCGCGGATCTCGTCCTCCGAGGCCCCGTCGATGAACCGGCCGAACTCGTCGGAGCCGTAGATGCGCTTCATCTCCCTCTTGAGGGCATCGAGAGCCGCGTTCTTCTCCGCGAGCACGTTGATCTTCTCGCCGATCTCCCTGGCGGCCCAGCCGAGGTGTGTCTCCAGGATCTGGCCCACGTTCATGCGGGAGGGGACGCCCAGGGGGTTGAGGATGATGTCCACGGGCGTGCCGTCCTCGAAGAAGGGCATGTCCTCGTCGGGCAGGATGCGCGAGAGCACGCCCTTGTTGCCGTGGCGGCCGGCCATCTTGTCGCCCACGGAGAGCTTGCGCTTGATGGCGACGTAGACCTTGACAAGCTTGATGACGCCCGGGGGCAGTTCGTCGCCGGCCTTCTGCTTCTCCACCTTTTCCTCGAAGTAGGCCTCGATAAGGTCCACCTTCCGCGCGAGATTCTCGAGCATACCCCGGAGGTTCTCCTCGAGAGTCTCGTCCTCGAGCGAAATGCCCTTCCAGAGGCTGAAGGGGATCTTCTCGAGCGCCTCGGCGGTGATCTCCTCGCCCTTCTTGAGGACCGTTTTCTTCTTCTTCGGATCGATGAGCTTCCCGGCGGAGATCTTCCCGACGAGCAGGTCGGCGAGCTTGCTCTTCACCGCCTCGGAGATGATCCGGATCTCGTCGTCGCGGTCCTGGTAGATCCGGTTGATCTCGTCCTCCTCGATCTGGACCGACCGGCGGTCCTTCTCGGCGCCCTTGCGGGTGAAGATCTTCGCGTCGATGACGATGCCCTCGACCCCGGGGGGAACCCGCAGGGAGGTGTCGCGCACGTCGCCCGCCTTCTCGCCGAAGATGGCCCGCAGGAGCTTCTCCTCGGGGGACAGCGTCGTCTCCCCCTTGGGCGTGATCTTGCCGACGAGGATGTCGCCGGGCTTGACGTAGACGCCCATCCGGACGATGCCGCTGTCGTCGAGATTGCGCAGGGCCTCCTCGCCGACGTTGGGGATGTCGCGGGTGATCTCCTCCTTGCCGAGTTTCGTGTCGCGGGCCATCGTCTCGAACTCCTCGATATGCACCGAGGTGTAGACGTCCTCCTTCACGATCCGTTCGCTCACCAGGATGGAATCCTCGTAGTTGTAACCGCCCCAGGACATGAAGGCGACCATGACGTTGCGTCCCAGGGCGAGCTCGCCATCCTGGGTCGCCGGGCCGTCGGCGATGATGTCGCCCGCCTCCACCCGGTCGCCCGTCACGACGACGGGCCTCTGGTTGAAGCAGGTGTCCTGGTTGGTCCGCTGGTACTTGGTCAGGTTGTAAATGTCCACGCCCGTGTCGAAGCCGTGCCGCTCGGCCTCGTCGCACTTGATGACGATGCGGGCGGCGTCGACGCCCTCCACCACGCCGGCGCGCCTGGCCGTCACGACGGCGCCGGAGTCCTTGGCCACGACCGGCTCCATTCCCGTACCGATGAGCGGCACCTCGGGCTGGAGAAGCGGGACGGCCTGGCGCTGCATGTTGGAGCCCATCAGCGCGCGGTTGGCGTCGTCGTGCTCCAGGAAGGGGATGAGCGCCGCGGCCACGGAGACGAGCTGGTTCGGGGAGACGTCCATGAGATCCACCTCCTCGGGCACGACGGTGACGAACTCGCCGCCGCGGCGGGCGTAGATCAGGGGCTCCGTGAAGCGGCCCTTGGCATCCAGGGCGGCGTCGGCCTGGGCGATGATGAACTTCTCCTCCTCGATGGCGGTGAGATACCGGATGTCGTTGAGGACGCGGCCGTTCTCCACGAGGCGGTAGGGCGTCTCGATGAAGCCGAATTCGTTGACCCGGGCATAGGTCGACAGCGACACGATGAGCCCGATGTTCGGCCCTTCCGGCGTCTCGACGGGGCAGATCCGCCCGTAGTGGCTGTTATGGACGTCGCGGACCTCGAAGCCCGCCCGTTCGCGCGTGAGGCCGCCGGGGCCCAGGGCCGAGAGCCGGCGCTTGTGCGTGATCTCGGAGAGCGGGTTGGTCTGGTCCATGAACTGGGAGAGCTGGCTCGAGCCGAAGAACTCGTTGACCACGGCCGAGACGGGCTTGGCGTTTACGAGGTCGTGGGGCATCATGGTCTCCACGTCCTGAAGGCTCATCTTCTCCTTGATGGCGCGCTCCATGCGGATCAGGCCGATGCGGTACTGGTTTTCGATAAGCTCGCCCACGGAGCGGATGCGGCGGTTGCCCAGGTGGTCGATGTCGTCGACGCTGCAGTCGCCCTCGCCAAGCTTGAGGTTGATGAGGTATTTGACGGCCTCGAGGATGTCCTCGTTGCGCAGGGTCGTCACGTCGGCGGGCACGTCGAGCCGCAACTTGTAGTTCATCTTCACGCGGCCCACGTCCGAGATGTCGTAGGTCTCGGGGTCGAAGAAGAGGCTCCTGAAGAACCGCCTGGCCGTCTCCGGCGTGGGCGGGTTCGAGGGCCGGAGCCGGCGGTAGATCTCGATGATGGCCTCCTCGCCCGACTCGATCTTGTCGATCAGCAGAGTCTCCATGACGGAGGCGTTCATGCGGTCCTCGTCGAGGTGGATCATGGAGAGCTCCTGGATGCCCCTGGCCTTGACGATTTCGAGGCGCTCCTCCGTGATCTCCTGGTTGCAGCGCAGGAGGACCTCGCCCGTGTCGGGATCGACGACGTTGCGGGAGAGCACCTTGCCCAGCAGAAAGTCCTCGCCCACCGGGATGCGCCTGATCTTGAGCTCGTCGAGGCGCTTGAGGACGAGCTTCGTGATCTTGCGGCCCTTTTTCACGACGACCTCGCCCCGGGGCTTCGTCTCGATGTCCTCGGGGGCCTTCTCGTTGGCCAGGAAGGGCCCCACGTCGAGCCAGAGCTTTCCGTCCTCGAAGGTGACCTTCTCGATCGCGTAGAAAGCGTTGAGGATGTCCTCCGTCGAGTACCCCATGGCCTTCAGCAGGATCGTGACGGGCATCTTGCGGCGCCGGTCGATGCGCACGTACAGGAGGTCCTTCACATCGAACTCGAAATCGAGCCAGGAGCCCCGGATGGGGATGATGCGGGCCGAGTAGATCAGCTTGCCGCTGGCATGCGTCTTCCCCTTGTCGTGATCGAAGAAGATGCCCGGCGAGCGGTGCAACTGGCTCACGATGACGCGCTCGGTTCCGTTGACGATGAAGGTGCCGTTTTCGGTCATGAGCGGGATCTCGCCGAAGTAGATCTCCTGCTCCTTGATGTCCCGGATGATCTTCTGCTCGCTCGTCCGGTCGGCGTCGAAGACGACGAGCCGCACCACGATCTTCAGGGGCGCCGCATAGGTCAGGCCCTTGGCGATGCACTCCTTGACGTCATAGCGGCTCTCGCCGATCTTGTAGCTGACGAATTCGAGGGAACACTTCCCGCTGAAGTCGCTGATCGGGAAGATGCTCTTGAAGGCCCCCTGGAGCCCGAAGCTGTTCCGCTTCTCGGGCTGCGTGTCCTTCTGCAGGAACTTCTCGTAGGACTTCATCTGGATGTCGATCAGGTTCGGGACGTCGATGATCTTCTGAATCCGACCGAAATTTTTCCTGAATTCACGCATCATGTTCTTCGCTTCCTCAAAAAGATGGACCACCCCGTATGCGTCTCCGGGCTTCCCCCGGCCTGCTCCGCAGGCCGCACCGGGAAGCGGAGGTCTTCCGACCGGGCCGGAAGAGTCCTCCCCTCCCTGGACTCGTGGAAACCCGTAACGCCGCTACGGGGAGTCATGATTGGTTGCCCCAAGATCAACGTGCCTTACTTGATCTCGACAGTGGCGCCTACGGCCTCCAGCTTCTTCTTGATCTCGTCGGCTTCCGTCTTGGCAATGCCTTCCTTGACGGGCTTGGGCACACCTTCGACGAGGTCCTTCGCTTCCTTCAGGCCGAGGCCCGTGATGGCGCGGATTTCCTTGATGACCTGGATCTTCTCGGCGCCGAAGCTCGTGAGAACGACGTCAAACTCCGTCTTCTCCTCGGCCGTGGCGGCCGCCGCGGGCGCCGCGCCGCCGGCCACGGCCGCCACGGCCACCGGGGCCGCCGCCGACACGCCGAACTTCGCCTCCAGTTCCTTGACGAGCTCCGAGAGCTCGAGCACTGTCATCCCTTCGATATACTTGACAACGTCTTCCTTCGTAATCGCCATGTTTCTCCATCCTTCCTTATTGATTTTCTTTTTCTTTTTTCTGCCTGGTTGCCTCGAGGACCTGCACAAGGCCGCGCGGCACGGCGCTCAGCACCATGACGAGCTGGGTCGGGACCGCCATGAGGGTCCCCAAAAGCTTGGCCAGAAGCACCTCCCGGCTGGGCAGCTCGGAGATGAGGTCCAGCTGCTGCCGGCTGACCATCCTGCCGTCCATCCAGGCGAACTGGATATCCAGCTCGGGGTTTTTCCTGGCAAAGTCGATGAGGACCTTGGTGGGGGGCGCCACGTCGCCACCGATCATGGACAGCGACAGGGGACCCTTGAGGTTGTCCTTCAGTCCCGCGAAGTCCGTCCCCTGGGCCGCGATGCCCAGGAGAGTGTTCTTCACGACCCGGAACTCGGTTCCCGTCTTGCGCAGTTCATTCCTCAAGGCAGTGATCTTCTCCACGTTCATGCCTCTGTACCCGGCAAGAACGGCGAGTTTGGCATCCTTGAGCTTCCCGTGAAGCTCCGCGACTGCCTGCTCCTTTTCCTTTCTGTCCAACCTAGAACCTCCTTTCCCACGGTCAATTGCCCTTCACGGTTTCAGGGGCCGGAAGGCTTCGAAAGTCGGAGCGATCTGCAGGGAGAAACATGACTGCCTGAACGAGGATTCATCCGGCGGGGGGTCCGCCGCTTCCTTTTCATCCCGTCGTCGCCGGGGGCGGCTCGGGGATCCCGTCTCGGCAGGCCGGCCCGAGGGCCGATTAAACTCCCTGTACCTGCTGTCTCCGACTCTTCGTTTGCGCGTTATGGCATGACGGCCGGCGCTACTTCATCATGTTCCGGATATCAAGGGGGTCGACCCTGACGCCCGGACCCATGGTGGTGGATAGGGATATGCTCTTGAGATAGGTTCCTTTGCTCGATGCCGGTTTCAGCTTGATGATCGTTTCCAGCAGGGCCGTCACGTTATCCAGAAGTTTCTCGGGGCCGAAGGAGGCCTTCCCGACGGGGGTGTGGACGATCCCGGCCTTCTCGACGCGGAACTCGACCTTGCCCGCCTTGAGCTCCCTCACCACCTTGCCCACGTCGAAGGTCACCGTGCCGACCTTCGGATTGGGCATGAGGCCGCGGGGTCCCAGGACCTTGCCCAGCTTGCCCACGGTGCCCATCATGTCCGGCGTGGCCACGACGCGGTCGAACTCGAGCCAGCCGCCCTTGATCTTCTCCACCAGGTCGTCGGAGCCCGCGAAATCGGCTCCAGCGTCGGTGGCTTCCTTTTCCTTTTCCCCCTTCGCGAACACGAGGACCCGCACGGTCTTGCCCAGGCCGTGGGGAAGCGCCACGCTGCCCCGGACCATCTGGTCCGCGTGCTTGGGATCGACGCCGAGCCGGATCGAGGCGTCCATCGTCTCGTCGAACTTGGCGCCGGCCGTGCCGACGACGATCTCCACGGCCTCCTTCAGGGGATACCGTTTCCCCGATTCGACCTTCTTTTTTGCCTCCGCGTATCTCTTGCCTCTGGCCATGGCCAAACCTCTCGTTATGGGGTGATCTCGATGCCCATCGACCGGGCGGTGCCCGCCACGGTCCGGATGGCCGCGTCGATGTCCACACAGTTGAGATCCTTGAACTTCAGCTCCGCGATGTCCCTGACCTGCTTGCCCGTGACCTTGCCCACGGTCTCCCGCTTCGGGTCGTTCGCCCCCTTGGCGATCTTCGCGGCCTGCTTGAGCAGGACCGAGACGGGGGGCGTCTTCGTTACGAAGGTGAAGGACCGGTCGGCGTACACGGTGATCACCACGGGGATGATCATGCCCTCCTGCTTGCCCGTCATGGCGTTGTAGGCCTTGCAGAACTCCATGATGTTCACGCCGTGCTGGCCGAGAGCCGGGCCGATCGGCGGGGAGGGCGTGGCCTTGCCCGCCTGGATCTGCAGCTTGATATTCGCGATTACCTTCTTTGCCATAGTGCAGTCACCTTGTGGTGTGATTTTCTGCCGTTACGCGGCGACCACCTGGATGAAATCCAGCTCCACCGGCGTCGAGCGCCCGAAGATGCTGACGATGACCCGGAGCTTGCCCTTCTCCGGCTTCACCTCGTCGACGATGCCGTCGAAGTTGGTGAAGGGGCCATCGATGATCTTGACGTGGTCGCCCACGTCGAAGGAGAATTTCGGCTTGGGCTTCAGCGTCCCCTCCTCGATGCGGGTACGGAGCGCCATGACGTCCTCGTCGGGGATCGGGGTCGGTTTCTCCTTGGTGCCGATGAAACCCGTCACCTTCGGGGTGTTTTTCACGATGTGCCAGGTGTCGTCGTTGAGCTCCATCTTCACGAGCACGTAGCCCGGGAAGAACTTGCGCTTCGAGGTCTTCTTCTCGCCGCCGACGAGCTCGACAATGTCCTCCTCGGGCACGAGGATGTCGGAGAAGAAGGCCTGCATGCCCGCCGCCTCGATCCGCTCCTGCAGCGAGACCTTCACCTTGTTCTCGAAGCCCGAATAGGTATGGACGACGTACCAGCGGAATGCCATGCCTTGCCTACCCCAGAACGAATCGGACGATCTTGACGAGCCCGAAATCCACGAGCCCCAGGACCATCGAGACGATGATCGTCAGCACGACGACCACCGAGGTGGAGGTGAGCGCCTGCCGGGGCGTGGGCCAGGTCACCTTCTTCAGCTCCGCCCGGGACTCCTTCAGGAACTGCCGAACGACATCCAGGATCTGCTTGATCTTGTCCAAACCCGTGTCCTGTGCAATAGGCTGAGGGGAAATGGCAGGCCAGGAGGGATTCGAACCCCCAGCATCCGGATTTGGAGTCCGGCGCTCTAGCCGTTAGAGCTACTGGCCTGTTCCCTTCTTCCTGCCGTTATTTGGTTTCCTTGTGCGGTGTGTGGGTCTTGCAGAACTTGCAGAACTTCTTCATCTCGAGGCGGTCCTGCATGGTTCGCTTGTTCTTCGTCGTCGTGTAGTTGCGGCGCTTGCATTCCGTGCAGGCCAGCGTAATGTTGTTTCGCATCCTGTCCACCCTGACTGAAATGGAGCCCACGACCAGGATTGAACTGGTGACCTCATCCTTACCAAGGATGTGCTCTACCGACTGAGCTACGTGGGCTGAAAACCGGTAACCCGGCACCCGGCGCCGTCCGAACGCTTCGACGGCTCCGGTCCGTTCTGCTGGAAAAGTTGGAGCGGGAAACGGGATTCGAACCCGCGACCCTCAGCTTGGAAGGCTGACGCTCTAGCCACTGAGCTACTCCCGCTCATCCCCGCCCGGGGCACCCGCGCGCATCCCGCCGGGGCGCGGCGGATGGGAACACATATGGTGGAGGGGGGAGGGTTCGAACCTCCGTAGGCTGCGCCGGCAGATTTACAGTCTGCTCCCTTTGACCGCTCGGGAACCCCTCCGGATTCAATGATCGCTGTGGCCGATATGGAGCTGGCGATGGGACTCGAACCCGCAACCGGCTGATTACAAATCAGCTGCTCTACCTGTTGAGCTACGCCAGCCATTTCATACAATCTTTCAAAGAATCCCGGCTCTTGCGGCGCAAAAAGGCACACGCCGGGCGTCGAAGCAATGAAGGTTAGTGTTAAAAGGGGGTTTTGTCAAGGTTTTTTTTACAACCGGCCAAAGGCAAAAGGTGAAGGGCTAAAGGTAAAAAAACGGTCAATTTCATCCTTCTTACCCTTAGCCCTTTGCCCGTTGCCTATTCTTCAGCAAACACGTCGGCCGCAAACAGATAGATCTCCGTCTCCGGATCGCGCCAGGCAGCGGGGGCAAGCCCCGCCTTGCGACAGGTCTCTTCCAGGAAGGTGTCCCGGTCCCACCGCCACTCGGTCGCCACCTGGGGCAGCAGGAGCCCCGCCCGTCCGCCCCTGCGGATGTAAAGACCGTGAACGCCGACCTCGATCTCGTCAGCGTCGACAACCCTGCGCAGGGGGGTGAGCACGGAGATTTCCACCCTGAGGTCCTGCAACTCGTCCTTCCGCAGCGGCGGAAACCGGGGATCCTGGAACGCCGAGGCGACGGCCATTTCCTCGACGGTTTTCGCCAGGGGCTTCCGGGGCTCGACAAACCCGATGCACCCTCTCAGCCTGCCCCGTTTCTTCAGGGAGACGAAGGCCCCCCGCTTCTCGTCCAGCAGTCCCTTCCCTGCCGGCCCCGGTCGTTTCTTCCCGTCCAGCTCCGCCTCAATGGATGCGCGGGCGATCCGAAGCAGCGCCCGCTTTTCCGCGCCGGTGAGTTTCCTGTCAATGTCCGCGTTCTTCACTCAGTCCTCTTTTTCCCCGCGGCTTCCCGGTAAAA